>Ga0316201_10000434_pt1 | contig 23307 bp, 22 predicted proteins | sample CS6wburrow_MG_FD_204516 | JGI IMG/M metagenome (GOLD analysis project Ga0316201, IMG submission 204516) | Coastal sediment microbial communities from Delaware Bay, Delaware, United States - CS-6 worm burrow | ecosystem: Environmental > Aquatic > Marine > Coastal > Sediment | place: USA... | reverse complement strand
TTGACAGTGAGTATTTGCTGGAACTGCTCGGTATTAATCACCTGTTGCAACGTATGCCACACGATCTTTCGGGTGGCGAAAAACAGCGTGTCGCCATCGCGCGTGCGTTGTTGAAAGGCCCTGAACTATTACTCATGGATGAGCCGCTTGCCGCACTGGATGAAACGCGCAAGCAGGAAATTCTGCCGTACCTCGAAAAGCTCCACGATGAACTCAGCATACCGATACTGTATGTCAGTCATAGTCTGCAGGAAGTCTCGCGGCTGTGTGATTCCATGCTGGTAATGGAACAGGGGCGCGTGGTGTACTCGGGAGATATATACAGTGCCCTGGTTGATAAAGCATCCCCGTTGTCACATGTGCGCAATGCGGCCGCGATGCTCGAAGGCGTGGTCATTAAACACGACAGTGAGCACAGGTTAACAACCATACAGACGCATGCAGGCAATCGTTTTCAGTTACCAGGTGCGTTTGCTATGGGGCATAAAGTACGGCTGCGCATCAAGGCGAATGATGTCAGTTTGTGTCTGAATAAGGCTGAAGATACCAGCATACTCAATGTAATTGCGGGTACCGTGCTGGATATTGACGTTGACGCAGACTATAGAGCAAGCCTGCGTATCGATTGCGGTGGTGAGTATCTGCTGGCGAGAATCACCAGCCTGTCGCTGAAAAAACTCGACCTGCACCCTGGTAAAAAACTCTTCGTCCAGATCAAGGCAGTCTCAATTAAAGATACCTGATCCTGCAGATTTAGTTATCGACACATTTACGACGACTCGCGCGCTATGGCGCGGTAGCCAATGTCGTTGCGGTAGTACATTTTGTTCCAGCTAATTTTTTTAACAACTTCGTAGGCGCGTGCCTGCGCCTGGGTAACGCTATCACCCAGCGCGACAGCGCAGAGCACGCGACCGCCGTTGGTGACGACATTGCCATTGTCTTGCGTGGTGCCGGCGTGAAACACCTTGGTGGTGTCGCTGTCGGTGCTGTCCAGCCCGCTGATGACATCGCCCTTGTCATAGGCATCGGGATAGCCACCGGCAGCGAGCACAACGCCGAGGGACACGCGATCATCCCATTCGGTCGTAGTCTGATCGAGTTTACCGTCAATCGCATCCAGGCAATGCTGCACCAGGTCGGATTTCATGCGGAACATGATGGGCTGGGTTTCGGGATCGCCGAAGCGCACGTTGTATTCCAGCACTTTTGGAATGCCTTCGCTGTTGATCATTACACCGGCGTATAGAAAGCCGGTAAAGGCATTGCCTTCAGCCGCCATGCCTTTGACCGTGGGTTCGATCACCTGCGCCATGATGCGATCATGCATTTCCAGTGTGACCACGGGGGCGGGTGAATAGGCGCCCATGCCGCCGGTGTTCGGGCCCCGGTCGCCATCATCGCGCGCTTTGTGGTCCTGCGAGGTCGCCATGGGCAAGGCGTGCCTGCCATCGACCATGCAGATAAAACTGGCTTCTTCGCCGAGCAGGAATTCTTCGACCACGACGCGCGCGCCGGCATCGCCGAACTTGTTGCCAGAGAGCATATCCTGGATCGCAGCGATAGCTTCGGCCTCGCTCTGGGCGAGGATTACGCCCTTGCCGGCAGCGAGGCCGTCGGCCTTGATCACGATGGGTGCGCCTACCTGTTTGACATAGGCAATCGCCTCGGCTTCGTCAGTGAAATTGCCATACGCGGCAGTCGGGATATTGTGGCGCGCGAGAAAATCCTTGGTGAAGGCCTTGGAGCCTTCGAGCTGCGCCGCGCCCTTGCTGGGGCCGAATATTTTCAGCCCGGCGGCGCTAAATTCATCGACGATGCCCGCCACCAGTGGCGCCTCGGGGCCGACGATGCTGAGGCCGATAGTCTTGGTTTTTGCGAATTCGATCAGTGCCGGGATATCCCCGGCATCGATGTTCACGTTCTCCACGCCGGCCTCACGCGCGGTGCCGGCATTGCCCGGCGCGACATAGACGGTGTCGGCCAGCGCCGACTGCGCGGCTTTCCAGGCAAGGGCGTGCTCACGGCCGCCGCTGCCGATGATCAATACATTCATGTGAGATGCTGTGCTGATTTTCGAAGGCAGAGATTTTACAGCGATTTGGCGCTGATTGCCCGTGTTACTGGCTACTACGTGAATTTGCCACAGAGGTCACAGAGAACTCTGAGTATTTAAGAACAAACATTTTGCCGCAAAAGTCGCAAAGGCCGCAAAGTTAAAACAGATTTATGTTTGTATAGAATTGCCCCTTTAGGTTTACTTGATAACAAATCAAATATTGAGCCCCAAGAGCATTTATTACTTTGCGTCCTTTGCGTCCTTCGCGGCCAAAAACAGGTTTTTCTCCTGTTCTCTGTGACCTCTGTGGCAAATCAATACAGATAAAAATAATCCCACCGAATTCCAGAGCTGTGTTCAAGCTGTTCCAGCAATACCTGCTGCGGTAAAGCTTCTTTCGGATAAATATCGGTGACTTCGATAAATACACGCGCGAAGCCTGCGCTTCTGCGCCATTGATAGTCCCAGGGTGCAGCGCTTTGCTGGCAGTGCTCGCAGGTCCAGAGTGATTTCGTTGTGAGCGTGTCGAGTTTTGGGTTCCATGTTGTGAATGCTTTTTTGCATTGCGGACAGTTGGGTGCGCGGGTGTGTTCGCCTGTCAGCGCAGTTACATCGTCATACTGGTGCAGGCGAATGTGGGTGAAGTGTTCAGAATTGTCATCAGGCGCGAAACGTATACTGGGCGCGCAGCCCATGAACGCAACCAGTTCTAAAAAACATTCGCCGGCAAAATACGCTGTCTCGGTGCTGGCAGGGTCGATCTCTGCAGCGATGAATCCGATGTCACGTAAGTGTGTAATTAAATCGGGAGTCTCGTTTAGAGTCCAGTCGGGCGCCTGCGGGTAGAGTAGTAATGATGCCGTGGATATAGTCGCGCTCACTTTTTTTCGTCGGCTGGTTCTTCCGGCGGGTCAGGTTTTTTTGCGCTCGCGGGTTTGTCATCGTTCATCAGGATGCGATACGCCGGGCCTTCGAGATCATCGAACTGGTCGGACTTGACCGCCCAGAAAAACACCACAACGATAATCACCACCAGCAGCAGCACGATGGGCAATAACAGGTAAATAATATCCATGAGCAGGCGCCTGTGAATTAATCGAGCCGGATGCGCGTCAGCCGCAAAGCATTCAACACTACGATCAGCGAACTGGCTGACATGCCGATGGCTGCCAGCCAGGGTTCGACATAGCCCATGGCAGCGGCGGGTACAGCGAGCAAATTGTAACCGATCGCCCACACCAGGTTTTGCCTGATGATGCTGAGCGTACGGCGCGCCACCTGGTAACCGGCGGCGAGATGTGAAATATCATTCGACAGCAGGATCATGTCGGCACTGGCCGCGGCCAGCTGGGTGCCGCTGCCCATGGCGATGGAGACATCGGCGCCGGCCAGTACCGGGGCGTCGTTGATACCGTCACCGGTCATCGCCACTACCGCGCCGTGGTGTTGCAGTGCACGCACCGCGGCGAGCTTGTCATCGGGTTTGAGATTGCCGCGCACATCATCGATACCGAGCTGCTGCGCAATGCGTTCGGCAATGCATTGCTGGTCGCCGCTGAGCAGGCTGATGTGTTTGCCGGCAGCGCGTAATTGCGCCACCAGCTGCACGGCCTCTTCACGAATACTGTCGTCGAGTGCAAACAGCGCGTGCAGTTTGTTTTCGCTGGCCAGCGCCACCAGTGTCAGCTGGTCGATGTCATGCCGGCTTAACAGGCTGTTGTCGATGTGCTCGCCGCAGACCTCCTCGATGTAACGCAGGTTGCCCACTGTCCAGCGTGTGCCATCGATGAGGCCGCTGATGCCGCTGCCGGGAATATTAGTTAGCGCAGTCGCCTGCAAGGTTTGTGTGCCTGCGCTCTGCACAATGGTTTTTGCCACCGGGTGTTCCGAGCCGGCTTCGAGCGCGGCCGCAATCTGCAAATACGCCTGTTCGGATTGACCGCCGAGTGCAACGCTTTTAACCAGCCGGAGCTTGCCCGCGGTGAGGGTGCCGGTTTTATCAAACACAAAATGCGTGACATGGGCCAGGGTTTCCAGCGCATGGCGGCTACTCGGCAACAGCCCGATACTGGCAAAGCGGCCGCTGGCGGCGGTGATCGCGGTAGGCGTTGCCAGCGAGAGCGCGCACGGGCAGGTCACCACTAATGTCGCGATGGTGATCTGCAGCCAGTCAGCATTGCCCGCCCAAAACCAGTACAGCGCGACACTGGCCGCGATGAGCAGGATGACAGCGACAAAACGCGCGGCAATGCGATCGGCCAGCTGGGCGATCATGGGTTTGTGATTCTGCGCATCTTCCAGCAGGCGGTGGATCGAGGCCAGCACGGTGTCGTCACCGATTTTTTCGACGCGAATGATCAGCGGGCTTTCGCTGTTAGTGCTGCCGCCGATCACGCTGTCGCCCGGTTCGTGCGTCACCGGCAGGCTTTCGCCAGTGACCAGGGATTCGTTCACCCCGGAGCGGCCGTCGAGTATCACGCCATCGGTGGCGATATTTTCCCCGGGGCGCACCAGGATGCGGTCACCGACCTTGAGTTCGGCCACCGGTACGCTGTACTGCTGCTCGAGGCCGTTTTCGGTCACCAGCCGGGTGGCGATGGCCGGTTGCAGGTTGAGCAGGGCTTCGGTGGTTTCGGCAGTGCGCTTGCGGGCGTTCATTTCGAAATAGCGCGCGCCCAGCAGGAAGAAGGTAAACATCGCCACCGAGTCGTAATACACCGCGCCCTGGTCCTGGATCGTGTGCAGCACGCTGGCGGCAAAGGCGATGCCGATGCCGAGTGCGACCGGAACGTCCATGCCGACACGGCGGTTACGCAGGTCGCGCAACGCGGATTCAAAAAAAGTGCGCGAGGAAAACAGCAGCAGGGGCACGGTGATGAGCAGGCTCAGCCAGCGGAAATAGCGCCTGAAGTCGGCTTCCATGCCCCACCAGTCGCCGCTGTACATGGCGACCGCAAGGATCATGATCTGCATACCGAGGACACCGGCAAGGCCGAGGCGGCGCAGCTGCTGCTTGCGCTCTTTTTCGATTATGCGCTGTTGCTGGTCGGGGTCATAGGGGTTCGCCCTATAGCCAATGCGGCTGATGGCTGCCAGAATCTGGCTAAGCTGGATGCGGTTGTTGTCCCAGCGCACGCGCGCGCGGTGAGTGGAATAATTGATGCTGGCATCGATCACCCCGGGCAGGGCATTGAGATGGTGCTCGTTTAGCCAGATACAGGCTGCGCAGACGATACCCTCCAGGATCAGCGATACCTCGCGAATATCGCGCTCGGCGGCATTTTCGGGGCTTTTTTCAGTGCTATCCTCGACGAAATGCTGCTGCACCGCCGGGTTATCATAGACTTTGAGCTGGCTGAGGAATTCCGGTACCAGCAACTCGGGGCGCGCCGGGCTGGCGGTGCGATAGCGGTAAAAGTCCGCCATACCGCCGTCCACAATCGCCTGTGCCACGGCCTGGCAGCCGTAGCAGCACATTGGCTGATTGATGTCGTCAATCTTTACATATATATCTGTTCCCGCGGGGACAGGAAGGCTACAATGAAAGCAGATTTTATTTTCAATAACAGGCATGCTGGTATCAGGCGAAAAAAACCCGGAGTTTATCGCAAGTACCAAAAAACTATGTGATTCATGTTATAAAATCGATATCTCACAGTGTGGATAAAAATGTATGAACAAGTCGTCCAGTCTCAATTTCGACAAGCTCAAGATCGGCTGCGGTCAGTGCAATATGCGGGAATTATGTTTTCCACATGGCATGGGGGATGAGGAGCTGGAAAGACTCGACTCAGTAGTAGATCACCGCCGTCCCCTGCACAAGGGCGATTACCTTTATCACGACGGTGACCATGCGACGTCGATTTATGCAGTACGCTCGGGTAGCCTGAAAACCATCGTCGAAAGTCCCAATGGTGATGAACAGATCGTGGGTTTCCATATGCCAGGTGAGCTCGTAGGGCTGGACGGCTTTCGTGATGACAGCCATTCCTGCGCATGTATTTCACTCGAAACCAGCAGTGTCTGCGAGTTGCCGATAAAAGATCTGGAAGAACTCTGCCTGCAGTTGCCCGCCATCCAGCAACAAATGCGCCGCATTATCGGCAAAGAAGTCCACAATGATCATTCCATGCTGTTAATGCTGGGGAAAATGAGCGCCGAAGAAAAAGTCGCAAGTTTTCTGCTGAGTATTTCACGGCGCATGGAAGAACGTCACTGGAAAGCTAATGATTTTGTATTGAGCATGCCGCGCCAGGACATCGCCAACTACCTGGGCCTGGCGGTGGAAACCGTGAGTCGCCTGTTTGCGCATTATCAGGAAGAGGGCACCATCGAAGTTGATCGCCGCCGGGTACATATCAAGGATTTAAACCGGCTCCGCCAGGTTGTCGGTGAATGCAAGGGCGGCGAGTGCGATTAGCCGCCCGCGTCAACCCCGCCTGCAGCTCGACATCCCCGCCACTATTAATAATTATATAACCCTCGAATAGCGCTCTTCTTTGCGGCGTTCCTGCAGGTAGCGATCAAATTCCATGCAGATTATTCTCACCAGCAGACGTCCTGCCGGTGTTACTTCGATCGTGTCACGCGTCATCTTTAACAGGCCGTCATCCGCCATCTGCTCAAGGTGCGGAATGGAAGCATCAAAGTACTGCGTAAATTCTATGCCCCATTTTTCCTCGATGTGGTTGATATCGAGTCGGAAATTACACATTAGCGCACTGATCACTTCGCGACGCAACAGGTCATCGGGTTCAAGTTCAATGCCGCGGAAGACAGGTACCTGGTCTTGCAACAGGCAGGATTCATAGTCCTCAGTAGTTTTAACATTCTGGCTATAGCTGTCGCCGATCTGGCTGATCGCGGTGATGCCCATGGCGACGATGTCACAGTCTGCGTGGGTTGAGTAGCCCTGGAAATTGCGTTGCAGGGTACCGTTTTGCTGTGCTTTCACCAGGTCATCATCCGCTTTTGCGAAGTGATCCATGCCGATATAAACATAGCCTGCATTTTGCAAATGTTCGATCGACATTTGCAGCATGTCGAGTTTTACTGCAGGTTCGGGCAGTTCGCTTTCATCAATCCTGCGTTGTGGCTTGAACAGGTCAGGCATGTGCGCATAGCTGTAAATGGCCAGGCGGTCAGGATTGGCAGCTATGGTTTGTTGCAGGGTATCGGCGAAGGTTTTGAGGGTCTGCTTTGGCAGTCCGTACATCAGGTCAATGTTGATGGACTGAAAACCGCATTCCCGGGCAGCATTGATATTATCAATTATGTGCTGGTTATCCTGTACGCGATTGACAGCGATTTGCACCTGCGGATCGAAATCCTGTACGCCAAAACTGATGCGGTTGAATCCCATTTCACGCAGGCGCACGATGCGATCTGCAGATACAGTGCGCGGGTCAACTTCAATGCTGTATTCACCCTCGTCATCTGGCGCCATATTGAAATTGGCAGCCGCGGCATCGAGGATGGATTGTATGTCGCTGTCGTGCAGAAATGTCGGTGTACCGCCGCCCCAGTGCATTTGCGTCACCTTGCGGTCACGGTCAAACAATTGTCCCTGTAATTTAATCTCGCGCAATAACAAGCTTACGTATGTTTCGGCCTTGCCCGGGTCCTTGGTAACAATCTTGCTGCAACCGCAGTAATAACAAATCGTATTGCAAAACGGGATATGGAAGTAGAGTGATAACGGGCTCGGAATCGGGTCATTGTTACTTTGCTCTACCCAGCCGATGTAGTCTCGCGCACTGTATGCAGTGCTAAATTGCAAGGCAGTCGGGTACGACGTATAGCGCGGACCGGCACAATCATAACGATTGATGAGTTGTTTATCGAAAATAATCTTGTTATCCATGCGCGCTTCCAAATTTGCAGCTGTTAAACATCGACCGAGCATAAGTAATTCACACCGGGAGGGTCATGACATTAGTCAAGACACACCGGCCTATAACTCAAGTGATAGACATCTTGTGGACCCAGGCATTCGTTTGCTGACAAATTTTCATGCGGGTTGTGTGTTATGACTTGATTTATGTCATGAGGCAGTATTAGTAACTCAACTAAAGTTGCGCCGAAATTCGAGTTGAATAACTGATCACTAATATTAGGTGCTGAGTAGCACGTATGCGGTGAGCTCTTGTTTTTAAAAGCTTGAACCAGAAAGGCAGCGTAGTATTATGGCGTCAGCGTTTATATTTATTCCAGATTTGTCTCATAACAGGAGAACACACTTATGATGCTGTCGCATTTATTCGGTCTTTTTTCCAATCCACAACAAGAATGGCAAAAGATTCGTGACGAGAATTGCACGATTGGTAAATGTTACTGCTCGTATGTCTTCCTGCTGGCTGCAATACCGCCGGTTTCGGGTTATTTTGGCACCACCCTGTTTGGCTGGGAGATAGGTGCACGCGAGGCCGTCAAGCTGTCTCCAGACAGTGCACTGGTCATCGCCATTGCGTATTACCTGGTGATGCTGATCGGCGTATTCTCGATGGGATTTGTGATTCACTGGATGGGCAAAACCTATGGCGCTGAACAGCCATTGCCGCGCTGTATTTCACTGGCAGCCTACGTGGCTACGCCGATGTTCCTGGTGGGGATCTTCGAATTGCTGCCAATCCTGTGGCTGAATTTTGTCGTCGGGCTGCCTGCGCTGGCGTACACGGTGTACCTGCTGTATTCAGGTGTACCGATCATGATGGGGATTCCCGAGGAGCGCGGCTTCCTGTTTTCCAGCGCGGTGCTGGCTGTGGGCCTGGTCGCGCTGGTGTCAGCACTGGCGGCAACAGCCATTCTCTGGGGTTCTGGATTTGCGCCCCAGTTTGTCGATTAATGACAAATTGTCATATTGAACATAAGTAGATATTAATATACTTCGCACCCAGTTAAATGCATCAGGAAGGAAAACTCCATGAATGATACAAGCATGACCTACAACGACACTGTCGTCAGACAATTCTCTATTATGACGGTCGTCTGGGGTATTGTTGGTATGACCGTAGGTGTCCTAATTGCAGCGCAGATGGCCTGGCCCGTGCTCAATTTTGACACGCCGTGGCTGACCTTTGGTCGCCTGCGTCCATTGCATACCAATGCGGTCGTGTTCGCCTTTGGCGGCTCCGCCCTGTTCGCGACCTCGTACTACGTGGTGCAGCGCACCTGTCATACGCGACTGTTCGCACCGGCGCTGGCGCAGTTCACATTCTGGGGCTGGACCCTGGTGATCCTGCTGGCCGCGATTACCCTGCCACTGGGTTACACCTCTTCGAAAGAATACGCCGAGCTGGAGTGGCCGATCGACCTGTTGATTACCGTGGTCTGGGTGTCCTATGCCGTGGTGTTCTTTGGTACCCTCGCCAAGCGCAAGGTCAGGCATATATATGTGGCTAACTGGTTCTTCGGTTCGTTTATTCTTACCGTGGCGATGTTGCACGTGGTCAACAGTGCGGCGCTGCCGGTGTCGATGCTGAAATCCTATTCTGCCTATTCAGGTGTGCAGGATGCCATGGTGCAGTGGTGGTACGGGCATAACGCGGTGGGCTTCTTCCTCACTGCCGGTTTCCTCGGCATCATGTATTACTTTATTCCCAAGCAGGCCGAGCGTCCTGTCTACTCGTATCGCCTGTCGGTGGTGCATTTCTGGGCACTGGCCTTCACCTATATCTGGGCGGGCCCTCACCACCTGCATTACACCGCGCTGCCAGACTGGACCCAGTCGCTGGGTATGGTGTTCTCGCTGATCCTGCTGGCACCTTCCTGGGGCGGTATGATCAACGGCATCATGACGCTGTCAGGTGCGTGGGAAAAATTGCGCAGTGACCCGATTCTGAAATTCCTGATTGTCTCGGTTTCGTTCTACGGTATGTCTACTTTCGAAGGCCCGATGATGGCCATCAAGACCGTGAATGCGTTGTCGCATTACACCGACTGGACCATAGGCCACGTGCATTCAGGTGCGCTGGGCTGGGTGGCCTTTATCAGTATCGGTGCCATGTACTTCCTGATTCCGCGCCTGTTTGGTGTTGAGATCTACAGCAAGCGCCTGATCGAAACTCATTTCTGGATCGCGACCATCGGTGTGGTGCTGTACATCACTTCGATGTGGATTTCCGGCATCATGCAGGGCCTGATGTGGCGTGCGTTTAACTCGGACGGCACCCTGACCTACAGTTTTGTTGAAAGCGTGCAGGCGATGCACCCGTTCTATATTGTTCGCTTCCTCGGCGGCAGCCTGTTCCTGACCGGCATGTTGATCATGGCGTACAACATTTACAGAACTGTCTCGAGTGGCAAGGCTGTCGCCACTGTGGTTTCAGCACCTGCGGCTGCACATTAGGAGAGCAACATGACTTTGCAAGAAAGAATCGAAACCAATGTTGGCCTGCTGATTGTCCTGGCGCTGTTCGTCGTCATCTGGGGCGGCATGGCGCAGATTGTGCCGCTGTTCTTCCAGGAATCGACCACCAATCCGGTTGAAGGCCTCGAGCCTTACACGCCGCTGCAACTGGCGGGTCGTGATATTTATATACGCGAAGGTTGCGTCGGATGCCATTCACAAATGATTCGCCCCTTCCGTGCAGAGACCGAGCGTTATGGTCATTACTCGGTGGCCGGAGAATTCATTTACGACCGTCCGTTCCTCTGGGGTTCAAAACGCACCGGGCCCGATTTGCATCGTGTTGGTGGCCGTTATTCTGATGACTGGCACCGTGTGCACATGAATAACCCGCGTGACGTCGTGCCCGAATCGATTATGCCGAGTTACCCATGGCTGCTGGAAAATGATCTAAATGATGCAGACATTCAGCACAAGATGCGCACATTGATTACATTGGGGCACCCCTATACCGAAGAGCAGATTAATAACGCACCGGCTGCACTTGAAGGCAAGAAAGAAATTGATGCCGTGATTGATTACCTGCAATCACTGGGTACAAAAGTGAAGGTGCGCAGATGATTGCCTATGTGCAGAGTGTCTGGACCGTGATTGCCTTCGTGCTGTTTGTTGGCATCGTTATCTGGGCGTTCAGCCGGGATCGTAAAGAAGATTTTGATAAGGCTGCTAAGAGCGTGCTTGAAGATGACAAGATCACGAAAGACAACAATAGTGCGCAGCAGTAAGCCGATAGAGGAGTAAACATGTCTGACTTCAATAGTGAATTCTGGAGCTGGTTCATCGATGCCATCGTCGTGATAGGCATCGTCTGGCTGTTAGTGCTGCTGCGGGTAAATTCCAAAGGCAAGCTGTCTGCGGACGGTAAAGCCGAGGCGACCGGGCATGTCTGGGACGGTGATTTGCAGGAGCTGAACACACCGCTGCCACGCTGGTGGTTATTCATGTTCTATATCACCATTGTTTTCGGGATCGCGTACCTGGTGATTTATCCCGGCATGGGCAGCTTCAAGGGCATTGCCGGCTGGACTCAAATAGATCAATACGAAGCCGAAGTAGCCAAGGCTGATGCGTCTTTTGGTCCGCTGTATGACAAGTTTCTCAAGCAGGATATCGCGGTACTGGCCGCTGATGACAGCGCTATGAAGACCGGTGAGCGTCTTTACGTGAACTACTGTGCGGTATGCCATGGTTCGGATGCGCGCGGCGCCAGGGGTTTCCCTAACCTGCGAGACAATGACTGGCTCTACGGCGGTGAACCTGAAAATATTAAAACCACGCTCGTGTACGGACGTGCTGGCGCAATGCCTGCATGGGAAGGCCCGCTGGGTGGAGAGGAAGGCGTTAACCAGGTGGCCAATTACGTGATGGGTCTTTCGGGCCGTTCTGTCGACGATGACCTGGCAGCAAAGGGCAAGGAAAAATACGACATGTTTTGCGTGGGTTGTCACATGCCGGACGGCACCGGTAACCAGGCCATCGGCGCCCCCAACCTGGCGAATAATATCTGGCTCTACGGCGGCACTCCGAGTGCGGTCAAGCACAGCATTGCCAAGGGCCGAAATGGCCTGATGCCGGCCCACGGCGAGTTTCTTGGTGAAGCCAAGGTGCATGTCCTGTCTGCTTACATATACAGCCTTTCACATAAGGCCGATTAATGGCTAACGCGGCGAATGATGAGTGCGTACCTTTCATCCAGCGAGTGGTGGCCATTTTGTGGCCATCATTTATTACCGCGGGTATCGCAACCATCCTGTTCTCCACCGCATTTGATCCCGACGATCTGTTTGTCGATTACGACATCAGTCGTCTGGGTGTCTACAGTATCTGCTTTTTCGTGTTCTGGCTGTTTGGTGCAGTGACTGCGCTGGCGACCTGTTTTTTCCTCATGCCCTGCAGTACATTCAATAAATGTAATCCGGCCAAGGGCTCTTCACAAACCAAGTAAGCTATCAACGCAGAGTACGCATGGGCAAATTGTGTTCGGCTTCGTATAACAGAATAAGGTAATAAACTGATATGTCTCAGTCAGAAGTTAAAACGCCTGCCGCCGATGATGTCGAACAATCGCTTTATGCCAAGCGCAAGAAAATATACCCGCGTGAAGTGCACGGCCTGTTCGCAGCTTTGCGCGCCACCGGTGTTGCGGTGTTGCTGGGACTGTATTACATCATTCCCTGGCTGCAATGGGATGATCGCCAGATGGTGTTGTTTGATCTGCCGGCACGCAAGTTTTACATCTACGGCATGGTGTTCTGGCCGCAGGATTTTTTCTATCTCACCCTGTTGTTAATCATCGCGGCATTGTCGCTGTTTTTTTTCACCGCGCTCGCCGGTCGTTTATGGTGCGGCTTTGCCTGCCCGCAAACCGTGTGGACGGAAGCATTTTTATGGATTGAACGCAAAATTGAAGGTGACCGACCGAAACAGATGAAGCGTGACAAGGCGCCGCTGACATTTGCAAAATTTCGAATCAAGGCCACCAAGCACTTTATCTGGATTGCATTTTCCTTATTCACCGGGCTGACGTTTGTCGGTTATTTTTCGTCAATCCGCGAACTGACACCTAATTTCTTTACGCTCAACACCGGCCCCTGGGAGACCTTCTGGATTATTTTCTACGGTTTTGCCACCTACGGTAATGCCGGCTGGTTACGTGAACAGGTGTGTACTTACATGTGTCCCTACGCGCGTTTCCAGAGTGCCATGATCGACAAGGATACGCTGATTATTTCCTACGACGTGGCACGCGGCGAACCGCGTGGTGCACGTAAAAAGAGTGTCGATCCAAAACAGAAGGGGCTGGGCGACTGTATCGACTGTACCATTTGTGTACAGGTCTGCCCGACCGGGATTGATATTCGCGACGGCCTGCAATACCAGTGCATTGGCTGTGCAGCCTGTATTGATGCCTGCGATGATGTTATGGACAAGATGGGCTATCCGAGGGGGCTGGTGCGTTACACTACCGAGAGCACGCTGCAGGGAAAACAGACCCAGATATTTCGCCCGCGTATTATTGTCTACGGCCTGATCCTGATCGGTATTACCATCAGTGCGTTCTATGCGATTATAAACCGCACACCGCTGGCGCTTGATGTTATTCGTGATCGCAATACCCTCTACCGCGAAACCAATGACGGCCTGATTGAAAATGTGTATATCATGAAAATAATGAACATGGACAAGCGGGCGCATAGTTACAGCCTGTCTGTCGCAGGTGTTGAAGGAATCAGGCTGCGCATGGATATCGATGCGATTAATGTTGAGAGTGGCGAAGTCCTCGAAGTGCCGGTACGCGCGCAGCTTAGTGCAGAGGTGATTGAGAAACGCAGTAGTGAAATAGAATTTAACCTGGTCGCGAATGATTCAGCAGATTTGCACGTGACTGAAGAAGCGCGCTTTATCGGCCCGGTAGCAGAGCGCTAAACATGATGCCGGAGATCAATAGCATGCAAACACCCTGGTACAAACAACCGCTGGTATGGATGCTGATTGCTATACCGATGTCAGCTGTGATTGCCGGTGGCGTGACTATCTGGCTGGCCATTACCACCAGCGACGGCCTCGTGGTGGATGACTATTACAAGCAGGGGCTGGCGATTAACCAGGTGCTCAGGCGTGATCTCCGCGCAGCTGATTACCGGCTTGAGGCAACCCTTAACATAGTGCCTGAGCAGGGACTGGTCAGGCTGGATCTAAACAAAGGCGTGTTGCCGGAGTATCCTGAACGCCTGCGGATGTCACTGCGGCACGCAACCAGCGATGACAGTGATGTCAGTATCGAACTGATGCACGGCCTGCAGAGCCAGTACATTGGTTATATAAAGCAGTCGCTGCCTGCAGGTGCGTGGTATATCGAACTGGGCAATGACGACTGGCGCTTAAATGCGCGCAGTCGACTGGAAGATCTGGGCGTGGTCAAACTGCAATCTGAGTCGCCAGCCAACTAGTCGCGTCGCTGGCGTCGTCTGCTGGCTATTGGTGTCGGATAGTTATAAACCACCCAGTAGGTCGACACCACGAAAGTCAGAATGACCACTGTCTGAATCAGGCTGGATGCACTGGCACTAATAATGCCGGATGAAAACCCAGTGTAGGCAACCAGCAGGGAGAACTCGCTGGCCTGCCCCAGGCGCGCACCCAGTTCGGTAGAAAACCGCTCGCTTTCACCTATCAGTTTGAATCCCAGTCTGAATAACACCGGCTTGGCAATAATAATTATTATGGTGAGTGCAATCGCGGCATAAATAATGTTTTGCGAAAGCATGATGTCAAACCGTGCACCAATCGAGAAAAAGAACAGGATCAGGAAAAAGTCACGCAAGGGTTTTAGTTCTTCTGCAATGACAATCGCAACAGGAATGCTGGCGAACGATACCCCGGCGACAAATGCACCAATTTCATATGACAGGCCAAGATATTTTGCGGCGCCCGCGCCAATCAGCCCCCAGCCGAGCGAAAGTAAAAAAGTGTACTCACGGATGGTGTCGTATTTGACAAACAGTCGCGTCACGATAGTTTTCATTAACACAAAGGCTACAACAGTGAACGCAGTGAGTTTGAGTAACAACAGCAAGGTGGTGACAAGCATCTGCTCCTGTTCACCGCCCACCATGAACAGAATCAGCACAATCGCCAGAATGTCCTGAAATAAAAGTACGCTAATCATCATTTCGCCGGTGTGGGCATGATGCAGTGTCGTGGTCGGTATTAGTTTGAGGCCGACAATGGTGCTGGAGAACATCATTGCCGCGCCGACAATAAGGCTGTCGGTGAGTGAAAAGCCGAAGCCGAGTACCACCACCATGCTGATCAGCATAAACGCCAGTGAAGTGCCCAGGGTCAACAGGCTGGTTTTACCGAACAGGTGCAACAGGCGTTTGGGTTCAAGACTGAGCCCGATCAGAAACAGCAATAGAATAATACCGAGATGCGAGAGTTCTTCGATATGTGCATCGTTAACGATAAGGCCGAATCCCGGTGGGCCAATAACAATGCCGAGCGCGATATACGCCAGGATAATCGGCTGGCGCAGGTAGAGGAACAGGGTCGAAAAAATAACCGCCCCGGCGAAGATGAGAATCAGTTCAAGGATAATATTGTCGGCGATCAAATTAGCAATCCTGTGTCAATGCAACCGTTGCAGGGCAGTTAAGCCGTGGCAATAACATAACATGCTTCAGGCCTGTGCAGTGGGGATGCACAGGCCTGGTGTACTGAAAACGCGAGGCGGAGCGCGCGACGACCGCTAACCCGGCCGGTCGCAATCGTTCGGGATCAGTGCCTGAAATGGCGCATGCCGGTGAACACCATGGCCATGCCATGCGCATTCGCGGCGGCAATGACTTCGTCATCGCGCATCGAGCCGCCGGGTTGTATTACCGCAGCGATACCTGCCTCATGTGCGGCATCAATGCCGTCGCGAAACGGAAAGAACGCATCCGATGCCATCACTGAGCCGGTGACTTCAAGTCCGGCGTGTTCTGCCTTGATGCCGGCGATACGCGCGCTGTTAATCCGGCTCATCTGTCCGGCGCCAACACCAATGGTCATATTCTTGCGGGCATACACAATCGCATTTGATTTAACAAACTTGGCAACCCGCCAGCTAAAAAGCATGTCATCCATTTCGTCGTCTGTCGGTTTACGATCGGTCACCACCTTGAGCTCATGGTGTAATGCCAGGTCGGCATCCTGTACCAGCAGGCCACCGTTGACGCGTTTGAAATCGAGTCGCGGTTTTGAAGACGTCCATGCGCCGCACTCGAGCAGGCGCACATTTTTTTTATCTGCAACCACTGCCGCGGCTTCTGCGCTGACATGGGGGGCAATGATGACTTCGACAAACTGGCGTTCGACAATGGCTTTCGCAGTTGCGGCGTCGAGTTCGCGATTGAACGCAATGATGCCGCCGAATGCGGATTCAGGGTCAGTACTGTAGGCGCGGTCGTAGGCTTCGAGCAATGAACCGTCGATTGCCACGCCGCAGGGATTGGCATGTTTTACGATTACGCAGGCCGGTGCTTCGAATTGTTTGACGCACTCCAGGGCGGCATCGGTATCACCGATGTTGTTGTACGATAATTCCTTGCCCTGCAGTTGCCTGGCGGTCGCGACGCTGGCTTCGCCGGTATTTTTTTCAGTGTAGAACGCTGCGTTCTGGTGCGGGTTTTCGCCATAACGCATCTCCTGCGCCTTGCTGAACTGCAGGTTAATCGTGCGCGGAAATTCATCTTTGCTGCCGTCACTTCGGATCCGGCCGAGGTAATTGGCAATCATGCCATCGTAATGCGAGGTGTGCTCAAACGCTTTTACTGCAAGATCAAAACGCGTCGCATCACTGATGCAGCCCTCGGTGTTTTTCATGTCCTCGAGGACGCGGGCATAATCGGCCGGATCAACCACGATGCCGACATAGGCATGGTTTTTCGCAGTCGCGCGCACCATCGCCGGGCCACCAATGTCGATGTTTTCGACCGCGTCTTCAAAGCTGCAATCGGGTTTCGCCACGGTGGCTTCAAACGGATAGAGGTTTACCACTACGAGATCGATGGGTGCAATGTCATTGGCTTTCATCACGCCGTCGTCGATGCCGCGTCGGCCAAGAATACCACCGTGAATTTTTGGGTGCAGCGTCTTGACGCGACCGTCCATAATCTCGGGAAAGCCGGTGTGTTTCGATACTTCCATTGCCGGAATAAAATTTTCGATCAGCAAACTGGCGGTGCCGCCAGTGGAAAGAATTTCTACGCCCCGCTCATGCAGGGCCCTGGCAAATTCGACAATGCCGGTTTTATCGGAAACGCTGATGAGTGCGCGACGAACAGGACGAGGTGCGGATGCTGACATGAGGTGCCTTTATTGCGGGTTGCTGAAAGGCGCGCATTATACCCGAAAGGGCGGGCGAAATGAAAAATGAATAGTGAAAAATGAAAAATTAAATTATTAAAAACAGGTAGTTATGATCTTTTTGCTGGGCGGTGACATAGCTGCGGGAATTACGCTAATGCGCGCAGCCCAGATCCAAACAAAGATTATTTCGAAAGATCGTACTGGCGCAATTTCTTGCGCAGGGTGCCGCGATTCAGGCCGAGGTATTCCGCAGCTTTTGACTGGTTGCCGCGGGTATGCTCGAGCACGGCTTCGAGCAGCGGGCGTTCAATCTGTTTCAGTACCAGTTCGTACATGTCGTGCGGCGTGGTGCCGTCGAGCTCATACAGATAACGCCGAATGGAATGTTTCACAGCATTGTAAAGCTGTGAAATTTCCTGTTGTTCAGTGTGTGCGCTTTCGTCAAGCATGGGTGATGATTGTTTCATGCCGCCAGTCGTTTGTTATTAGAGTTATTACGCAGGAAGTCCGATACCATTTCGAGCTGCAGGGGAGCCGATTCGACCTGGTTGATCACTTTCCAGAACATGTTTGCAAGCGGGTGTTGTGCACAGTACCAGCCGATATGTTTGCGCGCAATCCGTACACCCTTTTCCTCGCCGTAAAAATCATACAGGTTTTTAAGGTGCTTGACCATGACTCGTTCTGTCTCACAGGCAGTTACCGCGCAAGCGTGTTGTCCGTGCTCAATAAAATGCAATATCTGTCTGAATATCCATGGGTTGCCCTGCGCGGCGCGGCCGATCATAAGACCGTCTGCGCCAGTGTATTTCAATACTGAGATAGCTTTTTCGGGCGAATCGATATCACCGTTGGCGATTACGGGTATATTCACCCGGGTTTTGATTTCAGCAATGGTGTCATATTCAGCCTGCCCGGCAAACTTGCACTGGCGGGTGCGACCGTGAACTGCCAGCGCCTGGATGCCGGCCGCTTCGGCAATGTGCGCAATCAGCGAGGCATTGCGATTGTCTGCGTCCCAGCCGGTGCGTATTTTTAAAGTCACCGGCACATCAACTGCGCGGACCACGCTGTGAAGAATGCGTGCGACCAGGGCCTGGTTTTTCATTAACGCCGAACCCGCCATGACATGACAGACTTTTTTGGCAGGACAGCCCATGTTGATATCAATAATGTCTGCGCCGTTATCGACATTGAACTGTGCAGCATGCGCCATCTGCTCAGGATCGGTGCCGGCAATCTGCACACTGCGCAACGCGGTTTCGCCATCGTGGTTGAGTCGCAACCGGGTTTTAGGCGTATGCCACAAATCACTGTTGGAGGTGACCATTTCGGATACTGCCAGTGCCGCGCCAAGTTCGCGACACAGGTTGCGGAACGGGCGGTCGGTCACGCCCGCCATGGGCGCAAGTATCAATGGGTTATCAAGTGTGTAGGGGCCGATTTGCATGGACGCTGATTCTACAAGAAGCTGAATTCATATGTCAGTGCCTGCTTGCCTGGATCGCGAATTTCCAGCGTAAAACTGGCATCAGACCCCGCCGGCAGCAGGGCTGATTCGGCGCTTTTAGATGCCAGGTATTCGACCGGGGTAAATCTGCGTGCGGCGACAATGCCGCCACGCACATTTGAAAAATCGATTTGCACGTCGGGGTAGGGTTGCGCATGTTCAGCATGATTGGCAATGGAAATTGTAATCATCAGTGCATTTTTTTCGTTTGGATGCGTATAAACATTACGACTCAACATTTCTATTTTTGATGGATCACGCCTGGCGTCCAGTCTGCACCCGGCATGTTTGCAAAATTTTTCTACCCAGGGTTTGAGTTGCGCATTTTCCTGCAAGCTGTTGCGCTCGAACCAGGTGATTTGCGCAAGCAATGCAAGCGCGAGCACTATCATGGCGATGCCCCAGCCGAGGCTTGACCACACCGTGGTGCGCATACCAGCGTGGCGAAACGTTTCAGGCACAACATCGCGCGCCTGGTCACCAAAAAAGCCGTCATCGAACAGATCCGGCATCGCATCAGGCGCGTGCGCCGTGCTCGCGCTGCGGTTGCCATCAGGGTGCAGCGCATTGAATGTTTTGCGACACAGGCCGCAGCGCACCATGCCATCTGCCAGGCGCAGTTGCGTGTCAGTAATTCTGAACAGGGTTTTGCAATGTGGACATTCGGTTTGCATGTGGATGAATCTTGCAGTGATTCAGTGGCGTCTGCAACCGTGCAGCATCACCCAGTCTTCATCGTAGACGGCTGCATCCATATCAAAAAATTCAGTATAGGCCTGTGTCACAGCGTCGGCCTGTTCACGCAATATGCCCGAAAGTACAATGTCGCCACCGGGTTTGACGCATTCGGCAAGCCGGGCGCCAAGTTCGACCAGTGGGCCGCTGAGGATGTTGGCCATCACTATATCGTATGTGTTTTGGGCGGCACTGCGCTGATTAAATTCGGCGGGCAGGAATACATTCAGACGTTCAGCAACATGGTTCGCGATTGCATTCTGTTTGCTGGCGTAGAGTGCCTGTTCGTCGATATCGACGCCATCTGCGCGTTTGACGCCGAGCAGTAATGCGGCAATCGCCAGGATGCCCGAACCGCAACCAAAATCGAGCAGCGTCGCCTGTTGCTGTATGTTTGCATCCAGCCAGCGCAGGCAGAGTGATGTTGTCGGATGCGTGCCAGTGCCGAAGGCAAGCCCGGGGTCAAGCCGCAGGTTGACCGCATCGGGTTCGGGCGGGTCTTTATGCCAGGGGCAAACCCATAAGCGGGTGCCAAACTGCATCGCGTGATAATGCTCCATCCAGGCGCGGGTCCAGTCCTGGTCTTCGAGGATCTCCAGCGTGATGTCACTGCTGGCATCACCGACGATTTTTTCAAGTGACTCTCTCAGGCTGACAGTGTTAACGCTGTCATCGAACATGCCGGTCACAATCGCTTTTTCCCATAACGGTGTTTCACCGGGTGCAGGTTCCAGAATTGGCTGGTCCTCGGCATCTTTTAATGTCACGCTGGCAGCGCCGAGCAGTAACAGCGCGTCCTCGATTTCAGCAGCATTGTTTTGCGTCGTGGTGATTGAAATCTGGATCCAGCTCATGGTGTCCCTGTACAGGTTGTTGACGATATAATCGAGTTTTGACTGCGCGCGAGTTAACCGTTGCGCAGGCCCCTTGTCAATTCATGCATTTTGATCACACTGGGCTATCTTCAGGTGATTGTCGTGATGGGCAGTGAATTTTGTGACTGACATCAAGCCTTTTGCGCTGGCCAGCCGCTATAGTTCGTTTCAAATTTAGTGAGCGCAGGAATGTGTTTTTTTTGATATTGATAAGAGGAATGACCATGTATAACAGGACTAAGTCGAGCGTATGTCTTTTGCTGGCGATGGGATTGTCGCTGGCTGCGTGCAGCAGTGATACAGAAACCAGTGCGGATCAACTCCGCAAGATTGTAAACGATCTAAATTTAACCGGTGACCCGGCTGCCGGCAGAGTCCTGCCCGCTATTTCTGATCCGAAAGCGCAGCTTGGCATGAAAGTCTTTTTCAGCAAGATTTTGAGCGCGGCGGGCGACAGTGCAGAGCGCATGGATTCGGCGTGTGTAAGCTGTCATCACCCGATGCTGGGTGGCGGTGATGACTTGCCGCTGCCGATCGGGGTGCAGGCAGAAGCGGCTGATTTGCTCGGGCCGGGTCGGTTCCATAGCCTGGTACATGTCATGGATGATGCAGGCGGTGAGTATGACGGTGGCCCCACGGTACCGCGTAATGCACCGACGACATTCAATATTGCCCTCTGGGACCAGGTGCTGTTCCACGATGGTCGTGTCGAGAGCCTGGGCAAGACCGCGGGCGCCAACGGTGATGACGGCAGTGGTATTCGCACACCCGATAGCGCCTTTGGCGTGGCAGACACAAACGCGGGTGCCAACCTGGTTGCGGCGCAATCGCGCTTCCCGGTGACTTCGCCGGAAGAAATGAAAGGCTTCAACGGCGTGACTGCGCTGACGGGCACCAACGATGATGTCCGGCTGGATATTTCGGCCACCATGGATGTGACTAACTGGGATGCAGAGTTTGATGCAGTTTACGGGGGCACCGATGGTGTTGCCGGTACCGTGGTGGGCAATCCATACGCACGCATCGCCGAGGTGATCGGTGAATACGAGCGTTCACAGGTGTTTGTCGATACCCCGTGGAAAGCCTTTGTTGCAGGTGATAATGCGGCCATCAGCGAGTCAGCCATGCAGGGCGCGCTGCTGTTTTTCCGCAGCACGGACAAAGGTGGCGCGGATTGCGTATCCTGCCATAGCGGCGATTTTTTCACCGACGAAAAATTTCACGTCACCGCGATGCCGCAGATCGGTCGTGGCAAGGGTAACAACAATGGCACCCTTACCAATGATGATTTCGGTCGTTTCCGCGAAACCGGCAATGCAGCTGATATGTACGCGTTCAGAACGCCGACACTGCTGAATGTAGAAGTCACCGGCCCTTGGAGCCATGCCGGTGCCTATACCAGTCTCGAAGCCGTGGTGCGTCACCACCTCGATCCCGATGCTGCGATAGCCAATTATGACTTCTCGCAACTGCCGCCCAATGTGCAGGCTGATTCGATGCTGACCAATACCCAGTTTGCGCTGGACACCCTGGCCGCCAACCGCGTCGCGCAGCTGTCGGGGACATTGCAAAATGTAAGCCTGTCGGATACACAGGTGGCTGACATCGTCGAGTTCTTAAAAGCACTGACCGACCCGTGCGTGAAAGACCGTGCCTGTATGGCGGACTGGATCCCGGATGCCGGTGACAGCAACCCGGATGCATTACGCCTCAATGCCGTCGACAACTTCGGGCAGTACCTGTAATCAACCGTGCGGCAGCGTGGTTTGCATGCTGCCGCACGGTTTGTCCACTCGCTAGACCATCACCAGGTGAAACAGTACTATAGCTGCTGGTGTTATCTAATCAGCGCAAGGTGTACTTGAATCATGAACCAGGCAATATTCGACCAGGGCAGGGAAGCGCTCAAGGCATCTGATTTCAGAGCGGCCGAGCGTGATTTTCAGGACGTCATGAATTCGATCGACGAGCAGCACGAGCAGTACAACCGCGTGGCGTCTTTTCTTGGCCTGTCGCAGGTACTGAATGCCAACCGCAACGGCCTGATTTTGTGCCGCGACGCGGCCAGCAGCGAAGTGCTCGATGGCCAGGTATTTCTCAACCTGGCAGCGGCAGAATGGCACTCGATGAATCGCAAACGTGCCATCGATGCGCTGGTGCGTGGCACCAAGATCGATGGCGATCATGTTCAGCTAAAACGCGCCATGCAGCTGGCCGACAGCCGCAAGCGCCCGGTATTTTCGTTTTTGCCGCGCGCGCATCCGCTCAATCGCATGGTGGGCCGCCTGATGCGATCATCTTCCAGTGCCCTTAGTGTCGAGACCCTGTTATATTAGCCGCGGGAGTCGGCCAGGCAATCGCTCTGTACCCCGTCAATTGACGGGTTGCAGGGAGGAAAGTCCGGGCTCCACAGGACAGGGTGCCAGGTAACGCCTGGGGGGCGCGAGCCTACGGAAAGTGCCGCAGAAAATATACCGCCATGTCGCCTTCGGGTGGCACGGTAAGGGTGAAATGGTGCGGTAAGAGCGCACCGCGTGGCTGGTAACAGGCACGGCATGGTAAACCCCACCCGGAGCAAGACCAAATAGGGGAACATTATGTGCGGTCCGCACTGTTCCCGGGTAGGTTGCTTGAGGTGTGCGGCGACGCACATCCCAGATGAATGGTTGTCACGCACTGGCATTCGTCAGTGCGACACAGAACCCGGCTTATCGGCCGACTCCCACCTTTATAGCAATGAATAGTGAATAACGAATAACGAATAAAACCTGTACCGGTTCAGCTGATAATTTTAAAATTCACTATTCACTATTCACTATTCACTATTCACTATTCACTATTCACTATTCACTATTCACTATTCACTATT
>Ga0316201_10000433_pt1 | contig 23348 bp, 16 predicted proteins | sample CS6wburrow_MG_FD_204516 | JGI IMG/M metagenome (GOLD analysis project Ga0316201, IMG submission 204516) | Coastal sediment microbial communities from Delaware Bay, Delaware, United States - CS-6 worm burrow | ecosystem: Environmental > Aquatic > Marine > Coastal > Sediment | place: USA... | reverse complement strand
GCGTAATTTTTTTAATGCGCGAACTCGTCCCTCGTTGCGGGTACGCCGGGCTTTGATCCCTTGGCGTATCCAAACCTCTTCTTGTGCTAAATATTTATCAAATTTCGCCGCTTGTGTCGTTTCGGCCGCTAAGGCCGCTTCTTTTTGACGCAGATAAGTGGCATAATTACCCGGATAACTGGTTAAATTACCGCGATCCAATTCTATGATTCGCGTCGCGATGCGTTGCATAAAACGACGATCATGACTAATAAGGAGTAAGCTCTTTACCGTCATAAAGTACATCATTCTGTTTTTTGATATCGAAATTAGCAATAATTCAAAAAAGATAGGCGGTTGACAAGGTATGTAGGACTACCCATTTTATTGAGAGCAGTTGAAACAGGTTTATTCTTATTTTGTAATTGATAATTATTTGAAACTGGTTTATTATTGTTTTGTAATTGATAATGAGTAATTGATAATAGCAGGGCCTCGTCAAAGTCCGATATAAGTTATTGATTTAAGAACGATATACTGAAATTATTTCAAAAAATATATTTAAAAACAGTCACTTATAATTTATGCTTTCCTGTATCGTCGGACTGGACAAAAAAACTAGAATAATCAAAAACTTAATCTCAACTTTGACGGGGCCCTGTTGATAATAGGTAAATTATACAAAGTGGACTTGAATTGCGTTAAAATTTACAAATCAGCTTATTAAAATAAGATGATAGGAAATTGAGGGGCCCGTTTTCACGACACTCAAAAGCGCACAAGTCAAAAATTTTGATGATTTTGATGACAAATGGCGTTGTCAATCTATAGTCAATTTGATAGACTGCCTAACCCATTCTGTGTCAATACCTTTAAAATCATCTTATAACTCTTGATTTTAGCTATGACTTTACAAATCAATCATTTATGATAAATAGTGCTGTGAATGCTACCTCAATCAAATCAGCAGATTACACAGATTGAACTTGTTAAGTTATCAAAAATGGCCAAAGTTAGAATCACTTATATTTGACAAGTCAATATAATCACAATATTGTTTGGGTGTAATTAAAGGGTGTAATTAAAAGTGATGTTTTTTTACAATCAATAGATTATAAAAAGACAATGAGAAAAAAAAGGCGACTGTAAACGAAAAAATGCCTTTTTTTATGCTTTTTGGGGAGCAATTTGAATGTTGAAGCGCCTTAAAATTCTAGCTAACAATCACTTTTAATTAAGTAGGTACGCAAAAGTTTATTAACATTTTGTAGAAGGCTGGTGGGCTGCAAAAACACGCTGCCCATCCGACAGAAAATGTTATAAGATTTATGCGTACCTACTTACACCCTTGATTAGTATAGTTGGCACTGTCATAAATTGCGCTTTTTGGCACTTTTAAAGAATGACTCATTCTGAATAAATTGAACAATTCATCATTCATCATTCATCATTCTTTTTGAAAGCTCAATTTGTGATGCTACTGAGTATATTAATATCAGTAAAACTCAAAACTGGCATAAACAGTGACTGTTCACTTTTATAATTTTGTTCAAGCATTCAATCGTTCATTTATAAACTTCTGGCCTTGGGCAACTTGGGCAACTCGGGGCAACTTAAACTGCTAGGTGCATGGCACGATTTATCGCGGCCCCCTTCATATCAATTTTGTCCACGACTCACAATGCGTTACAAAAAAATTTTTTTGTCAATTTCGGAGATTAATATGAAAAAAAACGGTATTCTTGTTTCAATACATATACTTTTAATATTATTATTTATGGCATCTTGTATTGGAAATCACAATAATAATGCAGTTGATGAGACAAAATGTACTCCTATCGTAGGGCAAATAGCCCAAAAACCTCAACCAGAAAAACAAACTAATCCTAAACACCAAGTGAAAACTGAACAAGCTGGACAAGAAACGTTACCAGTATCAGAGTTGGGGCATAGTATGCAACCCTCTCTAACGACAAAAGAACAACCTAAACCGACACAATCGTCCCAATTAGCAACCGTTTTGCCGAAAGCTTCAAAGGTCAGTTTGGAAGTTAAAATTGGTCAAATGCTTATCGTGGGTTTTCGTGGATTGTCTGTCAACAATCAATCTCCTATTATACGGGATATAAAACAATTACATTTAGGTGGTGTCATCTTATTTGATTACGATCTGACTTTGAAATCTTCAAGACGTAATATCAAATCACCTGAACAAGTGAAAAAACTTGTTGAACAGTTACAGGCAGCAGCAACGCAGAAACCTTTTTTTATTGCCATTGATCAAGAAGGGGGACAAATACGGCGCTTAAAGGAGAAATTTGGTTTCCCACACACGGTATCCGCTCAATATTTTGGCAAGAAAAACGATTTGGCGTTAACTTACAAACACGCTACAAGCATAGCTCAAACACTAGCCAATTTGGGTATTAATTTCAATTTGGCACCCGTTGTTGATCTTAACATCAATCCCAATAACCCTGTTATTGGAAAGCTTGAGCGTAGTTTTTCTGCTGATCCTAATATTGTGACTAACCATGCGCTTGAATTTATTCGGGCACACAACGAACACAATATCGTTTGCGCCATAAAGCATTTTCCGGGGCATGGCAGTTCAACTAATGATTCGCATCTCGGATTGGTTGATGTGACTAACACTTGGGTGGAAAAAGAACTTGAACCATATAGAACTCTCATCCAATTGGACCAAGCAAATGCCATTATGACAGCCCATGTATTTAACAGGCATTACGATCCTAACTATCCTGCTACACTTTCAAAGCGCATTATCACAGAGCTATTGCGTACAGAATTACAATACAATGGCGTTATCGTTTCTGATGATATGCAGATGAAAGCAATTAGCAACCATTATAGCTTTGAATATGCTATTCAAGTCGCACTAGAGGCTGGAATTGACATTATCGTTATAGGGAACAATTTGAAATATGAAGAGGATATTGCCGCACGTACTATTGCTGTTATTAAGCAATTGATACAAGAGGGCAAACTGAGTGAGGAACGTATTGATGAATCTTATAAACGAATTCAGAAACTGAAGAGAGGTGTAATTAGAATATCTGAAATGGGAGAAATGGGAAGCCAATAAATGGGATTTCATTTAAAAATGGGATATAATTTAAGCAGGTTCTGATGAAAAAAAGTCATCAAACAACTTGATATTGATTAACTTGACAAGAACAATGCAATAATCACACCATTTTTTTATGCAAGCTTGAAACGAACAATCAGGGCCCCATCAAAGTTGAGATTAACAGTCTGATTATTTTAGTTTTTTTGTCCATTTTGGACAATACTGGAAAGCATAAATTATAAGTGACTGTTTTTTAAAATATTTTTTAAATTATTGAAGTATATCGTTTTTAAATCAATAACTTATATCGGACTTTGACGGAGCCCTGCGAACAATTAATATGACATTGTCAAATTCAGTCATGTTGTAGTATAAAAAGAAACTTCAATTAAGACAGAAATGCCTCTTTACTCAAATCAAAATTAGAAATTAGGCTTTATGAATTAGGATAACTATTCATTAATTAGGCTATTCTTCGTTATTCATGAACAATTCGCAATTTCTAATTCGGCAGGGTTCAATTTAATGTCACATAGAGTCCAAATCTTTATATTTTAGTTGTCAGAAAATAAGGCTTTTATTTTAACTGATTGTTTTTATTGATGTAAAATTTATTTTCGGACAAGTCTATTCTTAAATCTTAAATTTTTGAACTCTGCCCATAATTCACAATTGTATAAATGTTTTATTGATTATGAAATCTAGGCGATCAGACGATGAACAATTTTATTTTTATGTGCCCTAATTGTTTAGCTGATAAGCAAACGGCGAAACAATGTCCCTCTTGTGGCTATGAGGAAACGCTTTCTCAGCAAAATCCTTTATACATTAAACCTAGGACTATTTTAAACCAGCGATATTTGATTGGTAATGTAATTGGTCATGGCGGGTTTGGTATTACTTACATCAGTTGGGATATCAAACTGAAAAGAAAAATCGCGATTAAGGAATTTCTTCCGACCACTTTGGCAACTCGGATTGAAAAAAATGAGGGTGACAATACCAGATATACCGTAACACATACCGGCAATCAAGCACAAGCCTTTCAACTCGGATTGAAAAAATTCTTAAAGGAAGCCAGAATCCTAGCAGGATTTGCTCATGAAAATATTGTTAGGGTGATCGATTATTTTGAGTCCAACAATACGGGCTATATTGTTATGGAATATGTGGGCGAAGAAGATTTATCTAAACTCATTAAGCAACGTTCTGATAAACGGCTTTCTGTAGAAGAAGCCTTAGAAATTTTTTTGCCAATACTAAATGCGCTCAAAGTAGTCCATGTCGCGGGAATTTATCACCAAGATATTTCCTTACAAAACATCAGGATGGTTGCGGGTAAAAAACCGGTTTTGATTGATTTTGGTGCAGCAAGATTTATCGTTGGTGAAGTCAGTCAAAGTTTGGACAAAATTTTTAAGCCCGGTTATTCACCAGTGGAACAAATAACCAGTAGCGGTAAAATTGGTCCGTGGACCGATATCTATGCTTGCGGTGCCGTTTTGTACGCCATGATAGTCGGTGAATTACCGCCACAATCGCTTGATAGATTGGAGCAGGATGACTTAATACCTCCACTCGAAAAAGGGGTGAAAATATCCTCATCCGTGAACAATGTGGTTTTAAAAGCACTGTCAGTCAGAATTGGAGATCGGTTTCAAACGGCGGATGAGTTTGAACAGGCACTAAGGGTCAAAAATCTTAACCCAATTTCAACCATTCCGAAAAAACGATTGTTAGTAGTTGGGGGAGGCGTATTTTTTGCGGCTGCAATGGCTGTTGGTGTTGGTGTTGCCAATTTCAATACTCCACTTAAAAATAATCCTGCCCCTAGCCAACCTCAAGTAGAAAGGGAGGAGGATCAAGCTCTGAAACAGGCGGAAATGGAAGCCGAAATCGAAAAGCTGAAGCAAGCACGTTTTAAAGCCGAACAAGAAGCCAGAATGGCTAGAGAGGCACGTTTTAAAGCTGAACAAGAAGCCAAAATGGAAGCCGAAATCGAAAAGCTGAAACAAGCACGTTTTAAAGCCGAACAAGAAGCCAGAATGGCTAGAGAAGCACGTTTTAAAGCTGAGCAAGAAGCCAGAATGGCTAGTGAGGAAAAAGCACGTCGTGAAGCGGAAAATCGTCGTCAACAAGCGCCAGTTGATTTAGTCCGTGAGTATTATGAAGATATAAATAGAGGCGATGCAGACTCAGTTGTTAGTAAATGGAAATCTCCGAATGAAAAGAAATTACGTTCTATTGTGACGGGAAAGAGTCAGTGTAAAATTAATGAAATTGGACTAAAGAATTTGTATTTAAATCAAGCACAAGTTTCAATTGATGTAACTTGTAGACAGAGATGGGCAGGTACATTTGAACTGGAAAAAGTATGGGGGGAGTGGAAAATCACTAAAATAAAATTATCCGCTAGCGAGAAAACAGTTCGTCATGATCGTGAAGCGGAAAATCGTCATCAACAAGCGCCAGTTGATTTAGTCCGTGAGTATTATGAAGATATAAATAGAGGCGATGCAAACTCAGTTGTTAGTAAATGGAAATCTCCGAATGAAAAGAAATTACGTTCTATTGTGACGGGAAATAGTCAGTGTAAAATTAATGCAATTGGGCTAAAGAATTTGTATTCAAATCAAGCACAAGTTTCAATTGATGTGACTTGTAGACGGAGATGGGCAGGTACAGTTGAACTGGAAAAAGTATGGGGAAAGTGGAAAATCACTAAACAAAACTTATCTGAAAAATAACAAAGGAAGATTATCATCATGAGTATGAAGTCACCCTTTTTTCTAGGGGGCATAATAACAGCTTTTATTTGGGGTTGTATTCCAACTACTTCCGAAAATGAAAATGTTTCACAATCACCACAAACACAACGATCCAGCATTGTTCAAAGTCAATCTGAAACGCACACTTCTGATGAGTCTAGTTCAAATCCAGAACAAGTGGTCCGAGATTTTTATCGGGCCATTTCTGAAAATAAATGTGCTAAAGCGGCACGACTGAGACCAGGATATTCTAAACAACGTTGCCTTAACATACATAGTGTGGATGTTAAAAAAGTGATTACTCCAATAAAAACCTCTGATATCGCCGTCGTTTATTTGGATGTAGATTATCAATTGGGACAAAACAAGCAATCCTTCTTTGGGCATGTTAAGCTCGTTAAACGAGAGAGTGGATGGATTATTGTCAACGATTCTTATGTTTCGGCAAATCAAATCAGTTTGAAACAATACTTACAACAGCATAATATACAACCTGTTGTTATGGCTGTTGAAGACAAAATTAATCAAGAATCAAATAATCCCTTAACACCGAGTAAACACAAAGCCGAACGTGAGAATGGGGAAAAGCGACAGGCTTCACACTCTCCTATGCCGCCGGGAGCGCCTACATCAACATTAGATTATTCTACCTTTGGTTCTTTAGCCATTTTAAATCGGTGTTGGACATCATCACAACTTTCTGGTAGTCCACAAGATAAAAAGGTACGGCGACCTATAAGCAACCCATATCGCCAGCCGCCAGAAGTAATGATACCGTATGATATTTCCCCTATTGAACCCAGATTACGCTATTCCATTCGCCGTATTATTCCAGAAGGAAATAAAAAAATAGTGGCTCTCACTTTTGATCTCTGTGAGCGTACTAAAGAAAAAACGGGGTATGATGCAGCCATTGTCAATTATTTAAGAAAACACGGCATTAAAGCCACTTTTTACGCGGGTGGAAAATGGATGCACTCACATCCAGATAAAGCCATGCAATTGATGGCGGATCCTTTGTTTGAAATTGGCAATCATGCTTGGACACATGGCAACTTGCGTGTGCTAAAAGGGCAAAGGATGGAAGATCAAATTTTATGGACACAAGGGCAGTATGAAGTCTTGTGGGCTCAATTAATGTCGAGATTAGAACTGAGGGAATGCCCAGTACCGTTGTCTGAAATGGAAAAAATTCCCCCTGTTCCTTTGACTTTTCGGTTTCCTTATGGTACCTGTAATGCTGACTCTTTGAATTTTCTAGCAGAATCAGGTTTGCCTGCGATACAATGGGATGTGGTGACTGCTGATCCGTCGTCTAAACAATCCGCTACAGCTATCGCCAAAACGGTATTACGCAACGTCAAACCGGGTTCTATTATCATTGCCCATGCCAATGGACGTGGTTATAATACCGCTAAAGCATTACCTTTATTTATCCCTAATCTCAAAAAACGAGGTTATCAGTTTATGACAGTCACGGAATTATTAAAATCAGGAAAAGTCGTCAGTGCTAAAACTTGCTATGAATTGAAACAGGGGGATAATTTGAGGTACGATCGGATATTTGGTGAGGGCACTGAGTAATTGAAACACAATATAGCTATCCAGAAAGTTCTGTACAGGGTTAAATAAACTGTAATGTTTTTAAACATGACAGTGTATTAGCGAGAACTTATCTAGACTTCTATATTGGTAAATATTCTACTGCAAATATGTATTAAGTCTGGTAAGCCAAGTCATCTCCAAAAATGTCCAAATCTCCTTTTACACTACAACCTGAGTATATATTGAATACGTGTCACCTGCGCCAGTTGAGGCATAATGAGGCAAACACCGTCAGTCAAACGCTGGTACAAATGCTACCTTGGCGTACTTTAGGTTATTCGGTAGACACGCTATCAAACTATTTGCGTCGCCCTGAACCATCACTTTATCAGCATGGAATCATAGTCTCTCAACAACTCGTCGGTGCGGTGTGTGTGCGCTATCCTTGGTTACGCGGTGCTTGTTTAGAATTGTTAGCCGTTTATCCTTCACAACAAGGCAAAGGTTTAGGGTGTGAGGTGATACACTGGTTGGAAACAGAATTATGTCAGAAAACGAATTTTCGCAATCTTTGGACGCTCGTTTCTTCATTTAACCATGAGGCACGGCAGTTTTATCAAAAAATGGGTTTTGTCGAAGTCGCTCAATTGGATGATTTGATTATGGTGGGTTATGCCGAGATGCTATTGCGTAAAAGCTTGCTTGATTACTGACATTCTGCAACATCCGTTACCCAAATCTGATTTGGCATTAAATGCAATTTAACCTTCAAAAAGTTATTATTAAGAAACAAAAATATTATAAATTTATTTGACATTGAAGGACAACAATAGTGATTAAAAGTGCTGAAATGTGCTGAAATTAACATTTTTTGTATTGAGTAGAACGCAGATAATGTTGATGAGCATGATTTTCACGCAAAAGTTTTCTTGCTGTAAATAATCCTGTGATGGCTTGGATTACTTCCAAGTGCGTCAGCGGGGCTTTGTAGCGTCTCTACATAAAAATTTACAGCAAGAAAGTTTTTGCACGCAAAAACTTTTGCGTGAACCGAAGGTCAGCAAAGCTAAACGCTGATTTTATCAGTCCCAATTTGATAGTTCGTTATTTGTCATATCAATTTTTAATTGTCCACGACTCGCAATGCGTCACCAAACGATTGATAAAAATGTTCGCCATAATGGACGTAGCATACCCCTGACGTATTATTAACATATAGGGTAACACTAGCCTAGATGTGCATTAAATCGCGCCTAGCATCATGTGATATAGTGTTGCTATGTATTTGATATTTTTTCATTTTTTCACTTTTAACCGTGTATCCTACATTCAGCAAAAATCCTAATGAGCAATTTTAGTCATCTCTGTCCAAACTGTTTTGCAGATAAACAAACAGCAGAACAATGTCCATCCTGTGGTTATGAGGAAACGCTTTCTCAGCAAAATCCTTTATATATTAAACCCAGAACTCTTTTAAACCAGCGGTATTTGATTGGTAATGTGATAGGCCATGGTGGGTTTGGTATTACATACCTCGGTTGGGATAGCACATTAGAAAGAAAAGTCGCGATTAAGGAATTTCTACCGACAACCTTGGCTACTCGTATTTCCGAAACGAACGAGGGAAATACAAGATATACCGTGATGCATACAGGCAATCAAGAAGAGGCCTTTAAAAAAGGATTGAAAAAATTCAAAAAAGAAGCCAAAATCCTCGCTGAATTGACTCACGAAAACATTGTTAGGGTGATCGATTATTTGGAGGCCTACAATACCGGATATATTGTCATGGAATATGTCGGCCAAGAAGACTTATCTCAACTACTCAAACGGCAACCTGAAAAACGGTTTTCTGTGAAAGAAGCCTTAGAGATTTTTTTGCCGATACTTAGCGCGCTGAAAGTGATCCATGCGAACGGGATTTATCACCAAGATATTTCTTTGCAAAATATTAGGATGGTAGAGGGTAAAAAACCGGTGTTGATTGATTTTGGGGCAGCGAGATACATAGTCGGAGGCCTCAGTCAGAGTTTAGATAGAATTTTTAAGCCGGGTTATTCACCGATAGAACAAATAAGTAACGATAGCCAAAAGATTGGCCCTTGGACCGATATCTATGCTTGTGGGGCGGTGTTTTACGCTATGATTGTAGGAGAGTTACCGCCGCAATCTATTGATAGACTGGATCGGGATGACTTAGTCGCACCTGCCCAAAAAAAGGGTGTGGAAATGCCATCGTCCGTGAACAATGCCGTTTTGAAAGCACTTTCTGTAAGAATCGGAGATCGGTTTCAAACTGTGGAGGAATTTGAAGATGCCCTAAAAAATCAGAAAACGGATAAGAACAAACGATTGTTAGCCTTAGCCGCCACCGCTGGGGGCGTATTTATTGTTGTCGTGATAGCTGTTGTTGTACTTGTTGACCAAGATAATCCACCCGTTGAAAATTCAGAATTGCCATCTTCTGTTGAAATATTATCTGTTATAAATTCAGAGCAGCCATCTGTTGAACCACCACCCGTTGTTTCAGAGCAGCCATCTGTTGAACCACCCATTGAAAATTCAGATTTACCATCTGTTGAACCACCACCAGTTGTTAGAGATTTAGAACTGCCGTTTTCATTCTCGGATTATGGTACTTTAGGGTCGGCTTCGGGGGGTGTTGAACGAGAACAACAGGTAGAAAACCAGCGACAATATATTCAGGTGGCGTTGAGGGATGCAACCGAAATTGGACAAAAAATTTGGATGAACGAAGGTTCCCAACAAATATCGAAACTGACTGTTTGGAATCAACCTGAACATTTTGCTTCACTAGGTATTGGTCATTTTATTTGGTATCCCGAAGGCCGTGAAGGACCCTTTACGGAAACATTCCCTGATTTGCTACTCTTCATGGAGGAACAAGGAGTCATACTTCCAGAGTGGTTAGACAATACACCTGATTGTCCTTGGGAAACCCGTCAAGCTTTTTTAGATAGTCAACAAAGTGAAAAAATGGTCAGTTTACGTACCTTGATGAAAAATACTATACCCATACAAGTGCAATTTATTATCAAGCGTTTAGAGTTAGCGTTACCCAAAATTTTAGAAAGCTTGGTCACAGAAGCACAGCGAACACCTGTACGTAAGCAATTTTACCGTGTGGCACAAACGGCCAAAGGAGTCTATGCGCTATTAGATTATGTCCATTTTAAAGGAGAAGGTATTTCTCATACCGAGCGTTATCAAAATCAAGGTTGGGGTCTATTACAAGTGTTAGAACAAATGTCGGGAGATTCAATAGAAAATGCCAGCCGTGAGTTTGCGGATGCCGCTGAATTTGTGCTTAAACGTCGTATAAATAATGCCCCCGTAATGAAACGCGTTGGTTACGCGGATGGCAAAAGAGATTAAATACTTATAGGTGATCGTGGCCGGTTTATTGTCTGATTCAGACAATAGGGTGAGAAAAATCAGCGTTTGGATACTAAAGTTTAACACCTACAAAGAGCTTTTTTGATTTTCATTTGACGATACCAATACACTTTCAAGGGAGAAAAAACCATGGCGATGATACGCTGCAAAGCAAATTTGCATTTTTATGATGCTGAAAAAAATAAGGATGGTTGCCCTTATTGCCGGAATATTGATGATGATGTTAGCGGTACGGAGGGTGTTGGTCAGACGGTGGGTGACACAATGGGCGGTATTGCCGAAACTCAAGGTGGTACTGCTTCAACAGCAGGAGATCATCATGATCGTCTGAATAATGGCCCCACGATAGGAGATTATGATCCCAGTGATTTTGCGGGAGCAACGATAGGATACTATCAAACCCCTGAGGGAGAGAATTTCGAGCCTGTGGTGGGCTGGCTGGTTTGCACGGAGGGGCCCAACAAAGGCAGGGATTATAGAATCTGTGCCCGAGCAAATTCAAATTTTATTTCTAGGGTGCCGGGCAAAAACATCAGTATTGTTATCAGTGGTGATGACTCTATTTCTCGTGATCAACATGCTGAAATTCTTTACGATCAAGATGATAATACTTTTTCCTTAATACGCAAGCTGAGTCCTGCGGTTAAGGTTAATGATAAAAAGGTGAAAGTCTCTGAAGATTTAAAGGCTTATGATGAGATCACACTCGGCACTTCAAAATTCCGTTTTGTGCCATACTGCACCGGAGAATTAAAATGGTGATTTTCCGCAATTGGCTGATCCTAGCCACTCTCATTTTTTCCTTAACGGCCCGGGCTGAAGTCGCTGAATTGGCGATTTCCCAAGTGGATGTCTATCTTCCTGATATTAAGATATACACCAATCTCTTGGATGAAAACAAACAACCCCTTTCTCCGGATGGATTGGCAGTGCGAGTGAACTTAGATGGCAATCAGGTAGAATTTGCGGCTCCACCGGCAATCTTCAAGACGACTGGCAAAGGTGTGGCCTATACTTTTTTGTTGGATGTGTCGGGTTCAATGAAAGGTGAGCCTTATAAAGGAGCTATTGAAGCCATCAAGGGTTTGTTTAATCAGATGAACCAACATGATGTCGTTGCAGTGCTTACTTTTGGTGATGAAGTCCAAACCATTACGGATTTTACCCGCCCAAATCAAGCCTTGTTTGATACTTTGCGGGGAATTACCCCTGATGCCCAAAAAACCCATTTTTATGAGGCCATACAACAAGCGTTTATCTTAAATAAGCGTAGAGAGGCTGTTTTACCGATGCGCCGCGCAATCCTCGTCATTACTGACGGTAAAGATGAAGGAAGCGGCATCCGCTTAGATGATTTGTTGGATAATGAAATCAAACGGCAAAGTATTCCAATTTATTCAGTCGGATTTAGCAAACTTAGGCGGCAGGATAAAGAAAAATTTCTGGACGAATTGAAGCGTATTTCCAATCTCAGCGGCGGTGCTTATGTACGAAGTGATGCCTACAGCGGTTTTGCCGAAATCTATACCAAAACCTTTGGTGATATTCAGGAACAAATGTACATTTCTGTTCGCGCACCTGAAGAAATGCGTGCTGACGGTAAGCCGCGTATGTTGCAAGTGGTTGTAGCGGATGGAAACGGGAAGCAGATAAGTGATGAAAAGGCAGTCTTCTTTTTGGATGCCCAAGTCATAGTTAACCCCTCAAACGGTGACTACGATAAGGGATTCATTTTTCAGCCGTGGCATTATGTGGCAATGGTTTTAGGGGGAATACTATTATTATTATTGATGATAGGGCTGATTGTACGGAGACAGCAAAAAGTGGCAACCACTACTACCGATGTAGAGTTTCAGGCACCCCCGCCATCTACGAGGAATAACGATATTTTACCTGAACAAGCCGGTTGGCATGACAGGCCTGATGAGCAGGGTCAGACTCAAGGATTTGATGACAATATTGGGGAAGGCGGGGCAATCGTGGGAGAAACGGTGTCTGATATTGCCTACAAATCGGTTCAGGAACACTTTTTCAGAAAACTCGAATTTATTGTCACTGATGGTCATGATGAAGGGATGCGGGGATCACTCTCTGTCGGTGAAAAAGGGATTATAATTGGCAGGCAAGGGCCAGAAGTCAGGCCCAATATTGTACTGACTGATCCTAAAGTATCAAGACCACATTGCTTGTTACAAGCCGGAAAAGAGTGGTTTAGTGTCAAAAACCAGAGTAAAACCAGAAGCACTTTTGTCAACGGCATTCGCATTAATGAGAAATATGTTTTTAAGGATGAAGAATGCGTTATCAATATCGGTGATACCACCCTCCGCATCAACTTATTCAATTTAAATTAACATGCAATCATTACCTTCAGAACTACAAATTGGGGCTGCACAAGAACAAGGCGACCGAAAAGAGCAGCAAGATTATTTTGCTGTCACCGATTTTATGCCGGAACACCGTATGGAACATGGCTTTCTTGCGGTGCTGGCGGACGGCATGGGTGGCCATCCTGGAAGTGGCAACGCCAGTGTGATTGCGGTCAATACTTTTGTTAAGCGTTACAACGATGAAATCGCTAATAAGACCGATATCCAAAAGGCCCTTGGTCATGCGCTTATAGCGGCGAATCAAGCTGTTTTTGAAGCTAATCAAAGAATTAATGCCGATATGGGCACCACTTTGGTGGCCGGTGTAGTCCAAGGAAAAAAGTTTCACTGGTTGTCTGTGGGAGACAGTAGTCTTTATTTATACACCAAGGGTAAACTGACCAAAATCAATAAAACCCATTCTTATGGTGCAGAAATTCAGACCAAAATTGATGCTGGCGTGCTAGCGCGGGAAGAATTGGATCCGAAAAAACGTAACATGTTGACCAGTTATCTGGGGCTGCAAGAGATTCCCAAGATAGATTTTTCAGAAAAGCACTACCAATTGGAACTGGGTAATAAAATTTTATTGTGCAGCGATGGTTTGGATAATGCCCTGAGTCAAGAAGAAATCGAAGACTGTTTACGACGAGAAATGATGTCGCAAGAAAAATGCGATAAACTGATGGCGAATGCATTAGGCAAAAAACGCCCGAATCAGGATAATATTACAATTGCACTGTTAGAATTGGAACCTCGGACGGATAATACCATAACCCCCTCTAGCAAAGGGTTTAGTGAATTGAGAGGAAAAACGGGTCATGATCCGCGATCAGGAAATCTTTTTCAAAATAAATGGTTTCTCCCAATCTCGCTTGTGTTGGTTGTTTTATTGGTAGGAGGTGGGATTTTGATCTACAAGAATATGCATTCTTTGTGGAATAACAATGCTTCTGAAGAAGTCCAGCAAGTTTCTACAGATGCCCGTGACAGCGGAAACGGTATTCGGATTAATAATGGGGATGCAACGGAAAACGAAGGCACTGGCGACAGTGGCAGTCAGGATCAAATCACCAACAGGGAGGAAAGTGCTGAAAAGCCTGAACCTCAGCCTACCGAATGTCATAATGACTTAGAACTTAAAGAGATACAAGAAGTCTTAAAAAATGAGGGTTATTACAATGATAATCTTGATGGACGGTGGGGTAAAAACACGAAAAAAGCCGTCAACGAATATCAGAAAAATAATAATATTGAGCCGTCAACCGGTTTTCTAAATCAAGAAACCTGTGAATCTTTATTAGCAGATTACAATGAATTAGGAAACACAGCCAATGTACCACAGCATAGTACAGAACAACCATTTTAGCCATTATGAACAGATTTATTTTTTTTATGACAATCGTTTTTTTCCTTGCCAGCTGTGCCTCGGTACAGGATATGGAAAAAAGCGTGGGCCGAGTCTTATGCTTTTCTGGAGGCCAACCTATTAGTAGCGGTTCCGGTTTTGTCATCAACGATAAAGGCATTTTTATTACTAATCATCACGTTACAGCGTCTTGTCAAAGCATTAAAGTGGCATTTAGTGAACATGAACAAATTGAAGCAGAAGTAAAATGGTCATCTGAAGAACTGGATTTGTCCATTGTTCAGTTAAGTGATCATCATTATCCTGCTTTGCCTCTCGTTCCGTTGGAACGGGTAGAAAAGGGGCAAGAAGCCATAGCTATAGGTTACCCAGGGGCAGCCGATATACTTGGCAGCACGATAAATTTTTATGAACCCAAAATAACTGCTGGCAAAGTGAGTAATATTACCCGTGACGAATTGGGAAGAGACGTTATCCAGACGGATGCTGCTGTCAATCCTGGCAATAGTGGCGGGCCTTTACTCAACGTTTGTGCTAGCGTTATTGGAGTCAATACTTTTAAACCTAGTTTTACACCACAATTTTTAGACGCTATAAGTGCCCTAGCAAGAGGCGAAATGCCCACAATCCAACCACCAGAAGGGATAAATTGGGCAGTCCAATCGTCGGTATTGATCAAACAACTTGAAGCTCAAAATATCTCTTATACCAAAACGGGTTTGAGCTGTACCGGCTTGAAGCGGCAGGTTTACACGAATCCATTGAGCGTCTTTAGCTTTGCCCTATCTGTTTTGCTGGCAATGATGGTTATCTATGTTTCTGCTAACCCGTCACGCCGCCAAACTTTTAAACAGAGTGTGACCAAGATGGGACAAACCATGATGGGCGAATATCGCTCTCATTCCGCCAATGCACAGGACTCTTTTTCGCCGCCCTCTCGTGTTAGAGGTTATTTGAAGGGTTTAAGCGGTGCTTTTGTGGACGCAGAAATGCCCTTGGAAGAAAGTGGTATTGTATTAGGCAGAGATCCTAAACTGGCTGGCATTGTGTTTGATGCCGAATATAAAACAATCAGTCGGCGCCACGCCCGCCTTGCCTACCGTTCACAAACGCATGAGTTTATTTTGGAAGATTTGTATTCTGGGCAGGGTACCTTTGTCAAAGGCCGAAAATTGTCGGGGGGGAAAGAGGTGATATTGAAATCAGGGGATACTTTTTATTTGGCTTCACCGACACATACTTTTCGGGTGGAAGAAAAATAGTTTATTAAATGGGTGCGACACTAAAATGGAAAATTATGCGGATAATCCCACTATTCAACCTAAGCCCGATGAAGATATCTTTACGTTTGATTACGCTGAAAGAAGCGAGCGTGGTGGGCGGGAATACAATGAAGATTGCTGCGGCATGTCAGCAGATAAAGAAAACAGGCGCTATTGTTATGTCATTGCCGACGGCTTGGGCGGACATCAAGGAGGAAAAATAGCCTCTGAATTAGTGGTCAATCACATGATCAACAACTTTTCACGGATTACCAACGAAAACTTAAAAAGTGAATTGAATGCGATTTTGCAGGAAGCGAATGATATCATTTTGGACGAAGGCGCTAAGTCTTACCATCTGCAAGATATGAAAACAACTTGTGTCGTACTGATTATTCTGGATTGTTTTGCCTACTGGGCGCATGTAGGCGATAGTCGGTTATATGTTGTCAGAAAGGATAAAATTATTCGCCGTACCGAGGATCACTCCGTAGTTCAAGCTTTAGTCAAAATGGGCGACATCAAACCAGAAGAAGCCAATACTCACCCCCAGCGTAGCCAGTTACTAAAAGTGCTGGGAACAAAGTATGAATTAACGCCGACAATTTATAGCGAAGGCTTGAAGCTGCACCGGGGAGATTGTTTTTTATTGTGTACCGATGGTTTTTGGGAATATATCCCAGACCGTTTCATTTCAAAATTGACGGAGATACAGAGAACTAAAGCGGCAGTTAAAAGCAAAAAGTTCTTAAACTGGTATTTAGACAAAGCCATTGAAATTGGCAAAGCGAAAAATGCTAAATACGATAACTTGACAGCACAACTGATTATGGTGAGGTAATAAATATTATACCGATGGGCGCATCCCTTGCGGTATCTTGGAGTGCAAAATTTATTTTGCAAAAGCTAATATTGATTAATAATCTTTTTTTTGGAAATGCGCCCTATACCGATTATTTTTTTAAGTGCTTGATTTTATATAGCCAGCCTCATGATAAATCATAACGGTAGAAAAGATGATGATAACAGAACTTGAAAACGCTTTGAAGGATGAAAAAGATCATATTTTCCAGGCTTTAGAATTCACTGATCAGATACAAATTAACGAAGAAAAAATGATTTTGCCTTCTCTTAAGAAAATTGGGCATTTTGTAGGGAAATTATCCAAACCCCAAAAATTGTCAATTATCAATTGTGATGCCTGAATATATTGAGGTTTATAAGCCAAAAATGCGGAACGAAGTTTCACATTCAATACCGAAGGAGTTGTGCGAATTGATTTTAAACTTTTTAAAACTTTTATGGAGAATTTGATGAGACTCAATAAGGACAATATTTGTCTGTACTGTATGCAGGATACCGGTGGTAGGATACCCTGTCCATCCTGCCGTTGCGATAATCCTTTTAATTATGACAATCCTGATCCGGACAGGGGGGGAGCCTTAAAACCAGGCAGCATTCTGAATGAAACGTCTTCCCCTGTTTTAATTGGTCGTTGTCTTGGAACCGGTGGATTTGGTATTACCTATTTAGCTTTGGATGCACTTGGAAAAATCGTGGCTGTTAAAGAATTTATGCCCCGAAGTGTGGCAGGACGTGCAAGCGATAATTTGAAAATCACCGCTTATAAAGATCAGGATGATATTTATAAATATGGACTCGACAAGTTTGTTAATGAAGCCAAAATGTTGGCACATGGCCGCTTTCCAGAACATCCTAATATCGTTACGATAGTCACTTTATTTGAAGAAAATAATACTGCTTATTTTACCATGGTTTATCGCAGGGGAATGACTCTTGAAAAATATGTACAAGATAAAGGTTCCAAAGGCATTACTCAAAAAGAGTTATTGGATATCATGCGAGAAGTGCTTAACGGTTTGAAAGCCGTACATCATGAATACATTTTTCACCGCGATATCAAACCTTCCAACATTTATATTCCTAGCAAAGATGATCATGATACAAAACCTTTCCTACTGGATTTTGGTAGTGCCCGACAAGCTATGCGTGGTTCTGATCTCTCTAAAATGTCGGTTTTTCTGACACCAGGTTATGCACCGGTAGAACAATATAAAAAAAAGGAAAAGCAAGGCGCTTATACCGATATCTATGCCTGCGCGGCCACTATGTATGCTTGCATGAGAGGGCGTTTTAATAAACACGGCATCATCGTTCCGCCTCCTGAATCTATGGCGATTTGTTCAGGACAGGAAAAAGTTGAACCACTTCATCAAGTCAGCAAACAACCGGTAAGCCGGGAATTTAGCCAAGCTATTCATCTGGGTTTGCAATGTAAACCCCATAAGAGGCCACAGTCTGTAGATGAATTTGAAAAAAGCTTATTTCCTTTGTCTTCTTCACGTTTCCCATCAGGGCAATATGAGCTACTGGGAATTGCAGGGGAATATGACGGGGTTAGCTTTCCTTTGAATGACGGGCCTATTATGCTCGGCAGAAATCCTAAAAAGTGTAACTTGGTTATTCCTGATCAGAAGCTCAGTCGAGTTTCTGGTGAACATTGCCAAGTTTATACGGAAAATGGCAGGGTTTATCTGAAAGACGTTTCTCGGCATGGCACGACGCTAAATGAGTCTGAACTCAGACATGGCATAAAGGAGATCAAGCCAGATGATACCTTAAACCTACAGGGGAAAGCTGTTTTTAAGATAATTCAGAACAAACCTGAACCGTTGACACCTGATCCGGCCTCCCCACAATCCAGCACGCCAGCAAGTTTTTGGCAAAGGTTTGTAGCATGGCTTATTGATTCTCTATTGGTTGGGTTCATGATAAACCTTATATCTATTGCATTACTTTTTTTAGGCACTCGATATGCCGAAGCAACACTCTTAACGGAAGTGCCAGTGGTACAATTTATTCTTGCTTGGATTTACTGGGCATATGCGGAAAGCTCTATCAAACAGGCTACACTTGGAAAGAGGGCAATGGGCATAATTATCACTAATATGCAGGGTGGACGCATATCTTTTTGGCGTGCAAGTGGGCGTTTTTTTTGTAAAATTCTTTCAGCTATGATTCTAATGATCGGTTTTCTCATGCCTATTTTTACAGAAAAAAAACAGGCACTACATGACATGATTGCAGAATGTCTTGTCGTCAGTAAAGTGTGAAATGTAATAATGGAGAAACGACAGATGCAATTAAGAAAAATCATTTTATTGTTACCCCTTTCCCTGTTTGTATTATTGAGTGCTACCTGTACTAAACCGGAAAATGCCAGTTCTCAAATCAGCTTATCCAAACCTCAAACTTTTAATTGGCACATGAGGACTGTCTGGCCAGCAGAATTTGAGATTCTAACACAAGGCATCAAACAATTTATTGAGGATGTTCGGATAATCAGTAACAACCGTCTCAACATCACTCTCGCTGATAACGCGGGAAGAGGACTCAGTGTATTTGATGCTGTCTCAACAGGACAAGTACAAATCGGCCATAGTGTAGCCTATTTATGGACAGATAAAATGCCGGCTGCACAATTTATGGCTTCTGTCCCTTTTGGAATGGATGCCAAGCAACATTTTGCATGGCTGAATAATGGCGGTGGTTTGAAGTTATGGCGGGATATTTATCGCCCGCACAAGCTCATACCATTTCCTATGGGCAACACGGGTATGCAAATGGGCGGTTGGTTTAAAAAACCAATCAAAAAGATTAATGATTTCAAAGGGCTGAAAATCAGAATGCCGGGAATGGCCGGAGAAGTGCTTGTCCAAAGGGAAATTGGAGCAATCCCCACCCAAAAAGATAATCTGGTCGAAGCACTGACAAATGGCAGCCTTGATGCTGTGGAATGGATGGGGCCTTATTACGATAATAAGCGAGGATTAGATCAAGTCGCTAAATATTATTACTATCCGGGTTGGCATGAACCAAGCACGACTTTAGAATTGCTTATAAACCTAGAGGCTTGGAAACAATTGCCAGAGGATTTGAAAACACTCGTAGAAATCTCGGCCAACAACACTCACCACTGGATTTATACGGCATTTGAGTCAAAAAATGCACTGGCTCTTAAGGACTTGGAATCAAACAGAGATATTGATATTAGGGTATTTCCTAATAAGGTGTTGAACAAATTACGTCAAACCACCAAAAAGTTGTTGAAACAAAAAGCTCAGGCTGATCCTGATTTTAATAAGGTATACAAGTATTACCGTGAATTTCAGGAAACAATGGATAGCTGGCATACCAAAAAGCTCAATTCAGAATAGACATTATCGGAAATGAGACAGGTGGTTCGTAATGCGAAATTTCCGTGCAAACTTTAGTTTGCCGCTTTCCGTGCAAAGTTTGCACGGAAAGTGGCAAAACATCAGTCAGCCACATAAAGGCGGTTGATTAAATTGGCTAGGCAATAATTGACAGATTCATTCAGGCTTCTTTCCTCCATTTCCTGAATAATGTGAATAAAGAATACCAGTACGGCACTCAACAATAGAGCGATGAGTGTCGTATTAAAGGCGACGGATAGCGTGGTAGTGACTTCTAGCAAATCTAAGTTAGCGGGATCGACGGCTTTTAGGGCCGCTGCAATACCGACTATTGTTCCGATAAAGCCAAAAGTGGGAATAACCCAAGCGATATAACGCAGGAGGTTGTATTTCATCTCGATCTGATGAAAATAGATGTCCGCTAGGGAATTCATAATTTCATTAGCCTGTTCCACTGAACGGGTGGCCTGAAACTGTAGAATACAACGGTAAATCATTTTTGGCAAAAAACCACTCCTGTGCTTTGTATCACCTTTCAAACGCGCAACATGAGTTGCCAAGTCATGTGCTTGTAATACACTACGATCATCTTCTGGTAGATAACCTTTTTTTAAATAAGCTATCTCCTGACGTGAATCCTGCCAGCGTACAAACAACTCACCTAAGCCCACAAAAAAGAGAACGATCATGGCATTTTGAATAGTAAACGGATAGAGAAAAATCTCTGAATGGCGATCCAAAATAATTTCTGCCATTTTTTCTGGCAGAGCAAACGTTAAAATCGTAACGATAACAATAGCAACGCCGAGAAAAATAAGTGCGACAACGGGTCTTGATAAATTAGTCATAATATCCTCTTGTTTCATGGGCACAGACTTGACAGGGTTGGCCTGCTTCTTTGACTGTCAAACAATTAGGGCAACGTTGGAGATATTTTCCTCTCACCTGAGGCGTTTCCTCTGGTTTTTCTTCCGGTGGTTTTGGTGGCACCGATTTCAGATGAATGTATTCAAGCAAGTCTTTGGCGGAAATTTCACAATGGGCAAATCTGAGTACATCCCGTGGGGTAATGTACGATTGTTGAATTTTAACAAATTTGTCTTTTTTCAGGACAAAAGTGCCATGTCGGCTGTTAGTGTCGGATAAAAAAAGACTGCCATCCCCAGTCATGATCAGTTCTGCATGGTGGGCAGAGACTGTCTCATCGGCAAGCACGATATCACCAGATGAACTTCTGCCGATTTTGTATATTTTTTGTTTATTCATAAGCGTTTTCCATTTTGGGATAGATCAACGTCGTACCAGTACTTCGCCTCCTCTTTTGACTTCCACAACGGCGATTAATACTTTGTTTCCTAGTGTAGTCAAAGTAACATCTCGTAAAGGTAGGGCCCCATCCCGATAGTACAAATTACTTTTCACTAACGGATTGGATGTATTATCATGCCGGTTGTAAAGATTGGCATAAATGCTATATAGGCCCGGTTTTGCGTATGAATTTTCCCAGATTTCAATCCCAGGCCCATTTGTAGTGTCTACGCTGAGTTCGGCGTTTGAAGCCGGAAAATCGGAACGGGTACGGTTATGTTTACTGAAATAAAATTCATTTCTGTCCGTATCAACCACATGTAAATCAACATCATGATTTTTCGTAGGCCATTTTAAAACAACTGCCAAGAAAGTGTGGGCCAGTTTTTCATGGCAGTTTTCCAGTTCACCTTGCAATCTTGCAAGTTGTTTTTCACATTGGGTAGTGCGATCCAGTTGTTGCTGCATTTGTGTTCGCTCTTGCTCGCATTGGCGGCGTTCCGTCGTACAACGATTCAATTCCTCTTGAAGTTGTGTACCTCGTTCTTCGCATTGGTTACGCGCTGTGGTGCATTGCTGCAATTGTTGTTGAGTTTGTTCAAGCTGTTGGGTGATTCCTGCATTTTCTGCACGCAGTTTGACTACAAGCTTTTCCGCATCGCCTGCCTTGAGGTAATAAGGAATAAGAATGATCATAATAATTAAAAACGCACCCATTGCTGAAGCAAATAAGTCCAGTATAGACATACTAAATATATTAAATTCTTTATTATGACGCTTTTGCATTAGGCTTACCGTGGGTTGTTGATAAAGAGCTTATTGAAGATTTTTTCCAAAATTTGAGAGCGCAAAATGGTATGTTATTTATTCTTTTTTTGCAATGGGTTTTAATATCTCCCTTAGCACCTATCAAATATAACGACAAGGATTATTTATAAGAAAGGATTAGAATATCAAAATACCCCATTTTTTATCCTTTAAATCCTAATTTATTGATATTATTATGATTTATTCGTTTCGGAACAAAATGAGTTTCGCTGAACTTCGTTTCGCTAATCCGCTGTACTAAACTGATCGGTGGTAAGAATATCCCCCTTAGCACCTATCAGTTTAGTTGAGTACAACGAAACTTAGTAAGCGTAGCTAATTGACGAAACTAAGTTCAGCGAAACTAAATAAACGAATTATTAAACAGGCGAAATAGAAGCTCCGACCTAAACAAACTAAAGTTTGTACTCCGACCAGACCGTTTTAGTTTTCGTTCTCCTTTCATAGACAATCCTTGTCATTATGATTTAACCGTTTTCTAATTCTTCCCAACGCGCATACGCGGTTTGTAATGCCGCTTCATGGTTTTTGAGATGCGCTAAGGTTTGATTAATCTGTTCGGCTTCACTTTGATAAAATTGGGGTTCGCTGATTTGGTTTTGTAAGGCGCTTAATTCATTTTCTAGCTTTTCAATCTGTTCTGGTAATGCGGCGAGTTCCCGTTGTTCGTGATAACTTATTTTGCGTGTTTTGGGTTGAGTTTGACTGGGTTTGGGAACTGGGGCCGATTTTTTTTTGGCGGCCGGTTTGGATGGCGCGGGCCTTTGTCTTAGCCAGTCTTCATAACCGCCGACATATTCTTTGACTTGTGCGTTGCCTTCAAAAACTAAGGTTGAGGTGACGACATTATCTAAAAAACGGCGATCATGGCTCACAAGCAATAAGGTGCCGTGATACTGGGCTAATAGTTCTTCTAGTAATTCTAACGATTCGACATCTAAATCATTGGTGGGTTCGTCTAGTACGAGAACATTGGCGGGTTTGCTAAATAAACACGCTAACAGTAGCCGATTATGTTCGCCCCCTGAGAGGGATTTGATCGGGGAGCGGGCCCGGGCCGGGGCAAATAGAAAATCGCTTAAATACGACATGACATGCTTTTGTTGTCCATTTATCGTGAGCGTTTCTCGCCCTTGGGCTACCGCATCGACGACGGTTTCTTCAGGATCAAGCT
>Ga0316201_10000432_pt1 | contig 23351 bp, 20 predicted proteins | sample CS6wburrow_MG_FD_204516 | JGI IMG/M metagenome (GOLD analysis project Ga0316201, IMG submission 204516) | Coastal sediment microbial communities from Delaware Bay, Delaware, United States - CS-6 worm burrow | ecosystem: Environmental > Aquatic > Marine > Coastal > Sediment | place: USA... | reverse complement strand
GGACTGCTAGTAAGACTCAATCGTGCCAAGATCACGCTGCTACCTGTCGTGTGATACACGCCCCATTTTTTCACCAAAATGGTGTACGTATACCCAGAAGTTATGCATTAATTTGGGTAATATGTCCTTAGCTTACATAATGGTGTTTTCTACACTGATAAAAGATAGAGAGATGGAATTATTCGCAGGTAGATAGGTCGAACGGCCACTTGGGTGATATTTTTTATGTTATGAGGGTGAAAGCCATGAACATGCAGGAAATACGCGGGCTGGCTAAGAATTTTGGCATCAAAACATCACGATTAAGCAAGGTGGAATTGATACGTAACATTCAACTTTCTGAAGGTAATTTTAGCTGTTTTGCTTCAGCTGTGGATGCTGAATGTGATCAATTGAATTGCATATGGCGTAATGACTGTTTCGCCGCTGCCAAAAAATTACACAGTTAACGTCACTAACATTCAACGTTCCTTTAGTGCCTGTTGGTACAGCGTGATGTAGCGTTCGGCACTAGTTTGCCATGAAAAGTCGCCGCTCATGGCATTAAGTTGTAACTGCCGCCAGGTTTTCGGTTTTTGATATAAAGCCAGGGCGCGCTGCATTGCGCTTAACAGTGCAGCTGCCGTTTGCTCTTCAAGGACAAAACCATTAGCGGTTGCATTATTAATATTTTCTTCACTGGCATCGATTACCGTATCAGCCAGCCCGCCAACCGCGGTGACGATGGGTAATGTGCCATAACGCAGGCTGTATAACTGGTTGAGTCCGCATGGTTCGAAAGTGGAAGGCATCAGGTAAATATCACTGGCCGCTTCAATGGTATGGGCGAGGCGCTCATCATAACCGATGATGACTTTTATATGCTCGGGGTATAACTGGGCCCATTCGGACAACTGTATCTCATAATGCGTTTCACCGGTGCCCAGTACAACTAACTGGAATGGCATGGTTATTATGTCTGGCAGGCTTTGCAAAATAATATCCAGGCCTTTTTGTTCAACAAGTCGACTGACCATGCCAATCATGGGTATCGAGGCATCAACGGGCAACGATAGTTCCTGCTGTAACTCGGTTTTATTGATGGATTTCTTATCTAATGAACGCTGGTTATATTTTTGTTTCAGGTAGCGGTCTGTGCCCGGATTCCAGTGTTTTTCATCAATGCCATTAAGAATGCCTGAGAGATCTTTACTGCGGCTTTTTAGCAGGCCATCGAGACCATAACCAAATTCAGGCTGCAGGATTTCATCCGCATAGCTGGGGCTTACCGTGGTGATTTTATCCGCGTACGCAATGCCGCCCTTAATGAAGGAGAGCTGGCTGTAAAATTCAAGCCCGTTTATCTGCCAGAGTTCATACGGAAGATGTAAATCGTCAAAGGTTTGCTGATCGAATACTCCCTGATAAGCAAGATTGTGAATGGTAAAAACTGTCGCCGGTCTTTCAGCTTGCAGGCTTAACAAAGCTGGCACGAGGCCGGATTGCCAGTCGTTACAATGCACCACATCCGGTTGCCAGTGTAAGCCAAGTTTGTTTAAAGATATTTCAACTGCGGCATGACAAAAAACAGCGAAACGCAGCGCATTGTCATGCCAGGCATCTCCCCTGTTATCGGTATACGGTCCACCAGGGCGGTTAAAAAGGGCCGGGCAGTCCACCAGCCATACAATAACGTTACTGCCGGGCAGGCGCGTTTCAATGATTTGCACGGCCAGGCTGTAGTAGGTGCTAACAGCGAGTATTTTACTTTTTGTAATCTTACTGAGAACTTCCGGGTAGGCGGGCAGTAACAGGCGCACATCCTGTGACTGCTTTAACAGCGCAGCAGGTAAACTGCCGGCAACATCACCCAGACCACCGGTTTTTATAAGTGGAAAAGCTTCACTGCTGATATAAAGAATATTACTCATGATATTTTTTTTAGTACCAGGCCAGCTAAGGGTGGTAGGCTCAGTTCCAGTGATGCCGGCTGATTCATCCAGGCAATGTCCTGAGCAGGAACAATGATTTGACGGCTCGCATTACTGCCTGAATAACAGTCTGCATCAGAATTAAAGATGATTTCATAGTCCCCTGAAACAGGTACCCCAATGCGGTAATTATTACGAATCACCGGGGTGAAATTGAGTATCACGATAAGCGATTCATCGTCACTTTTTCTTTGGTAGGATAAAATCGACTGATCGGTATCATGACAGTCGATCCACGCAAAACCAGTGTAGTCAAAATCATATTTGTGCAGGGCCGTTTGCTGTTTATATAAGCCGTTAAGATCGCTAACCAGTTTTTTTATACCGGCATGATGAGGGTATTGCAAGACATACCAGTCCAGCACTTTGTCGTGGTTCCATTCATCACCCTGGCCAAACTCACACCCCATAAATAAAAGTTTTTTACCGGGATAGGTGAACATGTAGGTATATAACAGACGCAAGTTGGCAAAACGCTGCCATTCATCCCCCGGCATTTTATTCAGCATGGACTGTTTGCCATGCACCACTTCATCATGTGAAAAAGGCAGGATGAAATTTTCGCTGAACAGGTATAACAGGCCAAAAGTTAACTGATCATGGTGATAATGGCGGTACACAGGATCATTGGAAAAATAATTCAGCGTGTCATGCATCCAGCCCATGTTCCACTTCATGCTGAAGCCCAGCCCGCCGATATTGGTTGGCCGGGTAACCTGTGGCCAGGCGGTTGATTCTTCCGCCATGATCATGGTACCCGGGAAGTGGGTATGGGTGACTACATTTAACTCACGAAAAAACTCGATAGCTTCAATGTTTTCATTGCCGCCATGCTGGTTGGGTATCCAGTCATGCTGCTCTCGGGAATAATCAAGGTATAACATAGAGGCCACCGCATCAACTCGCAAACCGTCCAGGTGGCATTCTTCCAGCCAGAATACGGCGCTTGCGATGAGGAAGTTTTTAACTTCATTACGACCGTAGTTATAAATTAATGTGCCCCAGTCCCGGTGTTCTCCGCGTCGTGGGTCTTCATGTTCATAAAGTGTACTACCATCATAACTTGCCAGGCCGTGGGCATCCTTGGGGAAATGTGCGGGAACCCAGTCGAGCAAGACACCGATATTGTGCTGATGACAGTAATTAACAAAATATCGAAAATCGTCCGCATCACCAAAGCGGCTGGTGGGCGCAAAATAACCGGTGGTCTGATAACCCCAGGAGGCATCCAGCGGGTGTTCTGTAATGGGCAGTAGCTCGATATGGGTAAACCCGGTCTCCTTAACATAATCAACCAGTTGATGCGCCAGCTCGCGGTAATTCAGGAACGCGTTATTTTCATCACGTTGCCATGAACCCAGGTGGCATTCGTAAATTGACAGCGGTTCATGCAGCCAGTCGTATTTCTTTCTGGCCTCCATCCATGCGTTATCCTGCCACTTAAAAGCAGGTTCGTTTCTGGTTACTGATGCGGTACGTGGTCGTAGTTCAAGTTGTTGTGCATAAGGATCCGATTTAGCGTGGATTGATCCGGATTCCCGGTTACGGATCTCAAACTTGTACAGTGTTTCATTTTTTAGCCCGGGAATGAAAAGTTCCCAGACACCACTGCCGCCTCGCGAGCGCATTGGGTGCCGCCGTCCATCCCAGGCGTTAAAATCACCAGTCACACTGACGCGTGCCGCATTGGGCGCCCAGGTGGCAAATAAAACGCCATCAATGCCGTCTATGGTTTTAGCATGCGCACCAAGAATCCGGTAGATATGAAGGTGTTTGCCTTCAGAAAATAAATGCAAATCAAAGTCGTCAAGTTGTGGCCTGAAGCTATAGGGGTCATAGTAGGTGGAGACATTATTGTTTGTGTCGGTGCGTGTTAATAAATAATGTTCTTCTATTTTATCGAGCTGGTCTGCACAGATGAAAAAATCACTGTTCGCAAGTCGAGTTGCTGGTATGTTTTTTTCTGTCAGGCTTAGCTGTCGGGTGTCGGGCGAGTAAAAAAGAATAAAGTCATGACGGTGAGCCGTTTGATTGCCCAGAATGCTAAATGGTTCGTGATGGCGGGCAAGGGCGATTTTATCAAGATCATCCTGTATCGTTTCAAGGAGTGAAGCCATCTTGTCTGTTGCTGTATTATTGTTTGGAGACATAAAACCAACGGGTTGTGTATTATATTTTATTCAAGCACATAAGATTCATTATGTGTTGGCTGTTTATTTTTATATGCAAATTCTGTGCACACATTAATGTTTTTTTGTATGCTACTTACATAAGACTAATTGACGCTGTATCTATTTCATTTTGGCAGTATTAGATTGTGCAGCATATATCTCTATGCGCATAAATAAGGCAAATTATTATCGAGCATGCATTATTTGCACTATTTTAAGGCGCTTTACTCTTTTGATTGACGGCCCTACACTTGAAAAACAATTTTTTGTATGGCCTGATTCTTGCAGTGTGACACCGATATAGTAACAGTACTTGTTGATACTCTGATTCGAGGTCGGATTTTAGAGGGTCATGATTTTTCAATACTTCTCAACGGAGGGGAGTACAGCACACATGAATAAACAAAAATCACCGCGATTCATCAGTAACCTGACCAGAAATACGCTGGCATTAATTATGGCAGGTGGCCGCGGTGAACGCTTAAAACAGTTGACGCAATGGCGGGCAAAACCGGCAGTTCCATTTGGTGGCAAGTTTCGTATTATTGATTTCCCGCTATCAAACTGCATTAATTCCGGTATACGCAGGATTGGTGTGCTGACCCAGTACAAATCGCATTCACTGAATTTGCATATTCAACGGGGATGGGGGTATCTGCGTGGTGAGTACGGTGAGTTCGTCGAATTACTGCCAGCACAACAACGCATTGAATCGACCTGGTATGCCGGTACGGCCGATTCTATATTTCAGAACCTGGATATTATTCGTATGCATGCACCTGAATATGTGTTGATCCTGGCGGGTGACCATATTTATAAAATGGATTACGGCGCGATGCTGGCTAAACATGTCGATAGTAATGCTGATATTACGGTAGGTTGTTTTGAAGTAGCCATTGAACAGGCTTCCGCCTTTGGCGTCATGTCGGTAGGCAGCGATCTAAGGGTTTGTGGTTTTGATGAAAAGCCTGAGGTCGCGAAACCAGTGCCGGGTAAACCGGATATGGCCTTGTGTTCAATGGGGATCTATATTTTTAACAAAGACCTGTTATTTGAGTTATTAATCCGTGATGCCGATACCCCGGGTTCGAGTCATGATTTTGGCAAGGATATTATTCCTTATGCAATTACAAAATATCATGTTTACGCTTACCCCTTTACTGATGACAATAGTGGGGTGCAGGCCTATTGGCGTGACGTGGGTACGGTTGATGCATTCTGGGAAGCGAATCTTGAACTGATTGGAATAACGCCTGAACTCAATTTATATGATGATCAATGGCCCATCTGGACTCATCAGGAGCAGCTACCGCCGGCCAAGTTTATTTTCGATGATGATGATAGAAGAGGCATGGCCGTTGATTCGATGGTATCAGGCGGTTGCATTATTTCTGGTGCGACGGTTCGACATTCTCTGTTGTTCTCTCATGTCAGTGTCGGCGATTACAGTAAAATCGACTCCTCGGTGGTGTTGCCCGATACCATTATTGGCAAAAACTGTCGGATCTATCATGCGATTATCGACAAGGGCTGTGTCATACCGGATGGAACCATCATTGGCAGGGATGAGGAAGAAGATAAAAAACGCTTTTATGTGTCGCCGAATGGTGTTGTGCTGGTCACGCCAGAAATGCTCGGTCAGGTGATTCACTATGTCAGATAAAGTAAAAAAATCATCGGCACTGAATGTCGTCATCTACTGGCATATGCATCAGCCAGAGTATCGCGACCTGCGTAATGGTGAGTATCATTTGCCGTGGACCTACCTGCATACCATCAAGGATTACGTGGAGATGGCAGCGCACCTTGAAAACAACGAGGCTGCGCGAGCGGTGGTTAATTTTGCGCCGGTTTTGTTGGAGCAAATTGATGATTATGCGCAACAGCTACAAGATTATTTGCACCATGGTAAGGCGTTAAGAGATCCGTTGTTATCAGCGCTGGCTGATCCAGTGATGTCGCCGGAACTTCAAGATCGTGTCCACATCATTAAAGCCTGTCTGCGTGCAAATAAACAGCGACTGGTTGATCGTTTCGATGATTTTAAAACGCTTAGCGAAATGGCAGAAGCCGCACTACACAGCCCGGAGATATTGAGTTATTACTCGGAACAGTTTTTTGCCGATATGCTGGTCTGGTATCACCTGGCATGGACCGCTGAAACTGTGCGTATTAGTGATGTGCGTATCCAGGCGTTAATGAAAAAAGCCAGGCATTTTACTATTCATGATCGACATTTACTGGTTGATGTTATTAATGAGCTCATCAGTGGTGTGATTGAACGTTACAGAAAGCTGGCAGTCGCGGGCAGAATTGAATTATCCATGACCCCTTATGCCCATCCGATTGTGCCATTACTCATTGGTATTAAATCCGCCAGGCAGGCAATGCCGGAAGCGGAATTACCTGTTGCCAATGAATATCCCGGTGGATTAGAACGAAGTCGCTGGCATATGCAAAAAGGCATCGAGGTATTTAAGCATTATTTTGGATTTGAGCCTCAGGGGTGCTGGCCATCGGAAGGTAGCATCAGCGCTGAAACCATTGAACTGACTTCACAGATGGGCATCAAGTGGCTGGCCAGTGGTGAAACAGTATTACGCAATTCGTTAAAAAAATCGGCAGTCAAAGCGGATGACTGTATTCACGCAGCCTACCAGCACGGTGAAACCAGCGCTGCCTGTTTTTTCAGGGATGACGGTTTGTCCGATGCCATCGGGTTTAAGTATTCTAACTGGCATGCCGATGATGCCGTGGCCAACCTGGTGCATCACCTGGAAACTATCGCCGAGAGCTGTGCAGATAAGCCGGAAGCCGTGGTATCGATCATTCTGGACGGTGAAAATGCCTGGGAATATTATCCGCAGAACGGCTTTCATTTTATCAGCGCTATGTATGAAAAGCTGGCTCAGCATAAAAACCTTAAACTGACCACTTATAGTGAATACCTTGAATCACATCATGACAGGCAGGCACTGAATAAAATCGTTGCGGGAAGCTGGGTCTATGGTTCCTTTTCAACCTGGATCGGTGAAAAGGACAAGAATCGTGCCTGGGATATGCTGGTTGAAGCAAAAAATGTTTATGACCGGGTAATTAAAGAAGGCAGTTTGTCTGGCGAAGAATTGAAACTTGCCACCATGCAGTTAGCGACCTGTGAAAGCTCAGACTGGTTCTGGTGGTTTGGCGAATATAACTCTGCTGAATCCGTGGCCGCATTTGATGAACAATTTCGTTTGCACCTGAGTAATTTGTATCAGTTATTAAAAGTTGAGCCGCCTGATTATCTGGCCAAGGCGTTTTCTTTTGGTTCGGGTGATCCGGCCATGGGCGGCGCCATGTTGCCCGGTCAGCAGCAGTAGGTTATGACCGTGCATACTCATATATATACGTTAAACAGGCAGCGCCGTGCTGGTGTGTTGTTGCACCCAACTTCACTGCCTGAATCATTAGGTAATGGTGATCTCGGTCATCAGGCCTACCGCTTTATCGAATTTCTTCATAAACACGGTTTTAAAGTCTGGCAAATGTTACCGTTAGGGCCAACCCATGATGGCAAATCACCTTATCAGTGTCTGTCTTCCCATGCGGGCAATCCTTTGCTCATAAGTCTTGACTGGCTACAGGATAAAGGCTGGTTAGATAGAAAAAATATCAGTGAAACCGAAACAGCAGACAGTTATCGTCTGGGCTGTTTGCAACAGGCGGCAGAAAATTTTTATCAACTGGACGACGAGGCATGGACCACTGCCATTGCAGAATTTAAAAAGCAGCATGCTAACTGGCTGGATGATTATGCTTTGTTTATGGCGCTAAAAAGTCGATACCAGGACAAACCCTGGTATGAATGGCCGGAGCCGGTGCGTCATCGCGAAACGACTGCCCTGGCTGATGCGAGTAAGGCATTACAGTTGGTCATCAAGCAGACGCTATTCGAACAGTTTGTGTTTTTCACGCAATGGCAGGAAATCCGAGATTATGCAAAGCAACATGAAGTTGAACTGTTTGGCGACATGCCGATCTTCGTCGCCCGTGACAGTGCCGATGTCTGGGCGGAGAGAGATAATTTTTTAATCGATAAAGATGGTGAAATGGCGTTTATTGCCGGCGTGCCACCGGATGCTTTTTCCGATACCGGGCAACGTTGGGGTAATCCATTATTTGACTGGGATTATATGCAGACAACGGGATTCAGCTGGTGGAAACAGCGTTTCAATACCCAGTTAGAATTGTTTGATATGGTTCGTATTGATCATTTTCGCGGTTTACAGGCCTGCTGGCAAATTCCACAGGAAGATGACACAGCCATCAATGGCAGCTGGGTAGAAGTACCGGGCCGGGAAATGTTAAGTGAGTTATTTAAAACCTTTCCGCATTTACCGCTGGTTGCAGAAGACCTGGGCGTGATTACCGACCCGGTGATTGAATTAAAAAAATCGTTCAATTTGCCTGGCATGAAAGTGCTTCAGTTTGCGTTTGATGGTAATACCGATAATCCACATTTACCGCATCGTCATGAGTGCGATGATCTGGTGTATACCGGTACCCACGACAATGACACGACGCTGGGCTGGGCGAGCAAAAAGGAACATTATAACAAGCATTACTTTGAAGAATATCTTGGTTTGAGTATTGCTTCAGAAGACCAGGCTGTCTGGTCAATGATACGACTGGCGATGTCGTCAGTTTCATTTTTATGCGTACTGCCAATGCAGGACTTGCTGATGCTGGATTCTTCAGCACGCATGAACACGCCAGGAACGGTCGGTGGTAATTGGGGATGGCGCTTTGAATGGCAGCAGCTTCGTCCTGACACGATCAAAAAGATTTCTCATTTTATAACGCTGTACCAGAGGTAAAACATGTCAAATAATAAAACTTTGTGCACTAAAGAATTCCCTGTGCTGGAAAAATTGCCCACAGACAGTGATTCGTTAGCCAGTGACTTTGAAAGATACCTGACACGTCATTTGGGCCGTTTTGTTGGCTGCATGCCTTTTTACCTTTATGAAGCACTGTCGCTGACCATTCGCGACCGCATTATGACGGACTGGCGAAATACCTGGAAAAAACATGATCAAGTGGGGATAAGAAAAGCCTACTACATGTCACTGGAGTTTCTGGTCGGGCGTTCATTGGGGAATCACATTCTTAACCTGGGTATTAATGATGAATTGAAAGGCGCAATGAATCAGTATGCAAAGCAGCTGGAAGAGGTGGTCAGTGAAGAACACGATGCGGGATTAGGAAACGGTGGTCTGGGCCGCCTTGCTGCCTGTTTTATGGATAGCTGTGCAACCTTGAGCCTGCCTGTCATTGGTTACGGGCTGCGTTATGAATACGGTATGTTCCGTCAGGAAATTGAGAACGGTTACCAGATAGAAGCACCGGATCACTGGTTAAGGGATGGTAATCCCTGGGAGCTGGAGCGTCCTGAATTTACCCAGGTCATCAAGTTTGGCGGGCATGTTGATTATATTAGAGAACATGACGGTAAAAAGCGTCGTGTCTGGAACGATACCTCGGATGTGCTGGCAATACCCTACGATGTGCCTATTTCCGGTTATAAGAACGATACCGTTAATACCCTGCGTTTGTGGAGTGCCAGCGCAACCAATGTTTTTGACCTGGCTGATTTTAACGCCGGCAGTTATGCCGAAGCAGTCGAAGCCAAAAACGATGCTGAGCATATCACGATGGTGCTTTATCCTAACGATGCCAGTGAAAATGGTAAAGAGTTGCGCCTTAAACAGCAGTACTTCCTGGCTTCAGCCAGTTTGCAGGATGTATTGCGAATGTGGGCATGTGAAGAAAATAACAGCTGCGGAGATTTCATCAAACAAAATGTATTCCAGTTAAATGACACCCATCCGACCATTGCCATTGCCGAGTTAATGCGATTACTGATTGATGAAAAAGATATGTCATGGGAGGACGCATGGAATGTAACCACGCAAACAATGGCATATACCAATCATACGCTGTTGCCAGAAGCGCTGGAAAAATGGCCCGTGTCATTATTTGAAAGCCTATTGCCGCGCTTGCTGGAAGTGATTTATAAAATTAATGCTGATTTTCTTAAACTGGTTGCCAGGAAATGGCCAGGCGATACTGACAGGTTAATTAGGATGTCGATTATCGAGGAAGGTGACGTTAAATTTGTGCGCATGGCCCATCTGGCTATCGTCGGCAGTTTTTCGGTCAATGGTGTTGCCGCATTGCATTCACAGCTACTGGTTGCAGGTTTATTCAGAGACTTTTATGAACTGTGGCCTGAGAAATTCAACAACAAAACTAACGGGGTAACTCCACGCAGGTGGGTAGCGCATGCCAATCCATTAATGACGAAGCTTATCTCGGAAAAAATCGGTGATGACTGGATCCGCAGTTTTGAGAAAATTAATCAGCTAACAAACTTTGTTGATGATAAAGCGTTTGCCAAGCAATGGTTTGATGTCAAGGCTGAAAATAAAAAGAAACTGGCTGACCTGGTAAAAGCAAAATGCAATGTCGATTTTGATATTAACTCGCTTTTCGATGTACAGGTAAAACGCGTCCACGAATACAAACGACAGTTATTGAATGTATTGCATGTTATCCATCTTTACAATCGTATTAAACAGGGTGATACGAAATACTGGACTAACCGCTGTGTATTAATCGGAGGCAAGGCAGCCCCCGGTTATCGCCTGGCAAAATTAATTATCAAGCTGATTAATAATATTGCCGAGGTAATCAATAATGATCCAGATGTCGGTAATAAATTAAAACTGGCTTTTATACCCAATTACGGGGTATCAAAAATGGAGATTATCTGTCCTGGTACCGACCTGTCTGAGCAAGTTTCAACCGCGGGCAAGGAAGCCTCGGGTACCGGTAATATGAAATTCATGATGAATGGTGCGATAACTATCGGCACCTATGATGGCGCTAACATTGAAATCCTTGATGCGGTTGGCGAAGATAATTTCTTTCTGTTTGGTTTGAAAGCGGACGAGGTAGAACATCGACGGACACATTATCATCCTCAGGAAATTATTAATGAAGATGAAGACCTGACACGGGTGATGCATCTTCTGACCTGCGGGCACTTTAATTCATTTGAAAACGGTATATTTGATGACATCATTGCTTCATTAATGAACCCACATGATCCATGGTTAACGCTTGCGGATTTCAGGAGTTATATCGATGCCCAGGACAGAGTGTCTCACGCTTACCGCGACCGTGATGCCTGGACCAGAATGAGCATTAATAACACAGCTGCCAGCGGTTTTTTCTCAACCGACAGAACCATGCAGGAATATAACAAAGATATCTGGAAACTTAATGGCTGATATTCAGGTCGTGGTATTCAAACCTTGAATATCACGTCCTGGCGATTACGTCCCTAAAATCAGGTAATGACATCAGGTTGATCACGTTGGCAACGGTTCTTGATGTCGGCAATCTCATTTGCTATATCAATCAATTCTGCCAGTGCGGTTTGCGTTGGTATGTCGTGTAATGCTGCATCAGCAACATACCTTTCAATATAGATGCGCAGTGTTGCCCCTTCCGTACCGGTGCCTGATAACCTGAAGACAATGCGCGATTCATCTTTAAACAGAATTCTGATGCCCTGGTTTTCAGTAATGCTGTTATCGACTGGATCGGTATAACTAAAGTCATCACATAATAAGACTTCGTGTCCGGAGTAGTCTTTACCTGCCAACGACGTGGTCAGTGCTCTTAAATTTTGCATTAATTCATCAGCGACCTTACTGTCGATGGCTTCATAATCATGCCGTGTGTAGTAATGCCGGCCAAAACGTTTCCAGTGGTCACGAGTAATTTGTTCCACAGACTGTTGTTTAACCGCGATCAGGTTTAACCAGAATAATACTGCCCAGATACCATCTTTTTCCCGAATGTGATCGGAGCCGGAACCAAAACTTTCTTCGCCACAAAGTGTAATGCGTTTGTCATCCAGCAAGTTGCCAAAATATTTCCAGCCGGTTGGTGTTTCATAACAGTCTATGCCCATGCTTTCTGCAACCTTGTCTACCGCGCGGCTGGTTGGTAATGAGCGGGCAACACCGTGGACGCCCTGTTTATAACCGGGTAAAAGATGGGCGTTTGCGGTCATAATGGCCAGGCTATCACTGGGGTTAACGAAAAAGTTTTGCCCAAGTATCATATTGCGGTCACCATCGCCATCTGAAGCGGCGCCAAAACCGGGGGCATTGGGGCCGCCATTTAATCGTGTGACCAGTTCTTTGGCGTGCGCCAGATTGGGATCAGGGTGTCCGCCGCCAAAATCTTCCAGTGGTATACCGTTTATCACGGCGCCGATATTAGCCGACAGGCGTTTTTCAAAGATATTTTTGGCATAAGGCCCGGTGACTGCATGCATAGCATCGAAGCACATTGTGAGCAGGCCTGAACTGAACAGTGATTTTATTTTGTCAAAGTCAAACAGGTGTGCCATCAAATCTGCATAGTCGCTAACAGGGTCAATGACGTCGATTTGCATAACGCCCATATAACAGCTGTGCTGCCTGTCGAGGAGAATATCGTCAGTTTCAGCAATTTGGTATTGCTCGATGTTTTTGCTGATTTCATAGGCGGCATCGGTAAACGTGGTCGGGGCAGGGCCACCATTGGCAGTATTGAACTTGATGCCAAAATCGCCATCAATGCCCCCCGGGTTGTGGCTGGCTGACAGGATAATGCCGCCGGCTGCCTGGTATTTTCGTATCAGGCATGAAACGGCAGGCGTGGACAGTAAACCGTTTTCACCTACCATCACCTGCTTAACACCATTGGCGGCAGCGATTTTCAGAATTATCTGGATAGCCTGGGTATTATAATAACGACCATCACCGCCAAGGATGAGTAAGTCGCCCTTGAGTTCAGAAGCAACTTCGAAGATGGACTGAACAAAATTTTCCAGATAATGTGTTTGCTGAAAAACTGTGACTTTTTTACGCAGTCCTGAGGTACCTGGTTTTTGATCAGTGTAGGGTGTTGTTGTGATGCTGTTTATATTCATTACTTATTCTGGTTGCTCAGTGTTATAAAGCGTATTTTTATGCTTATACATTACATAGGTCAAATATTTTTGTTTAATTATAATGCATTATAAAAATTGGATGATTTAATAATTATTAATGCTCTAGTAAGTGGCATGAATGTATTTAATGTTTTAAAAAGGTGCGTATCATTATTTAAGCGCGGGTCGGTATCAATGTTTATGGCGCATAAGTGTCCATATTAGTGCGAAGCATTGTGGAACGAAACTTGCTAACTATTATCAGTAGACGTAAGAAAAAATAGAGATAAATATGACAATAGAGGAAGGTTGTGCAATGTCTGAGCTCACACAGTCAAAAGCCTGGTTAGCGCTACAGAAACATTATGATGAAATAAAACATAGCCACATGCGTGATATGTTTGACGAAGATGAAAACAGGTTCGACAAGTTTTCGTTGCAATTGAATGATGTCCTTTATGATTATTCTAAAAATTATATTAATGATGAAACAGTAGAACTATTGTTGCAACTGGCCAGGGATGTTGATTTACCGGCCTGGATAGAAAAACTGTTCAGCGGCGACGCCATTAACCATACCGAGCATCGTGCGGTTTTACATACGGCATTAAGGGATCAGGGTGATCAGCCGCTGATGCTTGACGGCGTCGATATTCTGCCTGAAATCAGGGAGGAGCGTGAACGCGTCAAACAGCTGGCAGAAAAAATAAGGACGCGAAAATGGCGCGGCGCAACCAATCAGGCGATTACTGATGTGGTGAATCTCGGCATCGGCGGTTCTCATCTTGGACCGTTGATGGTGACCGAAGCGTTAAGGCCTTATACCTTGCACGATCTTAATGTGCATTTTGTTTCAAACGTGGATGAAAATCATATCAATGATACGTTGGAGTATCTCAGCCCGGAGACCACGCTTTTCATTATTGCATCAAAAACATTTACCACTCAGGACACCATGGTTAATGCGGAAACCGCGCGCCAATGGTATGTCAATAAACTGGGCAGCGAGGAGCATATCCATCGTCATTTCGCAGCGGTCACCTCCAATGTGCCACTGGCAAAAGAGTTTGGTATTGCAGAAGATAATATTTTTAAAATGTGGGACTGGGTTGGTGGGCGTTATTCGCTGTGGTCAGCGATTGGCCTATCCATTGTAATCGCCATTGGTTCTGAGCAGTTTGATGAGTTACTGGCAGGGGCGTATGAAGTTGATCAGCACTTCAGGCAGGCGCCACTGCAAGATAATATCCCCGTTATGATGGCTTTGTTAGGCATCTGGTATAACAATTTTTTTGAAGCACAAAGCATGGCCGTCTTGCCCTATGATCAGCATCTGCATCGTTTTCCCGGTTATTTGCAACAGGCCGATATGGAAAGCAATGGCAAATATGTAGACCGTCAGGGTAACGAGGTCGACTATACGACCGGGCCGGTCATATTTGGTGAAATTGGCATCGCTGGGCAGCATGCGTTTTTCCAGTTATTACACCAGGGAACGAAACTGGTGCCGGCAGACATTCTTGCCCCGGTTTACAGTTTTCGCTGTATTGCCAGGCATCATCGCGCCCTGATGTCGAATGTTTTTGCACAGGCAGAAGCCCTGATGCGAGGAAAAACGGAAGATGAAGCCCGTGAAGAACTGCAAGCCGCCGGTCTCGATGAAGCGCAAATCAAGCAGCTTTTGCCTTACAAGGTATTTCCCGGTGACCGACCAACCAGTACTATATTGTTTGATACGCTGGATGCCAAAACCCTGGGTGCCATCATTGCACTTTACGAACACAAGATATTTGTTCAGGGGGTTATCTGGAATATCAACTCATTTGATCAATGGGGCGTTGAGCTTGGTAAACAGCTGGCAACTAGTATTTTGCACGAATTAAATGATGAGGAGCCGGTGAAAACGCATGACAGTTCAACCAATGGACTGATCAATCATTACAAACGTCAACGTACCACAAAGACTGGCGTTAAATCATAGCGCTGACTATGCATATACTGGCCGGTGACATTGGTGGCACAAATAGCCGACTGGTTTTTGCTAGCGTGGTTGAAGTTGGTCGGCATGTCATTGCTGAAAAAAGTTACCCCAGTGCTGACTTTAATGACTTGCTTGAGGTAATCGATGCGTTTCTATCTGAGCAAAATATCACAACGGTTGTCGATGCAGTCTGTTTTGCTATCGCAGGTCCGGTTGAGTTTGGCATTGCTAAAGTAACAAATCTTCCCTGGGTAATTAGTGAAGCCGAATTGAGGAGCCGCTTGCAAACAGAACAGGTGAAATTAATTAATGATTTGGCCGCGGCTGCTTATGGTGTTTCGGAGCTGGAAACGCACGATATGCTGGTTCTGCAACAGGGGTTAGTAACGGGTGCCGCGTTAGAAAATCCCGATGCTGTTGTTATTGCAGCGGGTACAGGGCTGGGAGCGGCGCACCGCGTCTGGCTGAATGATCATTACCAGGTTTTCTCCAGTGAGGTTGGTCATACTGGCTTTGCACCAGAGAATACTCAGCAGACTGAAATATTGGCCTGGCTGCAAAAGAAATATTCACATGTCAGTCTGGAAATGCTGTTGTCGGGTAAAGGATTGATCACGATTTATCAATTTTTACGGGATGTAGCCGGTTTGGTTGAATCATCAGTAATCAAAAAAGCAATGCAAAAAATTGATCCAGCCCAGGTGATTAGCGAACACGCATTGTCAAATGATGATGCACTGTGTCAGAAAACGCTGGAGGTGTTTATCGATATTTACGCTGCAGCGGCGGGTAATATTGTTTTGCAGCATTACCCGGTCAGCGAGTTATATATTGCCGGCGGTATTGCCCCTAAAATAAAAGACAAAATGTTAGGGCAATGTTTCATCGACGCGTTTATCAATAAAGGACTGATGTCATCCAACATGAAAAAGATAACGATAAAACTTGTTATGCAGGAAAAGGTCGGCCTTTATGGCGCCCTGATTCAGGCGCAAGACTTAACTTTCTAACGGTATCGTCAATTTTTTTTGCAGTTAGATATAATAACGTTGTCACTGTCAAAAAAACGATGAACACGTTTTTGTCGATATCTTATTCTAGCCATTCCACCAGGTAATAAATGTATTGTCCTTCAGAGGATTTTGATGGTCCACTGACACGCGCGGCAAAACGTTTGTTTTCTGGGTCAGCAGCATCCAGTGCATCGGCGGCACAGGATTTTATTTCTACGCAGTTAGCGGCAAAGCGATTGCGACTGCGCTTTGGTACGTAAACCACGGCGAAGCCTAAACTTGATGCGCCGGATTCAGGATCCGGTGGAACCATGCCGCGCATAATCAGCTCGTCGTGACAGGGTTAGTGTTTATTGATTTTATCAACATAAGCCATGCCGATAGCGGATACAACAAAAGTCAGGTGGATGATGACATACCACATCAATTTATCATTTGCGATGGATTGTGCATTCATAAAGGCTTTAAGCAGATGGATAGATGAGATCGCGACGATAGAAGCGGCAACTTTTTGTTTGAGTGAGCCGGCATCCATTTTCCCCAGCCAGTGAAGTTTGTCGCTGCCTTCTTCCAGGTCGATGCTGGAGACAAAATTTTCATAACCACTTAGCATGACCATGACAATCAGGCCGCCAACCAGTGAAATATCAACCAGGCTCAGAATTAGTAAAACCAGATCAGCTTCTTTGGTGGCCAGTATCAGGGGTATGATGTGGATGATTTCCTGAAAGAACTTGATGCCTAAAATCAACAGGCCAAAACTAAGTCCTAAATAAATGGGTGCCAATAACCAGCGGCTGGCATAAAGCATTCTTTCAGCGATATTTTCGATCATGGTAACAGGTACAGTTAAGAAAATTTAATTTGGCGAATTATAATACTTAATAAGCCTAAATACTAAGATGTATTTTTTACCGCAGAGACGCGGAGGTGCAGAGTTATTATGTTAATTTCGCCGCAGGCGAAATTAACAATTAAACGTTTTTTCCTCTGGCCCCTCCGCGGTTAAAAATAGTCTTTTAAGTCGTTAACTATCTATTCCTTTAGTAATTGCTGTATTTCACTCTCTAATTTATTCACCGCACCAAACACCACCTGTCTGAGTAAACCGCGTTTATCAATTAGTATGCTCGATGGGGTGCCCTGTAATTGATACATCTCAAAGGTGAGAGCATTATATTGTTTGTTTTTTAGATAGGATTCGGCCTGTTGGTAAATCGCCTGTTGACGCTCATGACTCCAGTGGCCTTCATGGAAATCAGGGATCTGGCTCAAAATGAACTGATTAATGCTAGTTTCACTAACGTCCGTTTCGTTTTTTGTCAGTTTATCCATGGCGACACTGAATGGTATGGCATAGGGTAGCTTCCTGTTGTTTAGAAAGTCTGCTTTTCCTAATTGAAAAAGCGGCTCGCCAATGAGTTCGCCATGTTGTAGAAGACGCTGCAGATTATTCAATGTATTATGTTCGTAGTGTTCAAATGCTGTGGCAATGGCAAAAACATTTAATCCCTGTGCTGCATAGGTTTCGTGTAAACGGATTGCCTCGGGAAGTGCGTGAACAAAACAACCGGGGCAGTTAACCTGAATGACCTCGATAAGAATAACCTGGCCGGATAATTCTTTGATTGCAGGTTCATAACCCTGTGCCCAGCATTCGATTTCAGGTTGTGGTGCAGGCTTATCGATAGCTGCTTTTTGAATAGAGGCTGTCATAGTCAACATTAGCGATGTGAATTTAAATAAAATGCAAATAAGTGATTCATTAAAGCAGGATTATACGGAATTAATACCTGAAACCATATTGGCTGCGGTAGAGTCTTTAGGTTTTGAAACCAGTGGACGTTTACTGGCGTTAAATAGCTATGAGAACCGGGTGTATCGTTGTGAGCTAGAAGAAGGCGGTGCAGTTATTGCCAAATTTTATCGGCCGAATCGCTGGAGTGAGCTGGCCATTGCAGAAGAACATAAATTTGCCTTCGAGTTAGTTGAAGATGAAATCCCTGTGGTTGCACCGTTGTTAATAGAGGGCATCTCTCTGTTTCTATACCAGGGGTATCGGTTTTCGTTATACCCTTTGCGCGGTGGTCGTTGGCCAGACCTCGAATCTCGAGAAGACTTAAACCGGATGGGACGTTTTATCGCGCGTATCCACAATGTGGGGCGTACGTCTTTATTTAAACACCGGCACCAGATTGAAATTAAAAGAATGGGGGATGAATCCGCGTTATTTTTGATGGAGCATGATTTTATTCCCAGTTATCTCGAACTGGCTTATCAGACGCTGGTTGATGATTTATTGAAAGAAGTTCAGGTCGCGTTTGATCGTTGTGGCCATTATCAAAGTCTGCGCCTGCACGGTGATTGCCATCGTAGCAATGTTTTGTGGACAGATGAAGGGCCTCACTTTGTTGATCTTGATGATTGTTGTAATGGACCAGCGATACAGGATTTGTGGATGTTATTGTCCGGAGATCGTCAGGAGATGAGCGAACAGTTATGTGATTTGCTGGAAGGTTATGAAAAATTTTCCAGTCTTGAATTAAAGGAATTGCATTTGATCGAAGCACTGCGTAGTTTAAGAATGATGCATTATGCCGCGTGGCTGGCAAAACGCTGGCATGATTCCGCTTTTCCTCTTGCTTTTCCCTGGTTTAATAGTAATCAGTATTGGGAGCAGCATGTTCTCGAGTTGAGAGAACAGTTGTCACGGCTGCATGAACCCATATTAGTAGTGTGAGTGTTTGTCGCTTGATTGAGATAAACTCCGTTTAAGATCTCTTCTTTTTGAAAGAAACAACATTTATTTGTGAGAATATGATTTATGAAAATCAGTATTATAAGCGGTAGTCACCGTAATCCTTCTCAAAGCGAAAAAGTTGCACGATACTTGGAAAAAACGCTGGTCAATGATTTTGATGAGATGGAGCCGTGGGTTTATACCCTGGCCGATAATCCGCTACCCTTATGGGACCAAAGTCTGTGGGAAGATAATGAAGTGTGGAATCAACGGCTGGCACCAATCAGGCAGCAATTAACAGAAAGCGACGGTTTTATCATTATTGCGCCTGAATGGCATGGCCAGGTGCCTGCGGGGTTGAAAAATTTCTTTTTAATGTTTAACCGTTTTGAACTGGGGCATAAACCGGCGTTGATTGTTACTGTGTCGTCCGCGGATGGTGGTGCTTATCCAGTGGCAGAATTACGTATGAGCAGTTACAAGAATAATCGTATTTGTTATATCCCGGAACAGTTGATATTGCGCAATGTGGAAAAAATACTGAATGATAAAGCTGAAGATAATAATGCAGATGCGGACAGTTATTTCAAAGAGCGTATTTCATGGGCGTTGGGTATTTTGCGGGGTTATTCCGTCGCATTAAAATCAATGCGTGTGTCGACTGAGATTCATCATGATAAATTTGGTAATGGTATGTAGGATTGAGCTGTTGGTTTAGCCTGCTCTGTTCTAAACCAACAAAGACAATATTAAATCGTATCTAATGCGTAATTGTCGGCACTGTTTTTGATTCGAGTGGATTTACGCATCATTGCTTCAACGCGAGCCGCATTGATGGCCTGTTGATTAATGATCTTTGGGTACAGTGGATACATTTTGTCGACTAACAGTGCATGGTTTTTTGCTGTCAGCTCAAGACTTTCTCGCTGTGTATCTCTTAATAAATCCAGAACCAGCAAATACGGTGATAACCAGTGAATGAAAGCATCAATGAGGGATTGATTTGTTTCATCCTGCCATTGTTGCTGGACCAGCATTTTGGGAAATAAGCGCGCAGAGAGTTCTCGACCCAGTAAATTCTGCTTCAGGTTAATGCCGGTTAAACCTTTGCCATAATTAAACCTGTCACGATAAAACCATTGTGCGGCAGCGTTTTTTCCAGCGCGTTGATTGATTAACTGATTAAGTAATTCGCCAGCACTGGTAACCTGTGCTTCGGTGACTGAACATTCTTTAAGAAATTCCTGTTTACAGCGTATGCCTGCTTCCCACATTAAATTATCTGGCGTGAAAATTTCAGATTCATAACAAACGCTATCGAGCAAAGCTAGTGGTTCACTGGTGTTATGATCCAGTAACCAGAGTTCGTATTTGTCGGCAAAGGCAAACGGGCATTGATCAGCATGATTTTGTAGCGCATCAAGCAGTGCATGGCCAATGGCCTGGATTTCATTGTAGTGATATGAGGCAATGAGCGGTGAACGTTTCAGGCCGGACTTTTTATTCCAGTCGCCAAAGCGAATATCAGGCATTTCTATTTCAAAAAACTCTTCCGGGTCATCGGTCGGGCAGTCGAAGGTATCATGAATATAGAGGGTCCAGTTGATACCATCAATGGTGACTGCGTCCGCGCCACCAATGGAAATAATGTTCATTACTCCACGAAATGGATTAAGCATTCTCTGACTGTAGCAGTTAACAGGCATAACTAAAATTTAGCTGATATTTACTAAATTTCATTAATTTCAGGGTAATTGTAACTTTCAAATGAGAATGGTTATCGTTTTTGAGATAAATCTGAAATATATATCTAGATGTGAGCCGCTTGATCTGAATCAAAAAAAATATGTTATGAGCGAGTAGCCTGTGGAGCAATCCAAACAAAAGGAGAAGATGATGTTGCAAGAAGGTGATAAGTCCATACTGATGAATGTGGCGAAGGTGATTGCTGTACTAGTAGTGATAATGTTTTCTTTGATTTTTCTTGCCAGTTATATAGGTAACTGAATTTAAAGTATTTTATCTATAATCGATTTATTTCAGTTCGGTTATAAGGCCCTGGTTATGGATAAGGTTGCGCTTGCCATAACGCTCTTTGTGGTAATTATATGCGCCATTATTGCATTTATTCGGGTGTATTATGGTAATCAGCCCTGGAGCTTGTAGTTGATACCCACGCTGAGAGGCTCCCCTGTTGGCTTAATATCTGTTAGGGTTGGTTTTTTTTTAGACTAGACCGGACTAGCAATATGCAAATCGAATCAAACTCTGTTGTAACTCTTCACTACACACTCAAAGATAATGAGGGCAATGTCATTGATCAATCCGATGACGGTAGCTTTCTGTATTTGCATGGTGCGATGAATATTATTCCTGGCCTGGAAAACGCATTAACAGGCAAGTCTGCTGGTGAAGAAATTTCTGTCTCCGTTTCTCCCGAAGAAGGTTACGGCGTAAAAGATCCTGAGCGTGTACAGGAAGTGCCAAAAGAAATGTTTGAAAGTTCCGATGATATTGCTGTTGGTACACAGTTTCACGCGCAAAGCCCGGATGGCGGTGCCGTTGTAGTTACAGTCACTGAGGTGAAAGAAGATGTTGTTGTTATCGATGGCAACCATGCACTTGCAGGTATTGATTTAAATTTTGATGTGAAAGTGATCGACGTGCGTGCAGCATCAGAAGAAGAAATCGCTCACGGCCATGTACATGGCCCGCATGGACATCAGCACTAATTTTTTCCTTTCTAAAGCTACGCCTTACTCAGAGACATTGTTGATAAAATCAACAATGTCTCTGATGATCTTTTCGTCGTGAATATTACGACGATGTTATAAACCATTCCGTTGTTTTTGGTTTAACAGATTTATCCAGCCACATTTAGCTTGTAGATATTAATTGGTTCTTTATGAGCAGAGTTTAATGCGGGCAATACATAAGCAAGCTTTTAAACCTTGTTATGCTAAACCGTTATTCGTCAGTAAGTTTGCCAAAGTAGGCATGAAATATGCGAGAAAAACACGTTAAATCAAAGTGTATCTTTGCCGGATATTTTATTTGCTTACAAGGTTAATATTTCCATGGGGCTTATTTTTTATTCATAAAATCTCATGATAAAATACAGAAAAATTTACGCTAGAGCGTTTAGTTACAGGTTGGAGCTATGTTATCAGAAGAACAATTACATCAATTATTTTATACTAAGGAATCTGGAATTCATGGCAAGGGTTTGTATGCACGCAGTAAAATAAATCAGGGCGATTACATGGGTGAATATGATGGACCGGTTGTCAGTGAAAATAGTTCGCATGTGCTGTGGGTAGAAAAATATGATGAAGTTTGGGTTGGTCGTGATGGTCAAAACTTGCTGCGTTATTTAAACCATAGTGCAGAGCCACATGCTGAATTTATCGGTTTTGAGTTATACGCATTACGTGACATTTACCCCGATGAGGAAATAACCATTGACTATGGCGAAGAGCCGTAGTTTTTTCTCTTTTATTAATTCGTTAGGCAGTTATATCGTTGCTTTAACGATCTGATCCTTAAATCGCAGTGTTGATTTGCAATAATTACAAAAATATCGACCGCGATTATTTTTGATTCTGTTATGTCTTATCGAGCTTAACTGGTGTTCCCGGCAGCTGCATTGATAAGCGTATAAAGTTCTGTTTTTTAGCGGTATTCCAGTTAGGTCATAATCAGCGGTGACGCTCGGATCAGCGCCAAAGTTTTGCATTATGGTTTTCCATTCCTTGCCGTGCGGTTTTATATTTTTCAACCCATAAATAATATCGCTTACATAATGTGCGACTTCGTGGGGAATGGTCGTTTTAAAGTTATCATCATAAAATTTGGAAAAAATGTACGTGTTATAGCGAATTTCCCTTTTCTGACGATAACTATGGCGATGCACGCGATACATGCCAGCAGAACGACCTTTCAGGTTAAAGCTAATTTCAACAGGTTTAACTTTTATATTAAATGAAAGCTGGGCCTGTTTGATATAGACATTGGTTTGATCAATCACCTGCTGTTGTTGTTCAAATGATAATGGCTGGATGGTAGCTGTCGGCTGATTCATTAATTTACTGATGAGGTTTAAGCTCGCGAAATAAACTCACGTGTTTCCGTGTTAATTTTAATAATTTCGCCCGGCGTTAAATATTCAGGAACCTGTATGACTAATCCTGTTGTTAGTGTTGCGGGTTTGGTCCGCGCTGAGGAGGATGCGGCTTTCATGGCCGGCGCGCATTCGCTTATTTCCAGCGCCATTGTTGTGGGCAACTCAATACCGAGTAATTCACCATCACTGACCAGTGCGCTAATGCTTTCCATTCCGTCATAAAGAAAGGGCGATTCTTCATCCAACGTGTTTGCTGCCAATATAAATTGTTCATAATTTTCGCTATCCATAAATGTGTATGATTCGGTGTCGTGGAACA
>Ga0316201_10000431_pt1 | contig 23374 bp, 19 predicted proteins | sample CS6wburrow_MG_FD_204516 | JGI IMG/M metagenome (GOLD analysis project Ga0316201, IMG submission 204516) | Coastal sediment microbial communities from Delaware Bay, Delaware, United States - CS-6 worm burrow | ecosystem: Environmental > Aquatic > Marine > Coastal > Sediment | place: USA... | reverse complement strand
CATAAGGCACGCGCGGCTTGTCCATCGGGTGCAGCATGTTCCAACGCTCGACATCCATGGCCTCCCGGCGCAACTCGGTAAAGCTGGTCACGCTCCATACATCGGCTGCAACATTCCACTCATCTTCCAGCAAAACCGCCGCGGCGATGATTTCCCTCAGGATGGTGCCCGAACCCATGAGTTGCACGCGCTTCTTCTTGCGCGAGCCCTGTCGGTACAGGTACATCCCCCTGATGATGTCCTGCTCCACACCGTCTGGCATGCCCGGCTGGATGTAGTTCTCGTTCATCACAGTGACGTAGTAGAAGACGTTCTGCTGTTCCTCGTACATCTTCTTCATGCCGTCATGCAAAATCACCGCAAGCTCGTACGCGAACGTCGGGTCATAGGCACGGCAGTTGGGGATGAACGCCGCCTGCAGATGACTGTGGCCATCCTGGTGCTGCAGTCCCTCGCCAGCCAGCGTGGTACGGCCCGCGGTGCCGCCGAGCAGGAAACCGCGCGCCTGCATGTCCCCCGCGGCCCAGGCCAGATCGCCGATACGCTGAAAGCCGAACATCGAGTAGTAGATGTAAAACGGAATCATGCTGACGCCGTTGTTGCTGTACGCGGTGGCGGCGGCAATCCATGACGACATTGCGCCAGCCTCGTTGATTCCCTCCTGCAGAATCTGCCCCTTCTTATCCTCGCGGTAATACATCACCTGATCCGAATCCATCGGTTTGTACAGCTGGCCGACGGAGGAGTAGATGCCCAGTTGGCGAAACATGCCCTCCATACCGAAGGTGCGCGCCTCGTCGGGCACGATAGGAACCACGAACTTGCCAATCGCCTTGTCGCGGGTAAGGCTGGTCAGGAAGCGCACGAAGGCCATCGTAGTGGACATCTCGCGCTCGCCGCTGCCATCGAGCAGCGCCTTGAATGTTTCCAAAGACGGAATCTTCAATGCATTGCCTTCGGCGCGGCGACTGGGCATATAGCCACCCAATGCGGCGCGACGCTCGTGCAGATAGTTCATCTCGGGGCTGTCGGCCGGCGGCTTGAAGAAGGGCGCCGAACTGATCTGGTCGTCCGGGATCGGAATGTTGAACCGGTCACGGAAGGCGCGCAGCGACTCTTCGCCCATCTTTTTCTGCGAGTGGGTGATGTTCTGACCTTCACCGGCCTCACCCATACCGTAGCCCTTGACCGTCTTGGCCAGGATCACGGTCGGTTGTCCGTTGTGCTTCATCGCCGCGGAATAAGCGGCGTGCACCTTGATGGGATCGTGGCCACCGCGATTCAGGCGCCAGATATCCTCGTCGGACATGTTGGCCACCAGGGCAGATGTCTCCGGGTACTTGCCGAAGAAATGCTCGCGCACGTAGGCACCGCCGTGGGCCTTGTAAGCCTGGTAGTCACCATCCACGCACTCTTCCATGCGTTTGAGAAGCAGGCCATCCTTGTCACGCGCCAGAAGCGGGTCCCAGTAGCCGCCCCAGATCACTTTGATCACATTCCAGCCGGCGCCACGAAACACCGCTTCGAGTTCCTGGATGATCTTGCCATTGCCCCGCACCGGACCGTCGAGCCGCTGCAGATTGCAGTTCACCACGAACACCAGGTTATCGAGCCGCTCGCGCGCCGCCAGAGAGATCGCGCCCAGCGACTCCGGCTCATCCATCTCCCCGTCACCCATGAAGGCCCAGACTTTCCGGTCGCCGGCATTTGCCAGGCCGCGGTCGTGCAGGTAGCGCATGAAACGCGCCTGATAGATCGCCATCAATGGGCCCAGACCCATGGAAACGGTCGGAAACTGCCAGAAGTTGGGCATCAACCAGGGGTGCGGATAAGAAGACAGGCCATCCCCGTCCACCTCCTGGCGGAAATTGTTCAGTTGCTCCTCGCTGATACGGCCCTCGAGGAAGGCACGGGCATAGATTCCCGGTGCCGAATGCCCCTGAAAGAACACCAGATCGCCTTCCTGATTGTCATTGGTCGCACGGAAGAAATGGTTGTAGGCGACATCGATCAGCGTGGCCCCGGAGGCGAAGCTGGCGATATGGCCACCGAGTTCGCTCGATTTACGGTTGGCCTGCACCACCATTGCCATAGCGTTCCAGCGCACGAAGGAACGGATCCGACGTTCGATCGAGCGTTCGCCGGGGAACTGATCCTGTTTCGTTAGGGGGATCGTGTTCAGGTAGGCCGTATTGGCACTGTAGGGCAGATAGGCCCCTGATCGCCGCGCCTTGTCGATCAGCCGCTCGAGAAGAAAATGAGCGCGATCGGGCCCTTCGTTTTCAAGAACGCCATCCAGCGCCTCGAGCCATTCCTGTGTTTCCTGGGGATCGAGATCCGGTTTCACTGCCATAACCCTGAGCTTCCGATACGGTGGAATGGGGCGTGGTCGTTTGTTTGCCGGCGGCGGCCACGCGATTCATGGGCGGCAAGTAAAACAGATAGAAACCAATAATGACAATTGATTTTTTCATTTTCTTATTTTTCAATCAGTTAACAAATCACCATTCATAGATGATCATCCTATTTTAACCTTTAATCCGTTGCCCGTGCCGATTAGCTGCGCCAAACACAACTCGGCGTGTACTTTCAGACGGGTTGTCAGAGAAACAGCCAGGCAAGGAAAGCGTAGCGGCCAAGCTTCCCTATCCCGACCAGCAGGATAAAAGACACCAGATTGACGCGCAGCAGGCCCGCGACCAGGCACAGCGGGTCGCCAATGATCGGCAGCCAGGCCAACAGCAGGCCGGGCCTCCCCCATCGGCTGAACCATGCTTCAGCACGACGGACATCCTGTTCATCGACGCGCAGCCAGCGACCATGCAAGGCGGCGTTTCCGGCACGACCCATGACGTAGGTGACCAGACTGCCCAACAGATTGCCGGCGGTGGCGATCGAAACCGCCGCCACCCAAGGCACTCCGTCGCTCAGCCTCAACAACAGCAGCGCCTCCGAACTGCCCGGAAGCAGGGTGGCAGAGAGGAATGCACTGGCGAACAGGGCCCAATCCATCGAGATTTGTGTCGGAGAAATAGCGGGGTTGTCGGGACGAACGGGGGGTATCCTGAACCATCCCAGCCCGGCAGACCAGTGGGGACCTCTAATAATTCCGGGCAGATCGGATTGGTGGTCAAAAAGGCTCGGATCAAGGCGCGAATCGCGCGTAATAGCTGGCTATTGCGAAAATTCGCAACACAGAGCTGAGATTTTTTGGCGCCAAGATGGCTGATCGTGAATTGTTAGAGGTCCCCCAGTAACGGCAAGGCACAAAAAAAGAGCGTCCGGGTTTCCCCGGGCGCTCTTTCAGACCAGAAACAGAATCAGGATTCGATCAGATCTGCTTGCAGCCTTTGGCCTGCATGTCGGCGCGGCGGGCCTGCATGGCTGCCTGCATTTCCTGCATGCGGGCCTGCATGGCTGCCTGGCGCTCGGTGTGCTGAGCCTCCATTGCAGCGCGACGCTCGTCCATCCTCGGCTGCATCTGCGGAGCCTGAGGCGCCTTCGGAGCTTCGAAGGCTACCGGACGCATTCCCACAGGACCCTGGCAGTCGCCAGCCGCCATACGGGGCATTTCAGGCATCTGCGGACGCTCAGGCCTGGCGAACTCAGGCATCTGCGGCATTTCCGGACGCTCAGGCATCGCCATGTTCATCTGTGGCATCTCGGGGCGCTGAGGCATAGCCATATCCATCCGCGGCATTTCCGGGCGCTGAGGCATAGCCATTTCAGGCATCTGAGGCGCCATCATCTGTGGCGCAAAGTGCTGACCCTGCGGTGCCTGTGCCGCATACTGCTGAGCGGCCTTGCGCTGAGCTTCCTGTGCGGCCTTTATCGCCTCTGCCTGCTGCGCAGCAAACTGCTCAGCCGCTTGGCGCTGGGCCTCGACAGCCTTGGCCTGTTGCTCGGTCAGGGCTTCCTGTTGCTCTGCGGTCAGGGTCGGAGCGGCTGCATGAGGTGCGTAACCGTAAGGTGCATAGCCGTAACCGGGGGCCGAATAGTTGTTACCGCGACCCCAGCCGTCACCGGAACCGTAACCATTGCCATAGCCGCGCATATTGGTGCGGGCACGGCCGGAGAAGTTCATGCTGAAGGTACCTTCGCCTGCGGCGTCACCGGTACCGTCGAAAACACCATTGGTGTAGCCGTTACCGGAGCCATACCCATTGTTATAGCTGTTGTTCCAGCCGTTGTTGCCGCCCCACCAGGCGGAAGCAGTTGCCGAAGCGGCGACGATAGCAGCGGCCACCGCAATTTTCGTAAATTTGGTCATTGTCTCTACCCCAGTAGAAGAAAAAGAAAATTCGATCAGAAGTTTTCGGGTGGCCCACAACCCCATCCCGGGTATCACGCCGCATTGGCAGCGGGATGCCCGGACTGCGTTGCGCACGTCCTTGTGCGCCGAAGCATCCTTGCAGGTGTCAGTCGATTACTCAGCAGCAGGAGCTGCAGGAGCCGGCGGAGCAACTGGAGCGCCGTAGCCCGGAGCGCCGTAGCCGTAAGGAGCGCCGTAGCCGTAAGGAGCGCCGTAGCCGCCGTAGCCGTAACCAGGCTGCTGGTAGTTGTAACCACGACCCCAGCCATCGCCAGCGCCGTAGCCACTGCCGTAACCACGCATGTTGGTGTTGCCGCGGCCAGACATGTTCATGCTGAAGTCACCGCCAGCGTCGCCGCTACCAAGGAAATCGCCGGAGGTGTTGCCGTAGCTATTGCCGTAAGCGGACCCTCTGTTGTACTGGTTGTCCCAGTTGTTTCCACCCCAGTTGTTTCCGCCCCAGGGACCACCGCCCCACCATGCAGAAGCAGAAGCCGAAGCAACGATCAGGGCTGCAGCGGCAGCAATCTTCACGAATTTCATATCATCAATCTCCAAAAATGGAACTCTGTTTAATGTTTTTTACAGCAGGGCCAGACGTCCCGCTCAACCCTGGCGGCTAGTATTTAAGAATTTGCTTAAACTGTCAACTAGTAAATTACTTAAGCACCAGCACGCCTGTTCGATAATTACTATCGATCAAGCCGAGTCAATAAAGATAACCAAAACAAAAACCCCGCGAGCGGGGCAATGGGTTGGTTCCAACATGGTGTTGCGAGGCTATTCTTCCGGGGGATTGCCGTCGTATACGAGGCTCTGACGGCGTTGCAGGTAGCTGTCACGAATGAAGGAATAGGGGTCCAGCGCAGCCGTTTCCAGGACGCGGCTGGCACTCAGCAGGTCCGCACGGGTATCGACCAGATCCAGTCCGCGCAGAGTCCAGCTGACTGCCGGGTTGTCGAGATAATAGATGGGGTCGGTGAACCAGTCGACAACAAAACCGATCCCGTCGCGACCACTGCTGGCACCGACGACAGGCACTACCAGATACGGCCCTGAACCAAACCCCCATGCGCCCAGCGTCTGGCCGAAGTCCTCGTTGTAGCGTGGCAGTTTCATGTTGCTCGCGACATCCATCAGGCCGAGGATACCGAGCGTGCTGTTCAGTGCAACGCGGCCCACATCACTGAATGCCCGCCCGATCTTGAACTGCAGGAGATTGTTCAGGGCGGAGCGCACGTCACCCAGATTATTGAAGAAATTGGTGACACCCTTGTTCACCGGAGCCGGTGTAATCTTCGCGTAACCGCGAGCCACCGGTCTGATCACTGCGCGATCCAGCGAGTCGTTGAAGCGGAATATCGACCGATTGAAGTCCTCCAGTGGATCGACTGGATCACGATCGACGCCGCTCGCGCAACCCGCCAGGCCAAGCGTCGCCCCCAGCAACACAAGCAATGCCATCCTGTACCAAGAGGCGGGTCGAATCATTTTTTTTCCTTGTTTTTTCAATCTGGCCCAACCGGTTTTTCCTCGCCCGACCGGTTGCATTATAGGCGTCCGGTTCGTAGCGTTACAGTTAGACCGGGTGGCCTCTCGATCTTGCTTCAGCCCGGCCATCGCTCAACCCGATACCCCATTCTCCTCAGGCCAGCCACCAGACCCGTTTCGCCGGCCAGATGCATGGCACCCACGGCGACCAGCAGATTTCCGGTTTCCAGCAGCGGCGACAAGCGGCTGAGCATACGCGTGTTGCGTTGATCCAGCAGCTGGTCGTCGAACCACTGCATGACCGCAGGCGGCATTTCCCCGTACTGACCCCGCGCAACCGCATCGAGCTGTTCCAGATCGCCCTTCAGGTAGGCCAGTGTAAGCTCCTCCAGCTGTTTCGGCATGTTGCTGGCGTTCTTGACCATTTCATCGAGCAGGACGAGTTGCAGTTCGGGTGTCATCCGCTCGAAAACCGACAGCTGCTCAGCAGCGGTTTCCAGGCCTACCACGCGGCGCTGCAGCTGCAGTGCGCGCAGATAGATCTCGATATCGAGGAAGCGCCCGCTCTGCGGAAGCGGCATCCCCATCATCACCGCTGCCGCCCAGGGCTTGAGGCGATCGAGCACTTCTCGCGGCAACCCGAGGGGCTCAGCCGCCGTCGCCAGCAACTCAAAGCGCCGGTTTCCGATGAGTCCGCGCAGACTCTGGTCTGCGGGCAACAGCGTCGAGGCCCCCACCGCCATGAGCGTGATCGCATCCGGCACCATCTCGATCGCGACCACATCGACCTGTTCGATCAGTGGTTCGAATTGCTCGAGCAGCCCGGTGACGCGCAGGTCTTCGCTGTGCATGGTGCCAACCAGATAACCACGCGGCGTGTCGCCTGCGTAAACGCGGTAGATCAGCCCCTGGGCCGCAATCCCCTGCTGCACACAACCGAGCAGCAGGGCAAAAGCCCCAAGCCACAGGCGGAGGGAATGGTGCGTCGCTATCGTGCTTCGCATTGGTTATCCTGCCGCGCGTGGAAAACAAACCTTATAACACAGCCATGAGCCAGCGCTTTCGTGGCTACCTGCCAGTGGTCGTTGACGTAGAAACAGCCGGATTCAGTGCACACACGGATGCCTTGCTGGAAATCGCCGCGGTCATTCTAAGAATGAACGAGCAGGGGGAGCTGGAAACGGCACAGACAGTCAGCTGCCACGTCCAGCCCTTCGAGGGGGCCAACCTCGACCCCAAGGCCCTGGCGTTCAACGGCATCGACCCCTATCACCCGTTTCGTCAGGCACTGGTGGAAAAAGAGGCACTCGACCACATATTTCGGCCGATCCGTGCCGCAGTCAAGGCCAGTGCATGCAAACGTGCCATCCTGGTCGGACACAATGCGTTCTTCGATCTCGGATTCATCAATGCCGCAGTCGAACGTACGGGCTACAAACGCAACCCCTTCCACCCTTTCAGTACCTTCGACACCGTGACACTCGCAGGGGTTGCCTATGGCCAGACAGTCCTGGCTAGAACGATTATTGCCGCCGGAATTTCATGGGACGGAGATCAGGCGCACTCCGCGATATACGACACGGAAAAGACGGCCGAACTTTTCTGCCACATCGTCAACCGCTGGCAAGCGGCCAGCGACGAATCTCCCTGGCTGGCTCAATCAGGCGAGGACTGAGGCTGTCCGGCTTTTTTCTGCTTCATCGCGGCGGTGGCACCCGTGTCACGACAATGAAAAGGCGGCCAGTGGCTGCCTTTTCAACCTATGTGCCCACACTGCCGAATCAGGCCTCGGACTCTTCTGCCGGCCATTTTTTGGCCGCCTCGACAGCCGCCTTCTTGAGATCTCCGCTGCCGTGCATCTCCAGGGTGATGTCGCAACCGCCAATCAGCTCGCCGTCGATATAGACCTGCGGGAAAGTCGGCCAATCGGCAAAACGCGGCAGGTGCTCGAAAATTTCCGGATCTGCCAGCACATTTACGTAGGCAAACTTTTCACCACAGTCCTGCAGTGCAGCGGCCGCGCGCGAGGAAAAACCACACTGTGGGAACTGTGGCGTTCCCTTCATGTAAATGATTATCGGGTTGCTCTCTACCTGATCTTTGATTCTATCCAACACATCCATTTCAGCACCTCAGCATTTGCATCGACCGAGCCGAAAGAACGCTCAGTCACCAGAGTTTCAAGTCGCGTCAGTTTAGCAGCCCGGATGCTACATAACCCATAGCCCGAGTCGGGCAATATCTGCGGCGACCGCCGACCCAGCAGAACCTCAAGCAGCGCCATCCACGTTGCGCTGCAGCCAGAACTCCAGCAGGGCCAGATGCCATAATTTGCTCCCCATGATGCGGGTATGGTGCATCTCCGGCGCGGCCAGCAGCCGGTCGACATAGACGCGCTCGAACAGGCCGCGCTCGCGACATGCCTGTGAATCGAGGATCGCCCGCATGAACGCAAGAAAATCACCGCGCACATACTTCAGCGCGGGCATCGGGAAATAGCCCTTCGGCCGATCAATCACCGCGTCCGGCACGATGCCGCGCGCAATACGTTTCAACAGGTGCTTGCCGTCAGATTGCAGCTTCAAGGCGGGCGGACAACGCGCGGCGACCTCGACCAGCTGATGATCCAGAAAGGGCACACGCGCTTCCAGGCCCCAGGCCATGGTCATGTTGTCTACACGCTTGACCGGATCATCGACGATCAGCGTGGTCGTATCCAGCTTCAGCACCGCGTCGAGGAAGTCACCCGACCAGGGATCATCGAGCCTTTCAGCGATGAATCGGCCGGTGTGATCGACACCGCGATAGGGAGGCGTGACCATGTCCAGAAACTCGTCATGGTCGCGATCGAAATAGTGTTTGCGAAATCGCTCCAGGCGCGGCCCTTCGGTCTCGGCGAGCATGCGTGGGTACCAAAAGTAGCCGCCGAACACTTCGTCCGCGCCCTGCCCTGACTGCACCACCTTGATTCCCTTCGAGACCTGTTCGGACAACAGGTAGAAGGCGACCGCGTCCTGACCGAACATCGGCTCAGCCATGGCATCCACCGCCTCGGGCAGGCGTTGCAGCACCTGCTCGTTCGGCACCAGAAACTTGTGATGAACCGGCCGGTAGCGCTCGACCACCTGGTCCGAGAATTCGAACTCACTGCCCTTCTCCTCAGGTTGATCCTCGAAACCTACCGAGAAGGTGTGGAAATCCTGGACGCCGATCTCGGCCAGCAGGGCGACCAGCAGGCTGGAATCCAGCCCCCCGGACAACAGCACGCCGACCGGGACATCAGCGACGTCGTTGCGCTTGCGCACCGCATCCAACAGTGCCGCGTGGGTTGCATCCACCCACTCCTGTTCGCTGCGCGCCTGCGGCAGACGGGTCGCATCGAGCTCCCAGTAACGCTGCCGAACCTGGCGACCGTCCGCATGCAGCAGCAGGTGGTGCGCCGGTTCGAGTTTGCGGACGCCACGCAGGATGGTGTTCGGCGCCGGGATCACGGCGTGCAATGTGTACTGAAAATGCAGACCGACCGGGTCGACGCCGGTATCGATGCCGCCGCCGGCCAGCAATGCCTGGGTGTTCGAGGCAAAACGGAAACGCCGCCCGTCGAGCGAATAGTAGAAAGGCTTGATTCCGAAACGATCGCGCGCGGCAAACAACCATTGCCGGCGCTCATCCCAGATCGCGAACGCAAACATGCCGTGCAGGCGCGCCGGACAATCGACACCCCACTCGCGGTAGGCCTTGAGGATCACCTCGCTGTCGCCGCCGGAGAGGAACTCATGCCCCCGGGTCTGCAGTTCCGCGCGCAGCTCCCGATAGTTGTAGATCGCGCCGTTGAACACCAGGCTCAATTCGCCGTCCACCATCGGCTGATGCGAACGATCCGACAGATCGATGATCGACAGGCGCCGGTGGCCGAAAGCCACCTTGCCGGACCGCCAGGTACCGGCATCGTCCGGCCCGCGCTTTTCCAGTGCCGGCAGCATCCGCTCAATCAGACCCGGTTCGACCGACGCACCGTCCAGGCGCAGCTCGCCGCATATGCCACACATCTCAATCGTCTCCCGTATTCACGGTCTGATCGCGGCCCCAGCCGCCGCCGCCAGGTGTCTCTATGCGCAAACGGTCACCGGCGCGCAGATTACCCTCGCACTTTGCTGCAAGTGTTTCACCGTTGAGCAGGTTCAAGCCCGGTCTGGCATCGGCACCGCCTGCGATTCCCCAGGGCGCGTGCGAGCGCCGCTCTGTGAGCAAGGTGAAGTGGGCCGGCGCGAGGTACTCGTACTCGCGCACTAGGCCGTCCCCCCCCCTGCGCGCGCCCTCACCCCCTGAGTCTGCGCGCAGGCTGTAGCGCATCACGCGCACCGGGAAACGGCTCTCGAGGACCTCGACCGGGGTATTCAGGGTGTTGGTCATGTGGGTCTGCAGGCCACTCAGGCCACCGCCCACCGCGCCGGCACCCATACCGCCCCCGATGGTTTCATAATAATCCCATGCGGCAGCGCCCTGTGCGCTGCCCATCGCCAGGTTGTTCATACTGCCGTGGCTGGCGGCCGGCACCCGATCGGGTATCGCCTGTGCCAGTGCGCCAAGCACCACATCGACCACGCGCGTGCTGGTCTCGACATTGCCTGCAGCGACGGCGGCGGGCTTGCGGGCATTGAGCAGGCAACCCTCGGGGGCCACCAGCCGAACAGGCCGGAATGCGCCGGCACAAGCCGGCGTCTGTGGCGGCATCAGGCATCGGAAAACGTAGTAGACCGCAGCGGCCGCGACCGCCAGCGGACAGTTCACGTTACCTTCGACCTGCGCCGCCGTATCGCTGAAATCCGCGACCACCTCCTGATTAAAAACTGTGAGTGCCACCGAAATCGGGATGTCGCGCTGCCCCTGGCCGTCATCATCAAGGTAATCCGTAAACTGGTAACGACCGTCCGGTATCACGGTGAGCGCATCCCGCGCCAGGCGCTCGGCGTAGTCGTTGAGTGCTGCGATGCCACTGCCAAAGGTCTCCGCGCCGTAGTTGGCAATCAGTTGGCCGAGACGCGCCACGCCAGCACGATTGGCAGCCACCTGGGCGGTAAAATCTCCCTCGGACTCGGCGCAGTTGCGGGTCGCAGCGGTCACTCCCTGCAGCGCCCCCGGCAACAAACGGTCGCCACGCACCAGGTGTTGGGGTTCGATAACGATCCCCTCCTGCTCCAGGCGTGACGATATCGGCATCGAGCCCGGTGAGGCAGCACCGATATCCGCATGGTGTGCACGATTGACCACGAAGGCCAGCAACTCGTTGGTGGCGAACACCGGCGCAATCACGGTCACGTCCGGCAAATGTGTCCCACCCAGGTAGGGGTCGTTGAGCATCACCTGGTCGCCGGGCCGCCAATCGATACCGGCCACGATGCCCTGCATCGCGAAAGCCATGCTGCCGAGGTGGACTGGGATGTGCGCAGCCTGGGCGCACAGTGCGCCATCCGCATCGAACACCGCACAGGAAAAATCGAGACGATCACGGATATTCGGCGAGAATGCAGCGTTGCGCAGTACCAGGCCCATTTCCTCGCACACCGCGTCCAGGCGACTGGAAAAGATATTCAGTGTTGCGGGTGTCACGATACAGACCACTTGAGCGGGCTTTTTCGCATATTTTTCACTTCCCCGGTCGCAACGCGGTTGAAAGCAACATCATACAGTCCCTAGAATCCGCACCACACCATGACGCGGAACCCCTTTCCGCACAGAACGACCACCAAGGAGTTTTTAAGATGGCGCACGAACTGCCCGCCCTGCCTTACGCACTGAATGCCCTCGAGCCGGTGATCTCGCAAGAGACCCTGGAGTTTCACCATGGCAAGCACCACAACACCTACGTGACCAACCTGAACAATCTGATCCCGGGTACCGAATTCGAGAACATGGGGCTGGAAGAGATCATCATGAAATCCTCCGGCGGTGTGTTCAACAACGCCGCCCAGGTGTGGAACCACACCTTCTATTGGAACTGTCTGAGCCCGAACGGTGGCGGCGAACCCACCGGCGCCCTCGCCGATGCAATCAACGCGGCCTTCGGCTCGTTCGACGCCTTCAAAGAGGCATTCAGTAAATCGGGCGCGACCAATTTCGGTTCCGGCTGGACCTGGCTGGTGAAAAACGCCGAAGGTGGCGTTGAGATCGTCAACACTTCGAATGCCGGCACCCCGATGACTGACGGCAAGACCGCACTGCTGACCGTCGATGTGTGGGAGCATGCCTACTATGTCGACTACCGCAATGCGCGTCCAAAGTATCTCGGGGAGATCTGGAAACTGATCAATTGGGACTTCGTTGCCGCCAATTTCGCCGCCTGATTCAATCTGTGCCGCATCCCAACCAAAGTGTTGGAAAGTGAGGATGCGGCCGGACGACATGGTTTTCGAAACCGGCGTTGCCGCAATACAGAGACGCACCTCCCGGTTCAGTTGAGCCGGGAGGCGCACCGGAAGCACCAACTTCTTTCCCCCCGATCAGACGACCCTCTCGCGGTCATCAGCGCCACGCGCGCACGGAACGATACAGAAAGCTCAACGCCCGGCATGGGACCTTGGTGACGCTCGCCGCGGGGAATTGACGCGAGCCCGCATCGATGCTCGGCTACCCCTGCCGTGAGCGTGCGACCAGCATCAGGTTACAGGCGCGCCCCCCCCGGGGTGGCGGGAGCAAAGTCGTTGCGGCGCGACCGAGCAGATAACTCACCGCCAGATTCAGGTGCCAAGCCCAGCGATGAGCAATATAGCGCTCATCCGGACCCGCGCGAGCGCGGAGCATAGAGAAACGGTGCATCCAGTAGATGATGGCCTCGTGGGGCGAGGCCGAAACCTCGACGATTTCGACGGGCTTGACCCCGATGGCGCTCGCGAGGGCCTCGTATGCACCAGTGCACCACCAGGTCAGGTGATGCGGCGGGGCATTGATCAAGAAGTTGGGGATCTCCGTCAACGGTGAGGGGTGGAGCGGCGCGCAGACGATCAGCGTCCCGCCAGGGCGCAGCAGGGCGACCATCTGGGCAGCGAAGTCAAGTGGGTCATCGACATGTTCAATCACCTGAAAGGCGGTCACCACGTCGTAACGCCCGCGCGCTTCTTCAAGGTGCTCCGGCAGACTTTGGCGGATCACATCGGGAGCCGATTCGGGCTCCGCGAAGGGGTCAAGTCCGCGATAGGTGCATTGCGGCAGGTGTTTGCGAAAGGCGCCACTACCACAACCGACATCGAGTACGAGTGAGCCGGCGGGGATATGGCGGGCGGCCTGGACGAACTCGCGACGCGCCTCGGAATGCGAGCCTAGCGTTGCGTGCATGTTTTGGGCGGCGTAAAAACGCAGGTAAAAATCGGTATCGCCGGCAATCATCGGTTCGAAAAAGTAGAGTCCGGTGTCCGACTCGTAGAGAACCACCTGCGGGGTGTCGGGAAAAAGCCGAGTCAGGTCCCCGGCGCCGGCCGCACGCCACATCGCCATCAGCGCACGAGTCGACACACCGTGGACCCGGCGGCGCGCCGGCCTGCCGGTAATCGGACAGGGGGGAAGGGGCAACGGCATGCGCTTAGCCAACGCAGCGTGGCTTGATTTGCAGGCGGAAGTCGTAGTCCGGCCGCGAGGTGAGAGTGCCGACGGGTTTTGGTGCACGCCCGCGCGTTCGTGCGATACGGCAGTTGCCCAGCAATTCGGACAGAATGGCGTGCATCTCGACCTCCGCGAAACGCTTTCCCGGGCAGACTCGCGGGCCGTAGCCGAAAGGAATCATAGCCAGGCGGTCGGCCATTGCCGCGGGCGGCTCATCGGCCAGCCAACGCCCCGGATCGAAGCGATCCGGCTCAGGCCACAGCGCCCGGTGACGGTGAATCGTCCAGGGCGACACGACGACGTAGCCACCGGCGCAGACCGGTCGTTCGCGAAAGCTCACCGCCTCGGTGGTCTCGCGCAACAGGAAGGCGATCGGCGGGTAAAGGCGCAGTGCCTCCTGGGTGAGGGCGCCCAACTGTCTGGCGACTGATTGCAGCGCGACCTGCCCGTCGGCGTCCGGCGGGTCTTGAGCGGCTGATGCAGCGATCAGGCGGGCAACCGTATCCTGTTCATGCGCCGCGTCGGCCAATTCCCACAACAACCAGCTCAGGACGGAGGCGGTGGTCTCGTGCCCCGCGAGGAGCATCACCGCGATTTCGTCAAGCATCGCCGCCTGGCTGGTCTCGTCCTGCTCCAGCGAGGTATCCGGACTCAGCCCCGCTGCGGCGACGTCGAGCAAGGCGGCGGCAAACGGCGCCCGCTCAATCTGCGGCGGTTCCGCAAGCAATGGTGCGAGGAAGCGCCGGCGGATCAGCGACCGCATCTCTGCGCCGATCGCGGCGAGTCCCATGCGTTCCACCAGCGCCTGCTGCTCCACCGGATCCTGGCGACCCAGCAGCAGCAGGACGGGGTTTGCCCGCCGATGGTATTCAAAGAACAGCTCGACGAAGCGCCGCCCCTCCTCGACGCTGAAACGCGCGCCCAAGCTGGCTTCGCTGACAATGTCGATGGTCAGGCGCGATAGTTCGCTTGGTATCGGTACGGGGCCACTCCCTCGCTGCCAGTCAGCAAGGTAGGCGCGAGTAAGATCGCGGGCAACTGTAGCCACCCGCTGTTCCGGGATCTGCGCCAGCGCGCGCAGGAAGACACGCCGCACCTGTTTGACAGCGTCGCCCCCCGGTTGGCCAAAAACGCCACCCCCGATCAACGGTCTGAGCAGGTGCTCGAGCGCCGCCGCCTTGGGGAACCCCCCTGCCCTATCGCTGAGGACGATATCGACCACCCGCAGGTCATTGGCGAGTGCCAATTGTGTCTCGAGCAGCTCGTACACCAGCAGCTTGCGCTCGACCGGCTTGCCTTTGAGGTGACGCAGCTCGTGTGCCACCAGGCGCGCCGCCAGGCGCGTCAGCAGCGCCGAGCGACCAGCCAGATTGCCCGCGAGCGACAGGATCAGATCCATCGGCTGCGGCTCTCGATGGCGATCTGCCCAGGTCCGGAAACCCGATAGCTGAGGTGGCCCCAACGGATGATCCGCGCATCCCAACTGCCCAACACCAGACTCCAGTGGAAGATGTCCAGCAAAGGCTTGAACAGCGCGAGAACCCCTTGAATCAGCGTGACGGCGAGTGGATCCGCGAATCCCAGGCGTCGCCCCACGAGCGCCTGCACAAACACCGCCGCCAGCGCGAAACCAAGCAGGGCACCGGCGGCCAGACGCGCCCACCATTGGTCGAAGTTCGCCACGAGGCATGCCCAGGCCGCCAGTCGGACGCTCAGCGCGAGGAAGGCAAGCCACCACAACCGCGGGCGATAGACGCGGATGATCTGGTACTGACGGCGCCCGAAACGCCACACGGCCGCCAGGCCACCAGTTGCCGGCGTCGGCACCAGCAGGGCGCGCCGGGTCAGCACCCGCAGGCCCAGGGCGGCGGCCTGCGCGCCGATTGTGCAGTCATCGGACAGGGTGCCCGCGAGAACACGCGCAGCCCCGATTTTTTTTAGGGCCCGCGGCGATAGTGCCAACGACCCGCCCCAGGTGAGCTGAAAGGCACCCGGCCGCGGCAGCAAGGCGATGCCTCGGTCGAGGGCAGCTACCAGATGCGCGCCAAGTCGCCGGGCCCTGACCATCGGCCAACGGTAACCGGTTACGATATCGGTGCTGCCGTCGAGAATGGGCGTGGCCAAAGCGGACAACCACCACGACGGCGGACGGATATCCGCATCGAGCAGAACGACGACCTCATCGCCGGCATCGATGCGCTCCAGGCCAGCGATTTGATTGCTGCACTTTTGGGCGCAACGGGTAGCCTCCGCAGCAATCACCACCTCGACGGGAACGCGCGCCGCGCTCGCCAGTTGCGTGGCCCTGATATACGCCGGGTCCTTCGTGCCCTCCAGGCAAATCAGCAGGCGCCGCGGTTGCAGGGTTTGGGTTTCTATCGCGCGCAGTAGAGCGTCTAGCCCCTCGGCCTCACCGGTCAGAGGCAGGATCAGCGTCACCGTACCGCTGCGTTGCACCCTGGGCAGGCGCAGGCTAGACAGAAAGGTCAGTCCTGCCAGAAGCCCCGCTGCGGCAACCAGAAAAGCGGGCGTGCATAGGAAGAAGAGCGTCAGAGGCACATCGCCGAGTATCGGGAGCCCATCCAGCCATTGTCAACAGCCAGCCACGGGTGAGCGAAGCGTACGCCGGTCGGGGTCGGCTTGCGGGAAAGTCCGGTTTTTTGTCGGGTGCGTAGCGATAGCTGGAGACACAATGCAGGACATCTGACCCATGGTTGCCGGCCGGCTCGCGGACAGAAAACGCAAGGAGCAAAAAAGACTGAACACCCACATGCATGCAGGCCGCTTGGGAAAGATTTCATCCACCGGAAGCGCGCCGTTCTCGGTTATTCGCCGGGTGCCACGACCGGGACGAAAACCCCGACGTGTCATCTAGCTGAACGCAACGAGACGACCGATGCGATTCCGCGAAACTCAAGGCTCTGCTACCAAAAACGCGGAGCAGCAACCTCGCGTACCTCCGATGCTCGAAGCCCGTTCGGGACAAATCCTCGTCGTTGGCCTTCAACATCATGCCGACCTTGCGAAGCGAAGGTTTCGAAACTTTACCGTCGGGCGACAGCCTTCCCTGCAGCTGTTGAACACGACTCCGGCCGGGTTTTCGTTTGCCCGCCGCATACTTGTCAGCGGCGCAAACTGTTGGTAGTGTTCCGCCTTTGCTGCGCTGGTAGCGCGCAAATGCCGGAGGTGGTCCCGGTTACCGGGACTGCCTTTTGTATTTCTGGAGAAGCGCGGATCTCGACACTGAGCCACGTAGAACGATGTTCGCGCCTTCTCCCCGAAGGCGAGCCCACATTCCCATGAGCCATTCCCTGATGACCACATACAAGCGCCTGCCGGTGACCTTTGCGCGTGGCGAAGGGGCACTGCTGTGGGATACCCAGGACAAAGAGTACCTGGATGCACTCAGCGGTATCGCCGTGTGCAACCTCGGGCATGCCCACCCGGCCGTCACCTCGGCCCTGTGCGAGCAGGCCGGCCGCCTGGTTCATACCTCCAACATCTACGGTATTGCGAACCAGGAGGCTCTGGGCGACGCGCTGACCGCACTGGCCGGCATGGACAAGGTATTCTTCGGCAACTCTGGCGCCGAGGCCAACGAGGCAGCGATCAAGCTGGCCCGACTTTACGGACACCACAAGAACATCAAATCGCCGGTGATCGTGGTAATGGAAAACAGCTTCCATGGCCGAACCCTGGCTACCCTCAGCGCGACCGGCAATCGCAAAGTTCAGGCCGGGTTCGAACCGCTGGTGCAGGGCTTCGTGCGCATCCCCTACGGTGATCTGGCCGCCCTGCAGGCGGTGGCAGACAAGCAGCCCGACGTGGTTGCGGTGATGATCGAGCCGATTCAGGGCGAGGGCGGCGTCAATATGCCGCCGGCTGATTTCCTTCCCCGCGTACGTGCGCTGTGCGACCGGAAAGATTGGCTGATGATCCTGGACGAGATACAGACCGGGATGGCACGCACCGGCCAGCCGTTTGCGTATCAACACTACGACCTGAAACCCGACGTGATGACGGTAGCCAAGGCACTTGGCAACGGCGTGCCCATAGGGGCCTGTCTGGCCGACGGGCGGGCCGCGGAGCTGTTCGTCCCCGGCAATCATGGCTCCACCTTCGGCGGCAATCCACTGGCCTGCGCCGCCGCACTGACCGTGTGCAACATCATCGCAGAGCAAAGGTTGTGGAACACCGCGGCCGCGCTCGGCGAGCGTATCCAGAATCGTCTGAGATCCGCCCTGGCAGATGTCAGTGGTTTCGTGGAAGTCCGCGGCCAGGGCCTGATGATAGGCATCCAGTTGGACCGACCTTGCGGCGAACTGGTGACCAGGGCACTCGAACAGGGACTACTGATCAATGTAACGGCGGACTCGGTGGTACGTTTGCTGCCGCCGCTGGTCATGAGCGAGCAGCAGGCCGACCAGCTCATCTCCAAACTCAGTTCTCTGATCTGCGATTTTCTCACCAGCCGATGAAACCCCCGCGCCAGCGCGAGGCAGCCAAATGACTATTTCCAAGCAACCCCGCCATTTTCTTACCCTGCTGGACCTGACGCCCGCCGAATTGCAGGCCCTGATCGCGCGCGCCGCCGAGCTCAAGCGCATGCAGCGTGCCGGAGAGCCACATGCTTCGCTGCAGAACAAGGTCCTGGCTATGATCTTCGAAAAAAGCTCGACCCGTACCCGGGTATCGTTCGAGGCCGGCATGACCCAGCTTGGCGGTTCCGCCATGTTCCTGTCGCCGGAAAGCACTCAACTCGGGCGTGGTGAACCGATCGAGGACACCGCCAGAGTTCTGTCGCGCATGGTCGACTGCGTCATGATCCGCACCTTCGATCAGGCCGACATCGAGACCTTTGCCGCACACTCAAGGGTGCCAGTAATCAACGGTCTCACCGATCTCTGCCACCCCTGTCAGCTGCTGGCCGACATGCAGACCTACGCCGAGCACCGCGGCAATATTGGCGGCAGGACGGTGGCCTGGATCGGCGACGGCAACAACATGTGCCACTCCTATATCGGTGCCGCAAAGCAGTTCGAGTTCAAACTGCGTATCGCCTGCCCCGAGGGTTACGATCCCGACCCGCAGGTTCTCGAGACCGGCGGCGAATGCTGCGAGATCACCCGTGACCCACGCGCTGCCGCCGAGGGTGCAGACCTGGTGGTTACCGATACTTGGATCAGCATGGGCCAGGAAGAGGAAAAGGCACGCCGCGAACAGGCGTTCGCCGGCTACATGGTCGACCGCACAATGATGAACAGCGCCGCCAGCGATGCCCTGTTCCTGCACTGCCTCCCGGCCTATCGCGGTAAAGAGGTCGCAGCCGAGGTCATCGATGCGCCGGATAGCGTGGTATGGGATGAAGCGGAAAACCGCCTGCATGCGCAAAAGGCCCTGCTCGAGTTCCTGCTCAGCTGATAACCTGTCGTTTCCCGAAAGCCTGCAGACAAAACGCCCACGATGCCGCTACTCAAGGTCGAAAATATCAGCGCAGGTTATGGCCGGGAACGCGTGGTCCAATCGCTCTCGTTCCACGTCAATCGTGGCGAGATCGTCAGCCTGCTGGGACCCAGCGGCTGCGGCAAGACCACCGCCCTGCGTGCCATCGCGGGTTTTGAACCGATCAGCGACGGCCAGATTCTGATCGCAAACCGGCTGGCATCGACCCCCGGCATGACTCAGCCGCCTGAGCAGCGCTCGATCGGCATGGTATTTCAGGACTACGCCCTGTTTCCGCACCTGACCATTTCGGAGAACATCGCTTTCGGTCTGAAAAAAATGCCGGCAGTCGACCGCAAGGTCCAGGTCGAGCATCTGCTGGACGCGACCGGGTTGCAGCGCATGAGCGGGCGCTACCCGCATGAACTCTCGGGCGGTCAGCAGCAACGGGTCGCACTGGCTCGCGCGCTTGCGCCCCGTCCCACCATGTTGTTGATGGACGAGCCGTTCTCGAATCTCGACATCGAGCTGCGTGAGCGCCTCAGTGTGGAGGTACGCGACCTGCTCAAGGCGGAGGGGATAAGTGGCATCCTGGTGACCCACGACCAGCACGAGGCGTTCGCGGTGTCGGACAAGGTCGGGGTCATGCATGAAGGTCGGATACTGCAGTGGGATACACCCTACAACCTGTACCACGAGCCCAACGACCGCTTTGTGGCTGATTTTATCGGCCAGGGGCGCTTCATTCCGGGTATCGTGCGCACACCCGAGACGTTTGAAACGGAACTCGGCCTGCTGCAGGGGAACCGCTCCTGCACCCAGGCCCTGGGCAACAAGGTGGAGATACTGATCCGGCCGGACGACCTGGTGCCGGATGAACGCGGTGAGATCGAGGCTTTGGTCAAAGATAAGGCCTTCAAGGGTGCGGAAATACTCTACACACTGGAATTACCTACCGGAACACGCCTACTATCCCTGTTTCCCAGCCACTATGATCACCATCTGGGTGAAACAGTTCGCGTCCGAATGGATGCAGAACACCTGATCTGCTTCCCGGGCAGAGACTGATCCAACAAACCAGCAGTACGGAATCGATTCTGTGAAGATAATCGCCACGCTTTTTCTCCTCCTATGCAGCACCATGGCATTTGCCAAATCGGCCTACGTCACCGATGAACTCAAGATCACGATGCGCACTGGCGAGAGTAACACCCACCGCATCGTGCGCATGCTGCCCACCGGTGAGCGCCTGACAGTCCTGTCGACCAATGAGAAATCGGGTTACAGCAAGATCCGCACCTCAGGCGGCGCGGAGGGTTATGTTCTGACCCGCCAACTGGTCGACCAGCCGGTTGCGCGCGATCGGCTAGCGGCCGCCGAGGCCGAGGTCAACGCACTCAAGGCCGCACCCGGCGAACTTAGCAGTCGCCTCGCCAAGCTGCGCGAAGAACACAAGGCCCTCGGAGCGGAGCACGAGGCGCTCAAACGCGCCAAGACCCTGGTCGACCAGGAGTACGCAGCGCTGCAACGCACCTCCAGCAACGCCGTGCGCATCGCGAACGAGCGCAACGAGTTGCGCAAGCAGGTGGCCTCCATGACCCGCGAGGTCGAGGATGTCAAACAGCAGAACCGCGAGCTCGAAAACAAGACCGCGCAGAACTGGTTCCTGATCGGCGCCGGCGTGGTCGTGGGCGGCATCATACTCGGTCTGATATTGCCGCATCTGCGGGTCAGACGGCGCAAAAGCTCCTGGGGCTCACTGTAAATGCGACCCTAGAAAGCGGCTGTGAATCGCGAAGCCTGGAGGTGAATCTGCCCTCCGGGCTTTTTTGTGGGCGCGAAAAAGAAGACCACGAAAGACGCAATGTTGTCGGCACAGCGGCCTCTTTTTGGGGCCCAGCGGCGAAAGCGGGCGTGCTTCGCGCCCTTCGTGACCTTTGTGGTCAACGCATGGAAAGGCGAAGATTGCGACGAGCGCAGAGACCCTGAGGTTTGCCACCGATGTGCGACGATGATGCCCAGTTTTCCAGTCGCGGCGAATATCTCGACGCCCTGGAGGATATCCCGACCAACCCGAATATTCAGGACACGCTCGCGGAGGTCATCGACCGCCGCTACAACCGGCGTCAGGCGATCGGGCAGATATTTGGCATCGCCGCCCTCGGTGCCCTGCCGGGCTCCTCACTGGCGGCGTTTGCCGGCCGGCCGCCACCTGACGGGACGGCCGGCCACGAACCCGCCATCGGCAGCTTCGACTTCGATGAGATCGCACATGGGGTCGACCATACCCACCACGTTTCCCCTGGCCACCGTGCCGACATCCTGATCCGCTGGGGCGATCGCGTGACCGCTGGCGCCCCCGCATTCGATCCATACGGGCAGTCAACCGCCGCGCAATTGCAACAATTCGGCTACAACAACGACTTTATCGGCTTCGTTCCCTTGCCATATGGCTCCAACAGTTCCGTGCACGGCCTGCTGTGCGTCAACCACGAGTACACCGATGCGGAGATCATGTTTCCAGGAGCGGGCCGCGGTAAAAGGTTGTCCAGGCGTGCGAAGGTCGACATCGAGATGGCCTGCAACGGTGGCTCGGTGATCGAGATAAAGAAGACCGGCAACCGTTGGAGGGTGGTGGCAGACAGCCCCTATGCGCGCCGGATCAATGCCTTCGATACCGTGATACGGATCTCCGGCCCGGCCGCCGGCCAACGCCGCATGCAAACAACCGCGGACCCGGCCGGACTGCAGGTGATCGGCACCCTGAACAACTGCGCTGGCGGCATCACGCCCTGGGGCACTTACCTGATGGCCGAAGAGAACTTCAACAAATATTTTTCAGGCAGACTGCGCGGACACCCCGAACAGCGAAACTTCACCCGCTACGGCGTGCCCGGCAACGGCTTTGCGTGGGGACGCTATCATCGACGCTTCGACACGATCCGCGAGCCGAACGAGGCCAACCGTTTCGGCTGGATCGTCGAGGTCGACCCACTCGACCCGGCATCCAGCCCGGTCAAACGTACCGCGCTGGGGCGTTTCAAGCATGAGGGCGCCGCCTGCATCCTGAACAAGGACGGACGGCTCGTGGTCTATTCCGGCGACGATCAACGCTTCGAGTACCTGTACCGCTTCGTTACGCGCGACCGGGTGAACAAGAACGATCGCTGCGCAAACCGGGACCTGCTGGACCACGGCACACTGTGGGTCGCGCGCTTCAATAGCGACGGCACGCTGCACTGGTTGCCTCTGACCCACGGACAGAATGGATTGGACGCTGGCAACGGCTTTGAAAATCAGGGCGACGTGATGATCGAGGCGCGCCGTGCAGCCTCACTGCTCGGCGCAACGCCGATGGACCGGCCCGAAGACGTCGAGCCAAACCCGGTCAACGGCCGGGTCTACGTGATGCTGACCAACAACGTTGAACGCCGCCGCGGGCAGGAGGACGGGGTGAATCCGCGCGCGCGCAATTCATGGGGGCAGGTGGTCGAGTTGATACCGACGGGCGGTGATCATGCGGCAGACAGCGCGCGCTGGGAACTGCTGATCAAGGCCGGAGACCCCGGATCGCCGGAGGTCGGCGCTGACTGGAACCCCACGACCAGCGAGAACGGCTGGTTTTCCTGCCCGGACAACTGCGCCATCGACCCGGATGGCCGCCTGTGGGTGTGCACCGATCAGGGCAGCAAATGGAAGCAGACCAGCGGCAGCGCGGATGGTGTCTGGGCGTTGCAGACCGAAGGCAGCGGTCGCGGCAGCGGCAGGATGTTTTTCCGCGTGCCGGTCGGCGCGGAGATGTGCGGGCCCTGTTTCACCCCGGACGGCAAGACCCTGTTTTTGGCCGTCCAGCACCCGGGCACTTCCGGCGCGATCCACTTTCCCGGATTCGGACGCAGCTCAACGTTCGAGGATCCGGCCACACGCTGGCCCGACTTTGACGAAAACATGCCGCCACGCCCCTCGGTGGTTGTGATCACCAGGGACGATGGCGGCAAGATAGGAGGCTGAAACGCCGTTGCCCCGGGCGGTGAGCCCGAACAGCCACCGCTATAACGGTGCCAGGCGCACCGCTCAACCACCAATCTGTGACAGATCGCGCACCGCGCCGCGCGCGGCAGATGTCGTCAGCGCGGCATAGGCACGCAGGGCCTGAGATACCTCACGCTGACGACTGGCCGGGCGCCATGCCAGTTCACCGCGCGCCTGCATCGCCAGCCGGCGCTCCGTGAGTGCCTCGTCGCTGAGCGCAACACGGATCGAACGTCGCGGAATATCGATCTCGATGGCGTCTCCCTCTTCCACCAGGCCGATGTTGCCGCCCTCGGCCGCCTCAGGTGAGCAGTGTCCTATCGACAGGCCGGAGGTGCCGCCGGAAAAACGCCCGTCGGTGATCAGTGCGCAGGCCTTGCCCATGCCTTTCGACTTCAGATAACTGGTCGGATAAAGCATCTCCTGCATGCCCGGACCGCCCTTGGGACCCTCGTAGCGGATTATTACCACGTCACCTTCCTTGATCTGATCACCGAGGAT
>Ga0316201_10000430_pt1 | contig 23379 bp, 18 predicted proteins | sample CS6wburrow_MG_FD_204516 | JGI IMG/M metagenome (GOLD analysis project Ga0316201, IMG submission 204516) | Coastal sediment microbial communities from Delaware Bay, Delaware, United States - CS-6 worm burrow | ecosystem: Environmental > Aquatic > Marine > Coastal > Sediment | place: USA... | reverse complement strand
TGTCGCGAAAGGGGAGCGGTGCTCCTCTTCGACAATGCGTACTCGGAGATCACGTTCGAAGGCTTCCGAGCGCCCGGGCTGCTCGACCTCGACGGTGGGCGTGAGGCAGGTCTTGAATTTCACTCGATGTCGAAGACGTACAACATGACGGGTTGGCGACTTGGCTGGGTCACGGGCGACCGACGACTGATCGGCGCTCTCCGGCGGGTCAAGACGTTCTTCGATACGGGTGCGTTCATGGCTCTCCAGGCGGCTGGTGCGGCGGTTCTGGAAGATCCGGACGACTACATTCGTTTCAACCTTGGCCACCTGAGCCGCCGGCGTGCGGCTGCGGTTGGCGCGTTTCAGGACGCCGGTCTGGATGTGACGGCTCCCAGGGGCACACTCTACCTCTGGTTTCGTGTCCCGGGAGAGGCCGGGTCGGAGGATTTCTGCCGCCGCCTGCTTATCGACTCGGGTGTAGTGCTCCTCCCTGGCTCGGCGATGGGGCCGGGAGGTGAGGGATTCGTCCGCGCTTCTCTCGCGATCCCGGAGGATCGTTGGGAAGAGGCTGGCCGGAGGATTCAGGAGGCCCTTTGACGGTTCGCCCAGGGCCTGAACATCGCGAGGCGGGAGCCGGACGGTCCGAGACGAGGGCCGCGTATCGAGCGCGTGGCTATCGCCGAGCGGTGCGCGGGGGGCTGCTGGTGTCGGCCCTGCTCCATGCCCTGGTAGCGATCTTCCTTTCGGGACAGTTCTACCTTGCATCCAGGTCTTTCAGCTCGGTTCAGCTCCCGCCCCGCGACGCGGTCGGGCTCCAGGTAATCGATATTCGGGATGTCGAAGCGGAGGCCGATGCGGAGGATGTCCTGGAGATGCCGCCGGAGGAGCGTGAGCCAATCCAGCGGCCGGAGCCGCCAACACCGGGGACGGGTGATCGGGCACAGCGAGCGGGGGAGGACGAGGGGTTCGGTCTCACTAACGCCGAACGCTTGCGACCTCGCGAAGGCGACCCGCGGCTGTGGCAGGACTTCACGGGCCGACCGATGCCGGAGTACCTCGAGGATCGGTTTGCGCAGGCGGAGGGTGTGATCAGGGCACGGCTCGGGGCAATGCTCGACAGCCTGGCTCTCACGGAGGAGCAGCGGCGACGAGCCGTCGAGTGGTTGTTCGGCGAGGGTGACCAGCAGTGGGGGGTGACGCCGGACGGTATTGTCCTCGGAGGCATGGTCATTCCAATGAACGTGGGGGCGTTGTTCGAGGCTGAGGGACCCCTCGGGCGTGAGCTGCGGCAAGAGCAACGCGACCTCGAGGGGATTCAGCGCCAGGACTTCCAAACCGATGTCGAGCGTTCGCAAAGGGAGCGGCTCGAGGAGATGCGACAGCGCAGCGAAGAAGAGGCCGAGCGTCGCAGGCAGGATTCCATCGCAGCCGAGGCCGATACCACCGATACCCGTCGCCCCGATCCTCGCGACTAAGCCGCGCTTCCGCTAGACTATTCCGCTTACGATACGCCCGAACCGGCGTCCCTCATCCACGATCCAGCTGCGCCATGAGTGACCAGAAGAGAACACACGAGTTGAGTGCCCGTTTCGATCCGACCGGGATCGAGGCCCCCATCTATCAGCGATGGATGGATCGCAACGCGTTTCATGTCGACGCCGCGGATGCCTCGGCCCCGTACGTGATCGCAATCCCACCGCCAAACGTCACGGCGGCGCTCCACATGGGCCACGGACTGAACAACACGATTCAGGACGTGTTGATCCGGTTCCAGCGAATGCGGGGTCGTGATGCCATGTGGATTCCCGGCACGGATCACGCTGGCATTGCCACCCAGAACGTCGTCGAGCGCGACCTCGCCAAGAACGGAGTAAGTCGTCACGACCTGGGCCGAGATCGCTTCGTGGATCGTGTCTGGGAGTGGGTGGACCAGTACGGCTCTACGATCATAGAGCAGCTCAAGACCATCGGCTGTTCCTGTGATTGGGATCGGACGCGTTTCACGCTTGATGAGGGTCTGTCGCGGGCAGTGCGTGAGGTCTTCGTCCGGCTGTATGAGAAGGGACTGATCTACCGGGGGAACTACATCATCAACTGGTGTCCTCGATGCCTGACGGCGCTTTCGAACGAGGAAGCCGAGCACCAGGACAGTCGTGGACGACTCTACCATCTCCGTTACCCTCTGGCCGACGCCGATGACGAGTACGTGGTCGTCGCCACCACGCGTCCGGAAACGATGCTGGGGGACACGGCCGTCGCCGTGCACCCTTCGGATGAGCGGAACCGACACCTGGTGGGACGCCAGGTCGAGCTGCCACTGGTCGGGCGCCTCATCCCGGTCATCGCGGACGAATACGTGGATCCTGAGTTCGGTTCGGGCTTCGTCAAGGTTACGCCGGCACACGACCCCAATGACTTCGAGATCGGGCTGCGGCACGATCTCCCCCGTGTCGACATCATGAACGACGACGCCACGATCAGCGAACAGGCCCCGGCGGCCTATCAGGGGCTGGATCGATTCGAGGCGCGCAAGCGAGTACTGGAGGACCTCGACGCTCAGGGCCTGCTGGTGGAGGTGGAAGAGCACGATCACTCGGTCGGCCACTGCTACCGTTGCTCCACCGCGGTCGAGCCGCGACTCAGCCTTCAGTGGTTCGTGCGCATGAAGCCGCTGGCGGAGCCGGCCCTGAAGGCGTACCACGATGGGCGGCTGCGATTCCATCCTGAGCGGTTCGGGAATACGTACGAACACTGGATGACGAACGTCAGGGACTGGTGCATCAGCCGGCAGCTGTGGTGGGGTCACCGGATTCCCGTGTGGTACTGCCAGGAGTGTGGTGAGGTCATCGTGGCTCGCCAGGATCCGTCCGAGTGTGGCTGCGGCGGGAGCCTGGAGCAGGATCCCGATGTGCTGGATACGTGGTTCAGCTCCTGGCTTTGGCCTTTCAGCACTCTCGGCTGGCCCGGGGAGACCGACGATCTCGCGAAGTTCTACCCGACCCACACCCTGAGTACGGCACCGGAGATTCTCTTCTTCTGGGTGGCGCGCATGGTCATGGCGGGGCTGGAATTCAAGGGCGATCTGCCGTTTACGGATGTTCTCCTGCACGGCACGGTGCGCGACGCCACCGGCCGGCGGATGTCGAAGTCGCTGGGTAATGGAGTGGACCCGCTGGAGGTCGTGGAGCGATTCGGGGCCGATGCAATGCGTTTCACCCTCGTGAACGCGGCGGCCCTCGGGACCGACCTGCAGTTGGACCACGAGGATCTGGACTCGTCCTTCAGGGTCGGCCGCAACTTCGCGAACAAGATGTGGAACGCGGTCCGGTTCGGGCTTGGCTACCTCGAGGAGACCGATGTCGGCACCGATCCGCTGCAAATGGAGCTCGAGGTTGCCGATCGCTGGATCCTCGATCGTTTCGCGGCGACGTCCTCTGCCGTGACGGACGCTCTGGAGCGGTTCCGTCTGCACGATGCCGCCGAGCTGACCTACCAGTTCGTGTGGGGCGAGTTCTGTGACTGGTACCTCGAATTGGTGAAGACGCGGTTGCGTGGCGATCGGGGAGAGGCCAGCAGGGAGGCAGCCGCCTCCACCTTTTCCTTCGTGCTGGACGGGTGGCTCCGGCTCCTGCACCCGATCATGCCGTTCATTACCGAAGAGATGTACTGCCACCTCCCGGGAATGAGCGACGAGGACTCGCTTCTGCACGGTCCGTGGCCCGACCCGGACGGCCGCTTCAAGGCTCCCGAAGCGGTTGAAGCCGTCAGCGCGCTGCAGGAGATCGTAGGCGCCGTGAGGAATCTACGAGCGGACTACGGGATCGACCCGGCGAAACCGGTGGCGGTAGTGGTGGCTCGGCCTTCGGCCGTGGTTGCGGAGGCCCTGGGCACGGAGCTGGAGGGTCTGCTTAGGATGGGTCGCATGTCATCCCTGGACATGGTAGACGTCGTTCCGGTCGGCGAGCCCGGCGCACACTCCGTGCTCCGCTCGGGAGCGGAGGTCTTTCTGCCGCTTGCAGGCGTGGTGGATCTGGCGCGGGAGCGAGAACGAACCGAGGCAGAGATCGACCGATTGAGGGGTCTGCTCGAAGGATCTCGCCGGCGTCTGGAAGATTCGCGCTTCGTCGATCGCGCCCCCGCTGAGGTGGTGGAACGCGAACGGGAGAAGTGCAGCTCGTTCGAGGAGCGTCTGACGGTCCTGGTCGAAAAGCGCGAGGCGTTCGGCTCCGGCTGAGATGAAGTACATCGTCATGCGGACCTGCCGAGCACACCTGCTCCTTGGAGTCGTCGTCGTTCTTGCGGCGTGCGCCCGTGAGGAGATGCCCCCGGGGACCGGTCCGGACTTCGAAGCGCCCGCCGTCGTGGAGATGTTTCCGATGTCCGGGTCGGCGGTCCCTGACCTCGACGAGGATGCCTACATCAAGTTCGACGAGCCTCTCGGAGACCCCAGGTCATTGGCGCGGGTGATAGAGACGTCGCCCGCCTGGCTATACGAAATCAACGCTGGGCGGCGCAGCGTTCGCATCAGGCCGATCGATGGCTGGCGGCCGGACGTGGTGTACACGTTCCGTATCCCCCCGGGGCTCAGGGACCTCGTGCGGAATGTGACCCGCGAGCCCATCGAGCTTCAGTTCACGACGGGCCCCGAGTTCTTCGAATCGAGGGCCGGGGGCACCGTTTGGGACCGTGAGACGGTGCGAAGAGTCAGGGACATCGCGGTGCAGGTGATGGGAGAGGATTCCATTCCTTATGCGGCAGTGACCGATACGGGGGGCAACTTCGCTTTCAGGGGTTTGCCGATCGGGGATTATTGGGCCTTCGCATTCCGAGATCAGAATCGGAACCGCACCCTGGAGAGGGACTTCGAGGCGCACGACAGCGCGCGGGTCACCCTCTCCGACTCCACTATGATCGCTCAGCTCGAACTGTGGCTGACGCCTCCTGACTCCACCGCGCCGCTCCTGGGCTCTGTTTCGGCGAGCGACAGCCTCAACCTCCGGCTCGAGTTCGACGATTTGCTGGAACCGGAGGCGTCACTCGACGGGGCGTCGGTCAACGTCGTGGCGGTCGGGACGGGGGATGAGTGGCCCGTAGCCGAGTTCGCGGTCGGAGACCTGGCGGTACCGGTGGAGGCGGAGGAGGGCGTCGAGCCGGATTCTCTGGCCGGCGAGGTCGGTCCGGGGGGTGCCGAGGCCAGTCCGGTGGTCGAGGTCGAAAGGGTCCGGCCGCAACGCTTCGTGAGTGTTCGGCTCGCGCGGCCGTTGGCCGGTGGGGACTATGACGTGAGCGCGCGCGGGTTCCTGAACCTCCGTCTGCTGGCTGGAGGTGGGGACACCACCTTCGTCTACGAACCGCCCCCCCCTGTTCCCGAGGAAGAGCCCGGTGAGCTGGAACCCGGAGAGGGGGACCTCGAAGGCCAGGAGGACGGCGGAGAGGCACCACCATTGCAGCGGGACGAGGGCGAGGGGGCAGGATCTTGAGCACGGGCGGTCCGGGTTCCGATGTACGGCGCAACCTCCCTTCGGTCGATGAGCTGCTTCGCCACGAACGCGTCGAGGCATGGGTGCTGCGCTGGGGACGGGAACCCGTAACCGGGGCCCTTCGTGAAGCTCTTGCCTCGGTCCGCGCTCAGCCTGATGGAGTGGACGCGGCGGCTCTCTCGGAGCACCTGCTTGGCGAGACGCTTCGGACTCTCTCCAGCGATCGCCCTTCGCTGCGCTCCGTGGTAAACGGCACAGGCGTGATTCTCCACACCAACCTTGGCCGGGCGCCCCTGGCCCATGCTGCCTCGAGCGCGGCCGCCGAGATCGCGGGGGGATACTCGAGCCTGGAGTATGATCTCGACGCTGGTGCGCGCGGGGATCGGTACAACCACTGCAGGGACCTGGCGTCGCAGCTCACGGGCGCTGAGGCATCCCTCGTGGTGAACAACAACGCAGCTGCGGTGTCACTCGCGATCAACACCCTGGCCAAAGGTCGGGACGTGATCGTGTCGCGCGGTGAGCTGGTGGAAATCGGGGGCGGATTTCGCCTTCCCGAGGTGATCGAGCGGTCAGGGGCCTTCCTGTGTGCCGTGGGAACGACCAACAAGACCCGAGTGGAAGACTACCGTCGGGCCATCACCCCCTCCACCGGACTCCTGCTCAAGATCCACCCGTCGAACTACAGGCTGGAGGGCTTCGTCGAGGAGACCTCGCTGGAGGACCTGGTCGATCTCGGCCGTTCGGCGGGGGTGCCGGTCATGCACGATCTTGGCTCGGGGCTGGTATTCGAGGAGGGTGTTCCGGGTCTGGGCGAGCCGTCCGCAAGAGCCTCCGTTGCGTCAGGTGCCGATGTCGTCGCATGGAGTGGAGACAAGCTGCTGGGCGGCCCGCAGGCCGGGATCCTCCAGGGCCGGAGGGCCTCGCTGGACAGGCTGGGTTCCAACCCCCTTCTGCGGGCGTTCCGTGTGGACAAGATGACGCTGGCCGCCCTCGAGGCCACACTGCGCCTGTATCGGTCCCCGGAACGGGCCCGCCGGGACATCCCGGTTCTTCGCATGCTGACCGAGACGAAGGAGCAGGTGGAGGCCAGGGCACGCGCTGCGCACGGCGAGTTGAGTCCTGCGGCCGCGAGTCTTGTCTCCGTCGTGGCGATGCAGGCGGTACTTGGCGGTGGCACCGCGCCCGGTTTCGAAATCGCTTCTGCGGGCTGGAAACTCTCCGGTCACGCAGCGGTGTTGGAGTCCGGGCTCAGGGGCGAGGACCCTCCCGTGATCGCTCGTATTGAGGCCGGCTCGTGTCTGCTGGACTTCCGAACGGTCCTGGAGGGGCAGCAGGGTCTGCTGATCAGCGCTGTGGAGCGAATCCTGGTTGGCGAGGACTCGGGATCGTGAATCACGACGGGTCTCGTCCGACCACCGCGTTCCTCGATCGGGACGGGACCCTGATTCGGGACACGGGCTACGTAGGGAGTCCGGACGACGTGGTGTTGCTCCCCGGGGCCGGCGAGGCAGTCCGCTGCTTGAACCATGCCGCGGTGCCGGTGGTGATCGTAACGAACCAGTCAGGGATCGGTCGGGGATACTTCGACGAATCGGCCTTCCGGGCGGTGCAGGCCAGATTGGAGTCCTTGCTGGCCGACGAGGGAGCCCGGATTGACGGCACGTTCCACTGTCCCCACGCTCCGGGCGATGGTTGTGATTGTCGAAAGCCAGGGCTGGGTCTCTATCGTCTTGCGGCGGCAACGATGGGGGTGGAGACCAGGGGCGGTCTGTACGCCGGGGACAGGACGAGCGACGTGCTTCCCGCGTTGAGCCTGGGCGGTGTGGGAATGCTGGTGGCAGGGGAGGGCGGCGAGTATGATGGCCCGGAGATGTCGGGCGTGATCCGGGTGCCCGATTTGCTTACGGGAATCAAGGGGCTCCAGCTGGTATCGGAGGACGACCCCTGATCGTTCGTGGGACAGAGGCTCTGCATGTCTGAATCACTGGCAGTTGCGGTCCTGGCATCCGGCTCGGGCACCAACTTGCAGGCCATCATCGATCGCCTTCACCTGCGCGCGAACGCCCACGTTCGGGTCGAAGCCGTCATTGGGAGCAGACCGGGCATCGGGGCGCTTGAGCGGGCAGAGAGGCACTCCATCCCTGCGTACACGCACCCGCCGGCGGACGACGGAGGTGAGTGGCTCCAGGAGACGCTCGGCTCGACCGGGGCGGATCTGGTGGTTCTTGCAGGGTGGTTGAAGTTGATTCCGGCGAGTGTGGTGAAGTCGTTGCGAGGCCGAATCATCAACATTCACCCGGCCCTTCTCCCGTCATTCGGCGGGCCCGGTATGTACGGGCGGCGAGTGCACGAGGCGGTGGTGAAGAGTGGAGCCCGCATCTCCGGAGCCACCGTGCACTTCGTGGACGAGATTTACGATCACGGAGCTATCATCGCCCAGTGGCCCGTGCCGGTGCTCGCTGGAGACGACGCCGAAGCACTCGCGAGCCGCGTCCTGGCAGTCGAGCATCGGTTGCTTCCAGCAGTCGTGGAGGCGTATGCGCAGGGAAGGTACACGTTGAGTCCAGCCGGGCGCGTCGAATGGACGGGGTCGTGGTATCCAGGCGACGAATTCACGATGGTTTCAAACCAGACAACCGACTGAAAAGAGGCGAGGAATGCCCTACGCCATTCTGAGCGTATCGGACAAGACCGGTATAGGGGATCTGGCGGCCGCGCTGCATGCCCGAGGCTGGACACTTCTGTCGACGGGGGGTACGGCCCAGGCGATCCGGCAGGCCTCGGTCCCGGTGACCGGCATCGGCGAGTACACGGGTTTCCCCGAGATCCTCGGCGGTCGAGTCAAGACGCTCCATCCCGCCGTACACGCAGGCCTTCTCGCTCGTCCCCTGGTAGAGAGCGACGTCAGGGACCTGGAGCGGCACGATCTCAACCCGGTAGGGATCGTCGTGGTCAACCTCTACCCGTTTCGTGAGACGATCGCCCGTCCGGACACTACACTGGCAGGAGCATTGGAGCAGATCGACATCGGTGGACCCACGATGCTGCGGGCGGCGGCCAAGAACCACCCCTTTGTCTGGCCGGTATGCGACCCTGCGGACTACGAGCGTATCATCGCCGCGATCGACGAGGGCGGGGACCAGGACGAGTTCAGGCGAGTCCTGGCTGCGAAGGTCTTTGCGCACACGGCGGCCTACGATTCGGCGGTCGCCGGCTACCTGCGCGGATCCAAGGAGGAGAGCGATGCCGGCGGTTTACCCGAGGACCTCATGGTGTCTCTGACTCGGGTCCAATCACTGCGCTACGGCGAGAATCCGGACCAGCCCGCGGCGTTCTACCGGGTGTCGTCCAGCCCCCCTGTGGGGATTCCCGCGTTGCGGCAGTTGCACGGGAAGGACCTGTCATACAACAACATTCTCGATCTCGACGGGGCGCTGCTCGCCATCGCTCCATTCCTGGGAGAAGAGCAGTCGGCGTGTGCGATTCTGAAGCACACGACGCCGTGCGGAATCGCGGTGGGACGTTCGCCGGCTGAAGCGTACCGGAAGGCACTGGCGTGTGATCCGGTGTCCGCGTTCGGTTCGACCGTAGTGTTCAGCGAGCCGGTAACGGAAGTGGTGGCTGAGGAGCTCGCGGCTTTGTTCGTGGAGTGTGTGGTCGCTCCAGGCTACGCGGCGCCGGCTCTCGAGATCCTGCGACAGAAGCAGAATATCCGGATTCTGGAGCCTGGCGCAGACGCACGGTTTGGCAGTCATTCGGGTCACCTGGCTCCGGGCCTGGATCTGCGTGGGGTCATCGGTGGCGTGCTGGTACAGGGATCTCCCTCTCCGGCGCGACCGTCCGAACTGAAGGCGTCCGGCGCGACGGTGGCAACGTCCCGAGTCCCCTCCGACGGCGAGTGGGAGGACCTGGCGTTTGCATGGGCGGCGGCGCAGTCCGTGAAATCGAACGCCATCCTGCTGGCACGCGATGGAGCGGCGGTGGGAATCGGCGCCGGTCAGATGAGCCGCGTCGACGCCGCCCATCTGGCAGCCCACAAGGCGGCCGCGGCCGGATTCGAGCTCGAGGGGCTCGTCCTGGCGTCTGACGCATTCTTCCCGTTCCGTGACGGGGTCGATGCGGCCGCGGAGGCCGGGGTGACGGCCATCATTCAGCCAGGCGGTTCCAAGCGCGACGCGGAAGCGATTTCCGCGGCCGACGAGCACGGCATTTCGATGGTGTTCACGGGGAGAAGAACCTTCCGACACTGAGTGTTGTAGCTCCAATCGAGGGTACGCCGCCTGTCGGCTCTCCAGATCTTCTGCGGGGAACCGCGGAGCGGGCGCGGCCTTGACTGGCGGGATTCGTGCGTCTATAAAAGGTCGCGTGCTCCACCGGGGCGCGGGCGTGTCGAGGCCAACTCAAGAGGACAGACTGACAACGTGAGACGCGGCAGAGGACCAACTGCGCCACGGGGGCCGGGATGGATCGTGGCGCTCCTGGTCGTGGCGACATTTGCGCTTGGAGCCTGCGGGGGTCCCTTCCCGCAGTCTGCGCTCGACCCTGCCTCGGACTTCGCCTGGAAGCTCCAGGACCTGTTCGAGGGGATCTTCTTCTGGGCGGTCGTGGTGTTCGTCCTGGTCGAAGGCGCCCTGATCATCGCGATCGTGCGCTTCCGTGAGAGGCCAGGGGGGCCTGAACCCAAGGCGACTCACGGCAACACTCTGCTGGAGATTGCGTGGACCCTGGCACCGGCAATCGTGCTCGTTCTGATCGCGATTCCGACCATCAAGACGATCTGGGATGTGGATCGTCCGGCGCGTGGAGAGTCCCTCGTCGTTGAGGCGGTGGGCCACCAGTGGTGGTGGGAGTTCCGGTATCCCGACCTCGGAATCGTTACGGCGAACGAATTGCACATTCCGGTCGGTCAGCAGATCGACGTCCGTCTCACTTCGGCCGATGTGATCCACAGCTTCTGGTTTCCCAGGCTTGGTGGAAAGCGGGACGTGATTCCCGGGCATGAGAACCAGATCTGGTTCACTGCCGATTCGGCGGGTCTCTATCTCGGTCAGTGCGCAGAGTTCTGCGGGCTTTCACACGCCCTCATGAAGATGGAACTCGTGGCCGAGTCCCCAGCGGACTTCGAAGCGTGGGTCGAGCGGCAGCTGGCCGACGCCGTGGTGACGGACTCGGTATCCTTTGCAGAAGGCACGCAGGCCTTCATGCGCGGGGGCTGCATCGCGTGCCATGCGATTCGGGGCACGGTGGCCCAGGGGGTCATCGGGCCGGACCTCACCCATGTCGGGAGCCGCAGACGAATCGCGGGAGGCATCCTGGACAACACGCCCGAGAACATGGAACGCTGGATCAGGGACTCGCGGGGAATCAAGCCGGGGTCGCTGATGATCGTGCCGGAGCTGGACGACGAGACCATGAGCCTCATCGTGGAGTATCTGCAGAATCTGAAGTAGGGCCGCATCGGCAAGCGCGTACGATCCGAGAATACCCGGAGCACAGGGGAATACATGGCAGTCACGTCAGAGAGTCCATCCACCAGCGCGGGCCACGCGCACGAAGGCACCTATGCGGGTGGACTCCTCAGCTGGATCACCACGGTCGATCACAAGCGGATCGGCGTGATGTATGGTGTGAGCGCCTTCTTCTTCTTCCTGGTCGGCGGACTCGAAGCCCTGCTGATCCGTCTTCAGCTCGGATCCGCGGAGAACACGCTGATCGACCCGGACCTTTACAACCAGCTCTTCACCATGCACGGCACGACGATGGTCTTCCTGGCCATCATGCCGCTGAGCGCAGCCTTCTTCAACTTCATTGTCCCGCTGCAGATTGGCGCGCGTGACGTGGCGTTTCCGCGCCTGAACGCGTTCAGTTTCTGGGTGTTCTTCCTGGGCGCGTTGTTCATGAACGCCAGCTTCCTGTTCGGAGGGGCTCCGGATGCGGGCTGGTTTGGCTATGCCAACCTGACTTCGACCCAGTATTCGCCCGGCATGCGGGTCGACTTCTGGGTGATCGGTCTCCTGGTTCTCGGTGTCTCGTCCATCGCCGCGGCGCTCAACTTCATTGTGACCATCATCAATCTCAGGTGTGAAGGCATGACGCTGATGCGCATGCCGCTGTTCACCTGGATGACCTTGATCACCTCGTTCCTTCTCGTGATGGCCTTCCCGGCCATCACCGTGGGCCTCGTGCTGCTCATGTTCGACCGCATGTTCGGTACGTTGTTCTTCAATCCGATGGCAGGCGGTGACGTACTTCTCTGGCAGCACCTGTTCTGGATCTTCGGACACCCGGAGGTATACATCCTCCTGCTTCCGGGGCTGGGCATCGTATCTGAGGTCATCCCCGTATTCTCGAGGAAACCTCTGTTCGGCTATGCCTTCGTGGTGTATTCGGGGATTCTGATCGCCTTCCTGGGTTTCGGGGTGTGGGCACACCACATGTTCGCCGTGGGACTCGGGCCGGTGGCGAACACGGTGTTCTCGGCCGCCACCATGCTGATCGCGATCCCCACCGGAGTGAAGATCTTCAACTGGATCGCGACGCTGTGGGGCGGGTCCCTGCGGCTCCGCACGCCGCTGTATTTCGCTCTGGGCTTCATCGCGATGTTCATCATCGGCGGGCTGAGCGGCGTCATGCATGCCTCGGCCCCCACCGATCTGCAACAGACGGACACGTACTTCATCGTGGCTCACATTCATTACGTGCTGTTCGGGGGAGTGATGTTCGCTCTCTTCGCGGGCATGTATTACTGGATTCCGAAAGTCACGGGACGGATGATGAGTGAGCGCCTCGGCAAGGCGCACTTCTGGATGATGATCATCTCCTTCAACCTGACCTTCTTCCCGCAGCATTTTCTCGGGTTGCACGGAATGCCGAGGCGCACCTTCACCTACGAGTCGGGCCTGGGCTTCGAAGCCATGAACCTCATGTCCACGGTAGGGGCGATGTTGCTCGGGGCGTCGATGTTGATCTTCATCTGGAACGTGCTCGCCACCTTGAAGAAGGGCGCTCCTGCAGGGAACGACCCATGGGAGGCAAGTACCCTGGAGTGGTCGATCGCCTCGCCTCCACCCCACTACAACTTCCGCGTTCTTCCCGCGGTCGGTGGTCGCGATCCGCTGTGGGCGGAGGACCTGACGGAAGCCGTACCCGGGGACGACCCGAGCACGCCGGAGCCGCATATGCCTGGACCTTCGTACTTCCCGTTTGCTACGGCGGTGGGGATCTTGGTGCTGGCGGGCGGGGGCCTGACGTTGACGCTCCCCGTGGTATTCGTGGGCGTTGCACTGATCCTATTCGGCATCTACGGCTGGGCATTCCAGCCTCTCGAGCACTAGAGAACGAGGAGCGGGCGTGAGTCAGACGGACGCGGCGGCGATGGAAATGCACTCGGCCACGGGACTGCCGAACCGAAAGGTCCTGATGTGGGCCTTCATCGGCTCGGAGTGCATGCTGTTCGGATCTCTGATCATCGTCTACATGGTCTACAGGGGAAAGAGCCTGGTCGGTCCGTACCCGTCGGACCTCCTCAACATTCCGTTCATCACGGTCACCACGTTCGTGCTCCTGATGAGCAGCCTGATGATGGTGCTCGCCCTGTCGGCCGTGCAGAGGGGTGACATGAAGTGGGGCAAGATCTGGCTGTTCATGACCGCCCTGCTGGGAATGGTCTTCCTGGGCGGCCAGGTTTACGAATTCTCGCACTTCGTACACGAGGGGCTGACCCTCAAAACCAATCTGTTCGGCGGTAGCTTCTTCCTGCTGACCGGCACGCACGGCGCGCACGTCGCGGTGGGAGTGCTCTGGCTCCTGAGCCTGGTCTTCATGGCGCAGCGAGGGAAGTTGACCCAGGCCAATGCGGAGACCGTCGAGATCGCCGGTCTGTACTGGCATTTCGTGGACGTAGTCTGGATCGTGCTGTTCACACTAATCTATCTGCTGGTCTGAGAGGGAGCAGTCACGGATGACGCAGACTCACCAGCACGCGGATCACGCACATCCGAGCAACCGGACGTACATCCTCGTCGCCGCGATTCTTGGAGTGATCACGGCCGTCGAGGTAGGGGTGTTCTATCTGGAGGCTCTCGAGCCTGTGCTCGTGCCCATCCTCCTCGTGCTGTCCGCAGCCAAGTTCACGATGGTGGTGGGCTTCTTCATGCACCTGAAGTTCGATTCGAAACTGTATCGTGTGCTGTTCGTAGGGCCGCTGATCGTGGCGATCGCCGTCATGATGGCGATGTTTCTCCTCTACGGAGTCTTCAGGGCCTGATCTCTCAGGTCGTGAGCGCGCCGTGCTGCTCACGTCAGGCACATTCTGGTCCACGCGCTCGCCCCTCGCTATTGTCGGCCCATGACTGATCCCACCAATCCGTGTGACTGCGGCGGAGACTGCTCTTCCACTTCGGCGGAGGGAGGAGAGGCTCCTCCCTCTGGCATCGATACTCGGGCGTTCGCGCGAGTGGAATTCAGAGTCGAGGATATGGATTGCGCGAGTTGTCTCGACACGATTCGTCGGGGAATGCTCAAGCACGCGGGGGTCGCGGCAGTAGAGGGCAGCCCCGTGTCCCGTCGCCTCGAGGTTGACTACGATCCGGACGTGATCGACCCCGAGTCGATCCGGCGGGATATCGGAGACCTGGGCTACACGGTTCTCGTCCCCAGGGGTGGAGAGGAAGGCGGAATCCGGGTCTGGTCGAGCCGCCGTGCGCATCGAACGTACCTGGCTGGGGTCCTGTTCTTTGCGGGCCTGGCTTCGCGCCTGGTCCTGCACGGTACGATCGTGGACTCTCACGGCTGGCCCGCGTGGCCGGGAGGGGAAGACCTCCTGTTCGTAGCCGCCGCCATCGTGGGTGCCTCCAACTTCCTTCCCCGTGCCATTGGAGCTCTGAGGGGGCGTGTGCTGGATATGCACGTCCTCATGCTTCTGGCGGTGATCGGCGCCGCTGCCATCGGCGAGTACATGGAGGCTGCGGCGATCGCGTTCCTCTTCTCGGTCGCGGAATTGCTGGAGGGATTCGCCTCGGAACGGGCGGAAGCCTCGGTGCGCGCGCTCATGGAGCTGTCGCCCGAGGTGGCGCGAGTGCGGCGAGGTACCCGAGAGATATCGATGCGAGCCGCCGATGTGGCGGCGGGGGACCTGGTCGTGGTGCGGCCGGGAGAGAGGATCCCCATCGACGGTGAGGTGGTGGAAGGTCAATCGGCCGTCAACGAAGCGCCGATCACCGGAGAGGCGATGCCGGCGGAGAAGGGGGGTGGAGATCACGTGTACGCCGGATCGATCGTCCACGAGGGCTTCCTCGTCGTTCGGAGTGAGCGCGACGCAGGAGACACCACGCTGGCCCGCATGATCCGGCTCATAGAGGATGCGGAGCGTCGACGATCGCCGAGTGAACGATTCGTGGAGCGTTTCGCGCGCTATTACACTCCCGCCGTTACCCTGGGGGCCGTGCTGGTCGTCGCAGTACCCGTGATACTCTTCGGTCAGCCCTTTTCAACCTGGCTGCTTCGGGGGCTTACCCTCCTCGTGATCGCATGCCCCTGCGCCCTGGTCATCTCGACTCCCGTGTCCGTCGTGAGCGCCATCACCAGCGCGGCCCGGCAGGGTGTGCTCATCAAGGGTGGGGCCAGTCTCGAGCGAATGGCCGACGTTCGGGTGATGGCGTTCGACAAGACGGGCACCCTGACTCATGGGCGGGCCGAGGTCACCGATGTCGTGCCCGTGGCCGATCTGGACCGGCAGCAGGTCCTCGCCATTGCGGCGGCAGTGGAGGCGCGCTCGGAGCATCCGATCGGTCGTGCCATCGTGCGGGCGGCCGATGGCGCCGGGGGCGACCTCGAAGTCACCGAATTCGAGTCGTTTCCCGGACGGGGAGCGCAAGCTCGCGTGGACGGGGTCGTGCATATCGTCGGTCGGCCAGGCCTGCCGGGAGTGTCCGATCCTGTGGGGCAACTGGCGGCCCTGGCCGCCGAAGGCAAGACGCCCGTGGTGCTTCTGAGAGTACCGGACGACGGGCCGCGGATGGTGGTGGCGATTCTGGCTCTCACCGATCCGCTTCGGCCGGCCGTTCCCAGCGTCATCTCGGAGCTGCGTGGACTTGGTATCGAGAGAGTGGTCGTTCTCAGCGGCGATCTGAAACAGGCGGCCGAGGAAGCCGGACGGGAAGCGGGGGCGGATGACGTGTGGTCTCGCCTGGAGCCGGCAGCCAAGGTGGAAGCGATCAAGAACCTGGAAGCGGAGACGGGGCACGTGGCGATGGTGGGCGATGGCGTGAACGATGCGCCCGCGCTCGCCGCGGCATCGGTTGGGATCGCCATGGGCGCGGCGGCGTCTGACGCGGCACTGGAGACGGCCGATATCGCCGTCATGGGCGACGACCTGGCCCGGCTGCCCTACCTGTATCTGCTGGCGAGGCGGAGCAAACGGGTCATTCGCGAGAACATCGTGGCGGCACTGGCGGTGAAGATCGTCCTGGCGGTCGGAGTGCCACTGGGGTGGGTGTCACTGATCGTGGCCGTCCTGATCGGCGACATGGGAGCTTCTCTGGTGGTCACGGCCAACGCGCTGCGGCTGGCGCGCGTCCGGAACTAGGATCAGCGTGAAGGTCCGGCCGACAGGGCGTAGAGAAACAGGTTGACGCCCATGCGGATGGATTGCTCCCGAATTTCAGGCGGGTCCCGATGCACGGTCGCGTCCTCCCACCCGTCTCCCAGGTCGCTCTGGTAGCTGTAGAACACCGCGAGTCGGCCGTCCAGGAAGATCCCAAGTCCCTGGGCGGGCAGTCCGTCGTGCTCGTGGATCTTGGGTAACCCGTCGGGGAACGGGTACCGTATGCGATAGACGGGGTGGTCGAGCGGTACGTCCACGAGTACCTCGTCGGGGAACACCCGCGCGATCTCGCGTCGAAACGAGCTGTCCAGGCCGTAGTTGTCGTCGGCATGCAGAAACCCGCCGCCTCGCAGGTGCCCGCGAAGCGCCCCGACTTCGCGGTCAGAGAGGCTGATGTTTCCGTGCCCGGTAAGATAGAGGTAGGGGTAGTCGGACAGGTCCGGGTCCGTCAGTCGTACCTCGACAGGCCGGTCGGCGACGCGAATGGCAGTGCGCTCGGCGATCGCACCGAGGAGGTTTGGCAGACTGGACGGGTTTGCATACCAATCCCCGCCTCCCTCGTAGTGGACGCGCGCTATGGTAGGGAGGTTCGAGTCCGGGACCACCTGCGCCTGAAGCGGCAGGAGCGGCGCTGGGGCGAGCGAGGAGATGATGAGGCCTGTCGCCAGCCGTGTCACGGGTTCCTACGCGGCGTGGCCACGTACACGGCCGCAGTCTCATCGCTGTAGGAACGCTCCCACTCGTCCAGTAGATCGAGGGCGCTCGCCAGGGGCGAGTCGGGCGGCACGAGAACCCACCTCACGCCCCGTTTCGCCAGTGACTCTCGCCAGCCGGGCTGCAAGAACCGGATATCGCGATATTCCCGGGTCAGCTCTTCGCCATAGAAGTCCGTCTGACCATCGATGAAGACCGGTACTTCCGGCCACGCGTACAGCAGGTAGCCACCCCAGATGAACTCGTTATATACCGGGCCCGGCGGAACGAAGCCGATCTCCTGCAGGTGGCCGACCGCCGTAACGGGGAATACGTCCGGCGCGAAAGCATACGTTCCGCTCCTGCCCTCGCGCACGGCCCCGGCCGACAACAAGGCGAGTCCCACCGCGACGACCGGCCAGCCTGGAAGAGTCGCTTCCACTCTCTGAATCCCCTGAGCCCACCGCCAGAACCTGGCCCCGATCGAGTGACCGCTACTCTCCCGACTCAGAAGTTCGGACGCCCAGGCGGCAAGCCACGGCACGCAAACCACCCCGAAGAGAGGGATGTTCCGAGCCGAATGGAGTGCGAAGGCGGCAAACACCACCCACAGGAAAAGCCCGAGGGAGTCGACCCTGGAGCGCAGCTGGGCGAGCACGATCGTGCCCAGGATCAGCGCCGCCAGGAACGACTTGATGAGAGTATCGTGGAAGTCCGGAGACTTGTACTCCTGCGTGAAATCGACCAGGTAGGTTTCACCGAGGTAGCCCGTAGTGTGGGGCCACAGCGCCAAGCCGGCCGGGTTCAGCAGCGATCCTGCCAGGCAGAGAGCCAGCGTGCCGAGGAGCCAGAAGCTCAGATCCCTCGCCTCCTCGTCGGTCCGGTCGCGAGTCCACCGGATGAGTGCGTCGGCCGTGAAGATACCGATCAGGATGAAACCGACGAGGAAGCCCCCATGCAGGTTCACCCAGACCACCATCAGGAGGGGAAGGGCCAGAAGCCACCGGACGGACCGGCCTCGTCGCACCTCCAGCAGGAGCAAGCTGAATAGCGCCACCAGTGCCGTGGTGAACATGTGCGGCCGAGGATGCAGGTGCACCGCTTGCAGCAGAAATGCGAGGAAGCCGAATGCGCACGCCACGGGGGCCGGGACACCGAAGCTGCGGATCGCCAGGTAGGCCAGGCCCACCCCGGTAGCGAACAGGAGCCCCGTAAGCATGGCGACGCCCGCCAGGCCAGCGAGACTGTGCGCAGCCGAGAAAAGCACCTCGGACAACCACTCGAACGGAATGAAGTCCCGTCCCTGCATGGTGTGGGAGAATACGTCTACCCGGGGAATCGCCCGGTTCTCGATAATGAAGCGACCGAGACGAATGTGACGGCCCGGATCACCGTCGCCGGCGAACAGTCCACCCTTCCTCAGAAAGAGGGTGAAGGCATACGCAAGGAGGATCAGCAGTCCCCCCAGTGTCGGGAGGAACCACCGAACTACACGGTCGGATCGCCGCTCCACGCCTAGTCTTCGTCGCCTAGCGAATACTGTCCGACGACGGAGCCCGCGCCCGGCACGTCGAGGAAATACGAGCGACAGGCGCGGTCGAGAAGTTCGATCGACAGCGACGGTTGCGTGTTCTCGTACTTCGCGATGTTGCAGACCGTATCGACGATATCTCTCGGGTGGCAGCCCCTGGGGGCCATCCGGAGTCGCTCGTAGAACGCCTTGTAGACGTGGTCCACTCGCGTTGAGTCGTACAGCATGCCGTTCGAGTCGCAACAGCGTCGGAAGATCTCCTCGTACTGCCCCCGGTTCGGGCTCTCAACCATGATCTTGTATCGGATTCGCCTCAGGAACGCCTCGTCCACCAGCTCCAGCGGATTCAGGTTGGTCGAGAAGATCACCAGGCAGTCGAAAGGAACGGGGAATTTGTACCCGTTTCGCAGGGCGAGATAGTCGATTCGCTTCTCCAGGGGTACCATCCACCGGTTCAGCAAGTCGCGCGGACGCACCAGCTGCCGGCCGAAGTCATCAATGATGAACACGCCGCCGCTAGCCTTGACGTGCGGCGGAGCCTGATAGACGCGGGTCTGCGGATCATACTGCAGTTCCAGGAACTCGAGAGTGAGCTCACCCCCGACGAACACCACCGGACGCTTGATCACGGCATACCTGTCATCGTGCGGCTGGCCCTCCAGGAAGAGCGCACTCGCTGCCAGAGGGTCGTCCCCGTCGTCCGCGTTCGCCGTCACCAGGTCATGATACACGGGGTCGTAGAGGACGATGATCTGTCCCTCCACCTCGAGGGCCCAGGGGATGTAGACGTGTCCCCCGAGCATGCCCGAGATCGCCTCGGCGATCGTGGTCTTACCGTTACCGGCGTGCCCGTAGAGGAACAGCGAGAGTCCGGAGTTGATCGCCGGCCCCAGCTGGTCGAGGAACGAGTCCTCGAATACCAGGTGCGAGAAACCCTGACGTATGGTCTCCTGGGTGACGACCACGTCTCGAACCGATTGGTTCTCTACCCAGCGGCCGTACTGGCGGAGTGGGACCGGTGCAGGGCCGACGTAGCCGTTCGCGTCCATGGACTCACGGGCCCGATTCCGTCCCTCAGAGGTCAAGTCGAACGTATAAGTGACCCGGCTCTGACTCCCCTCGCGTACCTCGATCAAACGTCTCTTCTGCAGGTCGACCAGCTGCTCGTCGAGGATCGCGAACGGCAGTCGCACGAAGGCCCGCAGCTCATCTCCCGAGCGCGCGCCCAGAGTGTAGAGCGCCTTCATGATGAGATCCGCGATCAATCCGCGGCTGAGGCCCGTATCTTCCGTGGTGACGGGAACCGGCGGAATCGGCTGCAACCGGGGCTCTGGAGCGGTAGGCGAATCCTGCAGCATGCTATCGGTCATCGTAATCTCCGTCGCTCGATTGCCTGTCGTCCGATACCAGCTGGACGCGTAGTAGGTCCCCGACGCACGTGCCTGTCTCGCTCAGGGTGCCGGAGGGTAATTCAAGGGCCTGTCTGGCTTTACCGTGGTACTTGGATCGCTGGCCGGGCCGGAGGTCATGGTAGAGCGCGATGACCTGTCCTTCTCCGCCCAGGAAGGCTACGTCCAGGGATTGCCTCATCCCGTACATGTGTACGGCCTGGCAGGGATCGAGCAGCATCCCTTCACCGGGCTGGAGGGGAGGAGCCCCCAGAAGGCCCTTCAGGCGCGTCCACACCGTATTCGCGAGAACGACGCGACTTCCGAGGTCGACGTCGGCCCGGGAGACGTTGCGCACGGCCACCTGCTTCACTAGACACCCCCGAGCTCGTTCATCAGGTGCAGCATGGCGGGGCCCAGAACCACAACAAAGATCGCCGGGAAGATGAAGAACACGAGTGGGGGAACCATCTTAATGGTCGTCTTTGCCGCTGCTTCTTCCGCCCTCTGGCGGCGCTTGGTCCGCAAGGTGTCCGAGTGCACCCGGAGTGCCTGCGCGATGGACGTCCCGAATCGATCGGTCTGGATGAGCATCGTGGCGAGGGACCGGAGATCTGGAACGTCCGTTCGCTCGCCGAGATTGCGCAGTGCATCCTCACGCGGTGTGCCGGCGCGCATCTCCAGGTTCACGATCTGGAGTTCCTCGGACAGCACGGGACTCATGGTCTCGACTTCCTCCGAGACACGCACGAGGGCCTGGTTCAGGCCGAGTCCTGCTTCGACGCAGATCACCAGCATGTCCAGGGCATCGGGTAGCGCAATCTGGATTTCCTTCTGGCGCAATCGAATCTTGCGTCTCAGGAAGCCGGCCGGAAGCATCCAGAATACCGCGCCACCCGCCAAGACCCAGATGATCAGGTTACTCCCCTGCAGTGTCGGAACCATGGAGACGATGACGATCGCACCCACCACCAGCGACAGGACCCTCAGCGAGTAGTAGACGGGTACCGCGTCCTGGCTCCGGTAGCCGGCCCGAACGAGCTTCTGCCTCGTCTCAAAGAGGTCCTTCCGGCCGCTTGCCACCCGCTCGCCGAAATTCTGAAGCCAGACTTCGAGCTGCTCACGATTCGCCTGCCGCTGCCTTCGATGGACTACGCCACGATTCGAAGCGATGTCCTGAAGCTCCTGCAGGCGTCTCCCCACCGAGCGATCTCTGGCGGGAACGAGCTCGGCGATCGCAATGACCCCGAGAATGGCCGTGACGGCAATGAGAACCGCGACGATGGTTACCATCAGATCTCGATATCGATGATGCGACGGATGAGAAGGAAACCGAGGAACTGGAGGACAGCCGCCGCCGCGATCAGGACCTTCCCCATCGGCTCTTCGAATAGGATTGCCATGTACTCCGGGTTGAGCGCCGTAATCGCCAGACCGAGCAGGATGGGCATCGCCGCGAGAATGTACCCCGTGAGACGCCCCTGCGCGGTGTAGACCCGGATCTGTCGTTGGAGGGTGAACCGTTCACGAATCGTATAGGAGATCTTGTCCAAAATCTCGGCCAGGTTCCCGCCCACCTCGCGCTGAATGAGGATTGCCGTGACGAAGATCCGAACATCGACCATGTCGATCCGATCGGCGAGGCCGAGGAGGGAATCCTCGAGGGGCAATCCGAACTTCTGCTCGTCGAATATCTGGCGGAACTCGGTTCCCATGGGATCGGGAGATTCCTCGCTCACCACCTTCAACCCTGTCGGGAAGGCATGCCCGGCCCGAATCGAACGACCCAGGAGATCGATAGCCTCCGGAAACTGCTCCTCGAACCTCCGAAGCCGTCGCTTCTTCAGCCGCTTCACGTACATGAGCGGGAACCACAACCCCGCCAGGGCGGAAAGCGCGACGGGCATGGCGGCCTGCGACAGGATGAACGCGCTGGCGGCGAGAGCTGCCGCAAGCCCGAACGAGATCGCGAGGAACGTCCCCGGAGTCCAGTTCAGATCTGCCTGTTCCAGCAGAATCTTGAGGTCGCGGACCTGCGGAAACGTCGTGAGCACGGACTCGAACGCCGAGTCGCTCTCACCGTCCCGGATCACCGAAGTGGTAAGAACGTCCCCACCTGGGCCTTCCTTGCCGGTAACGGCCTCGAGTTGACGGCGAAAATCGCGTCGACGCCTGACTTCGCGAAGGCTCTCCCCGAGGAAGGCGAGAGAGACCACGGCCATGCCGACGGCCAGGAAGACGACGACCGCGGGCAACCAGTTCGGAGGCAGAAATTCGAGCATGAGGGCTCCTCCGTCAGCCGTCGATATTTGAGAACAGGGAGACCGGCAACTCGACGCCATACGCCAGCATGCGGTCTGTGAAGCGCGGACGGATTCCGGTGGCACGGAATCTCCCGATCACGTTGCCACCCTCGTCCACTCCCTCGCGCTCGTAGATGAACACGTCCTGCATCGTGATGATGTCGCCCTCCATCCCGGTGATCTCGGAGATCGAGATGATCTTGCGCTGACCATCGGACATGCGTTCAACCTGCAGAAGGACGTTGATGGCGCTCGCGATCTGCTGGCGCATGCCCTTCTCCGGGAGATTGAGTCCGGCCATCGAGATCATGGTCTCGAGGCGTGCCAGCGCATCCCGCGAGTTGTTCGCGTGAAGCGTGGTCAGAGAACCGTCATGACCCGTGTTCATGGCCTGAAGCATGTCGACGGCTTCGGCGCCACGAACCTCGCCCATGATGATCCGATCCGGCCGCATGCGGAGCGCGTTGATCAACAGGTGTCGCTGTGACACCGCTCCGGCTCCCTCGACGTTGGCGGTCCGGGTCTCGAGCCGAACGACGTGCGGCTGCCTGAGCTGCAACTCGGCTGAGTCCTCGATCGTGACGATGCGCTCGGAAGACGGAATCGACTCGGAAAGCATGTTGAGTAGGGTCGTCTTACCGGCACCGGTGCCGCCCGAAATGAGGACGTTGAGTCGTGCCTTCACGATCCCCTGGCAGAGCTCCAACATCGCCGGCGTCAGGGTCTCCGTCCTCAAGAGGTCAGGAGCGGAGAGCACATCCTTCTTGAACTTACGAATCGACAGGTGCGGCCCATCGAGTGCCAGCGGCGGAATGATCGCGTTGACACGCGACCCGTCTGCCAGGCGGGCGTCGACCATTGGAGACGAGTCATCGATCCGTCGACCCACGGCGGAGACGATTCGATCGATGATCTGGAGTAAATGCCGGTCGTCCTTGAAGCGGACCTCGGTCTTCTCGATTCGGCCGTTTCGCTCGACAAACACTCGGCGGTGCGTATTGACAAGGATATCCGAGATGGTCGGGTCCTGGAGAAGCGGTTCGATCGGGCCGAGACCGAAGATCTCATCCAGGATCTGAGTGACGAGATCTTCCCGCTCGTCATAGTTGAGCGGCGTTGCTTCCCGGGCCAGCAGGTCGTGGACTACCTTTCGGATCTCCTCTACCACCTGGGCTTTGTCCAGGGCATCGATGTTCGACAGGTTCAGGCGCTCGAGGAGCTGGCGGTGCACGCGGACCTTGATCTCCTGCATGACGCCCGTGTCCTGCTCCCCACCCGCGGCGCGACGCGGCGCTTCGGGTGTGTCCCCGCCCTGGCCACTGCCCCACGGAAGGGGCACGCCCGTCGGGACGACCTCATTCTGACGCTTCACATCCGCTTCCGGGCTATTGGGCTC
>Ga0316201_10000429_pt1 | contig 23380 bp, 23 predicted proteins | sample CS6wburrow_MG_FD_204516 | JGI IMG/M metagenome (GOLD analysis project Ga0316201, IMG submission 204516) | Coastal sediment microbial communities from Delaware Bay, Delaware, United States - CS-6 worm burrow | ecosystem: Environmental > Aquatic > Marine > Coastal > Sediment | place: USA... | reverse complement strand
ACCTGGGCGCACGGTGATTTTGTCGCCAAAACCGAACACGGCGGCTATGTCATCGAGGGGCGCTCTGACGCCACCCTGAACCCGGGTGGCGTGCGCATCGGCACGTCTGAAATTTATCGCCAGGTTGAATGCCTTCCCGAGGTTCTTGAGTCCCTGTGTATCGGTCAGCAGTGGGACAACGATGAGCGCGTCATCCTGTTCGTGAAGCTGCGCGAGGGAACTGGACTGGACGACCCGTTACGTGACCGCATCAAAAAGACGATCCGGAACAACACGACGCCCCGTCACGTTCCGGCAAAAATCATCCAGGTTGCCGATATCCCCAGGACCATCAGCGGCAAGATCGTCGAACTCGCGGTGCGCAACATCGTACATGGCCGCGCTGTCGCAAACACGGACGCCCTGGCCAATCCAGAATCGCTGGATCTTTTTCGCGATCTGCCCGAACTGCAAAGCTGAGCTTCGTATCATGAGCAAAAGACTGTCATTGCGGGCGTCGTACCGAAAAGGCTCCATCGAGCAGTGGCTGAACCAGTCGGAAGAAGTGCTCGCCGTGTTTGAATTCGGGCGTTCGCCGCTTGAGTCCGTCGATTCCCGGCACGTGCCGGTGGCGCTCAGGCAGCTGGACGAACCGCCGATGTTGGAAGTGTGGTGCTGTGACGGGCCGATCAAGACCGGCAGTTGGGACAAGTTACGTTTTGCCCAGGGCGAGCAGCTGACCATGGGACACATTGCACTGGACCTTAAGCAAACCGGCGACATGCGCAAATCCAGCCGCATAGCCTATGACATCCTTCAAACCTACTTACAACAGTCCCCGCACCAGTGGCCGCTGAAAATATGGAACTACATTCCCGGAATAAATCAGGGTTCCGGAGATGATGAACTCTACCGCCAATTTTGCCTCGGGCGGGCCGATGCGGTGCTGATCGACCCGGGCGACCGTCCGCCACTGCCAGCAGCCACGGCAATCGGATCGCATGCAGACGAGCCGGCATTGCAGGTCTATTTCCTGGCGGCCGCGTTGCCGGGTATGGACGTTGAAAATCCGCGGCAAGTCAGCGCATGGCGCTACCCCCGGCAGTATGGGCCAAGAAGCCCGCTGTTCTCCCGCGGCACCATTCTTCGGCTGAATGGCTCACAGCAGTTCCTGATATCGGGCACGGCCAGCGTGGTCGGACACCAGACACACCATGAAAACCAGGTCGCGAACCAGCTGAGCGAATCGTTGCGGAACGTCGACAGCCTGTTGCAGGAGGGGCACCGCCTGATGGGTGATTCCAGCATTCATCCGGAAGACCAGGGTATTTTCAAAGTCTACATCCGCAACCCCGGAGACCTGGACCTGATACGCCGAACCATGGACGCGGAAGCCCCGCCGGGGATTCCCCGTGTTTACCTTGAAGGTGATATCTGCCGGGAAAATCTGCTGACCGAGATCGACGGGCTGATTAACCTGACACGTTAGCCGTCGCCGAGTGCCTGGTCGAGGTCAGCCTTCAGATCCTCAACGTCTTCAACCCCTACGGACAGGCGCACCAGGGTATCGCTGATACCCAGGCGGGCACGAATTTCAGCCGGAACCGAAGCGTGCGTCATGATGGCCGGATGATTGATCAGGCTTTCCACACCGCCCAGGCTCTCGGCGAGTGAAAACAGCTCACAGCGCTCCAGCATGCGTCGGGACTGTTGCAGACCGCCCCTGACATCGATGCTGATGATGCCGCCGCCCTGCCCGCCCATCTGGCGCATTGCCAGCCCATGTTGCGGGTGGCTGGGCAGGCCGGGATAGATGACGCGCTCGACCCCGGGATGCGAAGCCAGCCAGCCCGCAATTTCCATGGCGTTGTCCGAGTGCGCCTTCATTCTCAACGCCAGCGTCTTCAATCCGCGCATGGCGAGGAAGCTGTCAAACGGACCCTGGATGGCCCCGGCAGAATTAAGCAGGAACCACAGTTTCTCGGCCAGTTCCTGATCCTCGCGAACCACGGCCACACCTCCGATCATGTCGGAGTGCCCGTTCAGATACTTGGTTGCGGAGTGCATCACAATATCCGCCCCAAGTTCCAGCGGCCTTTGCAGCATCGGGCTGGCAAACGTATTGTCCACCACCAGAAGTGCGCCCTGTTCGTGCGCGATTTCGGCCGCGGCGGCAATATCCACGATTTTCAGCATCGGGTTGGTCGGCGTCTCGACCCAAAGCATGCGGGTGCCGGGCGTTACGGCTGCGCGCATCCGGTCGATGTCTTCCAGGTTGGTGAAGGTGAAATTCAATTTAGCCGACCGTTCCCTGACCCGATGGAACAAGCGAAAGGTTCCGCCGTACAGATCATCACCGGCCACCACGCGATCACCAGAATCCAGCAGCTCGAGAATCGTTGCTGTCGCCGCCATGCCCGAGGCAAAAGCATAGCCGCGGATGCCGCCCTCGAGATCGGCAACGCACTGCTCGTAAGCATCTCGGGTCGGGTTATGACTGCGTGAGTACTCCCATCCCTGGTGATCACCGGGACTCCGCTGGACGTAGGTGGAACTGGCGTAAATCGGCGTCATGATAGCGCCGGTTGACGGGTCCGGCTGTTGGCCGGCATGGATAGCCCGGGTCGCCAGCCCAAATTTCCTGTCTTTGGTGTTGTTCATCAGCGGTCCGTCTTCCTTCGCAAGTAGTTGAGCAGGTCAACGCGCGTGATCAGGCCAAGGAACTCTTCGCCGTCTTTTACGATTGCGACAAAATCCCGGTTAAATATCGGCATCAGGTCATTCACATCGGCATGCACGTCGATCTCGGTCAGGTCGGTCTCCATGGCGTCACGGACCGGCTCATCGAAACGGCCCGGATCTTCGGCCACGGCCAGCAGCAGGTCCGACTCGTCAAGGATTCCGACCAGCCGGCCCCCGGTGATAACCGGTAATTGCGATACGTCATAAGTTTTCATGCGCTTGTAAGCATTGGCAAGCGGTTCGTCCGGCCCGATCACCACCGTATCGTGCGACTGGTAGGGGCGCGCGATCAAATCTCTCAGATCGCCAAAATTTTCCACGTCCAGGAAACCCTGGTCCCGCATCCAGAAATCGTTGTACATCTTCGACAGGTAGCGGTTGCCCGTGTCGCAAGCAAAGGTCAGCACCCGTTTCGGGGCGGTCTGTTCCCTGCAGTACTGCAGCGAGGCGGCCAGCAATGTTCCGGTGGATGAACCGCCCAGTATTCCTTCACGAACCAGCAATTCCCTGCCCGCTCGAAAGCTCTCCCTGTCGCTGATACAGTAGGCCTTGCTGACGCGTGTGAAATCACTGATCGTCGGCAGGAAATCTTCCCCGATCCCCTCCACCAGCCAACTGCCGCTCTTCGCAGCCAGCGTGCCCTTGTTGATGTATTCCGCCAGGATCGATCCTTCCGGGTCGGCCAGTACGAGCTCCAGTTCAGGCGCCTCGCGCGCAAAATATCGAGACAGGCCGGTCACCGTACCGCTGGAGCCGACACCCAGCACAATCGCGTCCAGATTACGGCCCATCTGTTCCCAGATCTCGGGCCCCGTCACTTCCTCGTGGGCTTGCGGATTCGAGGGGTTACTGAACTGGTTGATGAAGTAAGCGCCGTCAATTTCAGAAGCAAGGCGCTTTGCCAGGTCCTGGTAGTATTCCGGATGACCCTTGGCCACGTCGGACCGGGTCAGAACGACCTCGGCGCCCATCGCTTTGAGGTTCGAGATTTTCTCGCGGCTCATCTTGTCGGGAATCACCAGTATCAGACGGTAGCCTTTCTGCGCGGCGACCAGCGCGAGGCCCAGCCCGGTGTTGCCTGCAGTCCCTTCCACCAGGGTGGCACCCGGGCTGATTCGGCCGTCGGCCTCGGCGTCCTCGATCATCTTCAAACCGATTCGGTCCTTGATAGAACCACCAGGGTTCTGGCTTTCCAGCTTGATAAACAACTCACACGGACCGGTATCCAGGTAATTGACGCGCACGACGGGCGTGTTGCCTATCAACCCCAGGACATTCTCAAATACTGACATTGGCTGTACTCACTGAATCCGTTCGTGAAAAATAAAAACGGCCGGGTGTGTTGCCCGGCCGTCAGAAAAATGTGCGTGTCCGGTCAGGGACAGTGTTCTTCCATAATTCTGGCCAGCTGGTCCTTGGCCCAGAGCTTTTCTTTCTTCAGCTTGATTAAAGCGAGGTCTTCCATAGGAGCGGTGCCAACCTCGGCTGCCGTCACTCTTTTGTCCAGTTCCTGGTGGCGATTGTAGATGCGAAGAAAATCTTCATTCTCCTTCATCAGCTTTTCCATTTCTTCCTTATGGTGTTCGAACATAGGAATCCTCCGTTTTAACTTAACGAAACAGAAGGCGAAGCCAACGCACATGCAGCGCGCCGGGTTGCTTCGCCGGTATTGGGTTCAACTTGAAATAACAAACAGAATAGGAATTCAGTGGGTAACATGACGCGGATGCCAGCCTGAACAGCCATTATCCGCGAACTCCGATTTTAGTTGCAAAAACCATGTGCTTGATCTAAATCTAGCGCAATTCACGGCGTACGGCAAGGGGGCGGATACGCCTGGTTATTCATCCAGCAAAATTACGTCAACCCGGCGGTTCTGCCGCCTGCCCTCTTCGGTCTCGTTGGAGGCAATGGGGAAATCCTCACCCATTCCGGCAGACGTAAATCGTGATTCGTCAACACCCAGTGAAACCAGCGCGTTCAGCACCGCGGAGGCGCGCAACGCAGATATTTCGAGGTTCGTTTCGGCATCACCAACCGAATCGGTATGGCCCTCGATGCGGATCAATTTGTCGGGTTCACTCTGCAACAGATCAACCACCTCGACCAGGCTGGCCATCGCATCTTCGCGCAACTGGGTCTCGCCGCTTTCGAAAAGCACGTCGCCCAGTGTCACCACGACGCCGCTCTCGGTCTGGCGCAACTGCAGGTTTTCCAGCTGTCTGCGCAGGGTGTCGGCCTGTTCAAGGGCGAGGTCGGCTTCACGCCGCGCCAGTTCCGCCTGGGTCGCACTGGAGGCGGCCAGGGCCCTGGCTTGCTGGGCTTCCTCCAGCGCCTGTTCGGCTTCCCGCACGGAGGCTGCTTCACGCTGCTGGGCCTCGACGGCTTCTTCGCGCGCCCGCTGGGCGTCCTCGGCAGTCGCCTGAGACATGATCCTGATCCGCTCGGCCTCCAGCCTGGCCTGCTCGGCTTCCAGTTGGCTGGCTTTCAACAGCAGGGTCGTTCGCTCATCGTCGAGCCGTTTGAGTTCCGTATCCAGCTGTTCCCGCTGGGCCACGGTGCGCGCAATCTGAATTCTGCGATCGGCCATATAAATGAGATGGATCCGTTGCGTATTGTCTCCGGTCGCTGTCTCGGCCTGGCGTAACGCCCGCTCCGCTTCACCCAGCGCAAGCGGTGCGTAACCCGCGAGTTCCTCGTTGGCTTTGAGCGTGTCGAGCTGAGTGCGCACCTGCTGCAGTGCGAGGTCCTGCTTCGGGGCCGTGGTGCAGGCGGCCGTGGCGATAACCATGATCACCGCCAAGGTGATTGCGTTCGTTTGCATATTCACTTGAACGCCTCCCCGAAAGTGGCTTCGAAGTCTTCTTTCAGGATTTCGTTTTCACGAGCATGCTCCGCAACCCTGGCGCGGGCCATTGCGGCCCGGGACTTTTCGATCGCCAACTCTGAATTGATCTCGGACTGTTCGATCAGGTAGATCGATTTATCGTACTGCTTGACATCCATGCCCTTGCGCGCCTCGGCCAGCTTCTCCCGGGCAAAACGGAGTTCAACCGGCGAATACTCTTCCGCGCCGGCCCGAATGGCGGCCTCTATGGCCTCTTCCGCATCATTGAATGCGTCCGGAGCCGGTTTTGGCGTTGCGCATGACGCCAGAAAAAGCGCCAGCATCAATAGAATCAGGTTACGCATGGCTTCCAACAGTCCTTAAAGTCAGCCGGTGATTATGACTCAAGCGCGCACTCGAGTTAAGCCCTATCCACCCGATTGGGCCGCATCGGGCTGATTTTCAGGCGCCGCCTGCTGGAATTCGGGCAGGGAACGGCAACGATCCGTTATCCGCCTGATGTTGGGATAAGGCCCCAGGTCGCAGGCAAAACGCTCCGCGTTGTAGACCTGCGGAACCAGGAAACAGTCCGCAAGCGTGGGCCTGTCACCGTGACAGAACGCACGTGTCGCCGGCTGCGAGAGCCACGCCTCGACGGCCGCGAATCCCCGGGCAATCCAGTGCGCGTACCATTGATTAACAGCAGCTTCCCCGGCCTGCAGTTCATCGCGCAGATATTGCATGACGCCCAGGTTATTCAGGGGTTGAATCTCGCTGGTGATGGACTGGGCAATACTCCTGACACGCGCCCTGGCGACAGGCCCTTCAGGCAGCAGCGGATGTTCCGGGAAAACGTCCTCCAGGTATTCACAGATGGCCAGCGACTGGACGATTGTGTGGCCGCCATGCTCCAGTGCCGGTACCAGTCCAAGCGGATTGACTTCCCGGTACCTGGCCTGGTGTTGTTGCCCGCCCCCGCGAACCAGATGAATGAACTCTTGCCGGTAGTCGATTCCCTTCAGGTTCAGGGCAATGCGCACACGGTAAGCTGACGAACTGCGCCAGTAAGTGTAAAGGACCAAACCTTCCGGATTATCAACCGCCATAAGGCTCGATCACCTGCTCGATGGCGCCGAAGATACTCTCTCCCGCATCGTCGAACATTTCGATACGGATGGAGTCGCCGAAGCTCATGAACGGCGTCTGCGGCTTGCCGCCCGCGATAATTTCCAGCATACGGAGCTCGGCCAGGCAGGAGGCGCCTTTACCTTCATCTTCATTGGCCACGGTGCCGGAGCCCACGATGGTCCCGGCGGTGAGCGGCCGGGTGCGGGCTGCGTGCGCGACCAGTTCGGCAAAATTGAACTGCATATCGACGCCGGCCTCCGGCTCGCCGAAGCGTTCGCCGTTAAGCCAGGAATGCAACGGCCTGTGCAGAACGGTCTCTTTCCAGGCGTCGCCGAGTTCGTCAGGTGTGACCAGAACCGGCGAAAGCGCCGAGCGTGGTTTCGACTGCAGGAAACCGAAGCCCTTGGCAAGCTCTCCCGGAATCAGGTTGCGCAGACTGACATCGTTTACGAGACCCACCAACTGAATGTGTTCGGAAGCCTGCCCAGCGGACACAGCCATCGGCACATCATCGGTGACCACAACGACCTCTGCTTCGAAATCGATTCCGTATTCCTCGCTGACCACGGGAACCGCGTCGCGCGGACCCAGGAAACCGGCTGATACCGCCTGGTACATCAGAGGATCCTCATAAAACGAAGCCGGAACCTCGGCGCCGCGGGCGCGGCGAACCCGTTCCACGTGCGGCAGGTAGGCACTGCCATCCACAAACTCGTAAGCGCGCGGCAGCGGCGAGGCCAGTGCAGTGAAATCGAGCGTCTGCGACTCTTCGCATTGGCCAAGGTTCAGTGCCTCTGAAACCGCGTTAAGCCGCGGTGCGGCACCGGCCCAGTCGTCCAGGGCTTCCTGCAGCGTTTCCGCTATATCGGGAACCGTGACGAAGCGGGTCAAGTCACGATTTACAACGATCAGCGTGCCGTCACGGCCGCCGGCTTTAAGTGATGCGAGTTTCAATGTTCAGCTCCATTTCTATTTCAAATTTTGGTTCAGCGGGTACTCCAGGAATCCGCGTACTTCTCCCACTCTATTGCCTCAGCGTTGCTGTCCGTCTCCAGTGCATCCCGCGTATCGATCATCACGGCCACCTCGTCGGTTCCGCCGGACTTCTGTTCGAAGGCATTCTCCAGGGCCTTGGGGTGCGGGCCGTGGGTAAAGCCGACCGGGTGGTAGGTAATCATACCCGGATGAATATTATCCCGGCTGAAGAATTCACCCTGGTGGTAAAAAATGACTTCGTCATAGTCATCATTGTTATGGAAAAAAGGCACTTTCAGCGCGCCCGGATCCGTTTCGAAGGGTCGCGGTGCAAACGTGCAGACCACGAAACGGTTGGCAACGAACGTCGTGTGTGCCGACGGCGGCAAGTGATAACGGTCACTCAGAACCGGACGGATGTCGCGCCAATTGACCCGCACCGGCGCCAGGTCGCCTTTCCAGCCAATGGCGTCGAGGGGGTTGAAGGGGTAAATGATTTTGCTGACGTTGCCCCGGCTTTTAACGAGGACTTCCCATTCGGTCTCATCCTGCTGGGCGATAAAACGCTCGTCGATCATCGGCGTGTCCAGAATGGCCGGGTCAAAAATAGCGTGCGGCCCAAGCATCCCCTTCTCCGGCAGAGAGTAACTTCCGCCGGTGGCTTCGATCATCAGCAACTTCATCGGCTCCCGTGACTCCAGCCGCCACATCGTGCTGCGCGGAATCACGATGTAATCTCCCTCGCGCACGTCGAGGTGCCCGTAGTCACAAAACAGGTGTCCGGACCCCTGGTGTACAAACAACAGCTCGTCCCCATCGGCATTACGCGCCAATTGGTCCATAGAATCCTGCATGCCCCAGGTGCGAATCCTGACATGAGCGTTGTGCAGCAGGCCATAAGCTTCCCACGGACTCGCCCCGAAGTCGCCGAGCCGGTTGGTATCAAAGGCTCGCGGTTTGAGATTGCCTTCGAAGCGCAGCCAGTCCGTTGGACGGTGGCGATGATACATATGTGTTGCAGGGCCAAAAAAGCCTTCGCGGCCGAGTTCGCGCTCGTAACTGCCGGCCGGCAGGTCGCAATGTGCCTGGCGGGAAGCCTCGCCCTGCATTCGGGGAAATGAAATCCAGTTTCGGGCCATGTCAGAGGGCTCCCATTCAGCTTGCAGAAGCCGGATATATTAGTTACATTTGTAACTATATGCAAGCGGAAACCGAAATGGACCCTTCAAAACCCAAGCCCGAAAAGCCCGTCGCGCCTTCTGAATTCGAACTGGAGTGCTTTCTGCCGTACCGCCTGTCCCTGCTGACCAACACCGTGAGCCAGGGCATTGCCTCCAGCTATCGAAAACAGCACGACATCAGCGTCACCGAGTGGCGAATCCTGGCCGTGCTGGGGCGGTTTCCGGGCCTGGCTGCCAAGGAAATAGCGAACAGGACCGCCATGGACAAAGTGGCCGTCAGCCGCGCTGTCAAATCCCTGGTGGAAAAAAAACTGCTACAGCGGATCATTGATCCCTCCGACCGTCGCCGCCAGGCGCTCCACATCACGCCGGAAAAAGGCTGGAAGCTACTGCAAAAAGTCATACCGCTGGCAAAGAACTACGAACAACAACTCCTCGATGCACTCACAGCGGGCGAAAAAGCGGCCCTCTTTGTTGCGCTCGAAAAACTCCAGTCAAAAGCCAGCAACCTCAAGACCTGAATCGGCTTCACGGCCCGACTCGGGCCACACAAAGCAAGGGTGAACAACCATGCGTGAGCCTTCCACGGCGCAGCCGAGAGAAGTGCTGCGGGGGGTCGTTCGCGAAGTCTTATACCTAAGGAGTCTCGCTTCCCTGCTCCCGGCTGCGCCGGAAGGCGGCTGTGCTCGACGGCATGCAATGGGCGCACGACCCCTCTGGTACCGCTCGCGTTGCTCGACTTACCCAACCGGGGCCGGCGGGTCGCCTGCGGCTCCATTACAGAGTCGTGCGAAGTAAAAAGAAGCCGGGACTAGCAGCTGTCCCGGCTTCCAAACATCCCGATAAGAAGGGAGTTCGGGATGTCTCGCTGCAGGCCCGCCGGCACAGGGATTGTGGGTAGGCGGACCTGGAGGAGCCAATTCACTTCGCTGATTGGTGGCGAGGTGCGAAGTGCCTGCTTACTCAGCCAGGGAGGGCTGGCTCCTTGAACGACTCAGGTCATCCCGTTCCGCTGCCCTCGATGAAGGGGCAGCGGCGCACGGAAACCGAGTTAAAGATTGCAGCCAATGCTGCTGTTGGTCTTTTGGTCTTGCCGGTCATAACAGTAACCTCCTTGTTACCTGATCCGGTGCGGCACGAATCCTTGTGCCACCGTTTAAAGTTGAGAGGGCTCTCTATGCTTCCGGACACTCATTGTTCAGGTGAATTTCCGCAATGATATCGAGCTCGGCCTGGCAATCCAGTGCTTCGTCCGGACTGAGATTATTCTGGATGTCCTCGAACAACGGGTCCCCCTGAGACATCAGGTCCTGAATGACGTGTCCACAGTTGGCTTCTTCGGTTCCGAAAAGCTCCGCAGTGAAAGTAGCGAAGTCGATAAATGTCACTGCAGTTACGACACCGGACTCCATGTCGAGCACCAGGCTGCTGGGCTGACCCAGTTCACAGACGGCCGAAAACTCGACTTCGTCCCAGCAAGGGCAATCGAATTGCGATTCAGAATTTGGTTCCTCGGAGCCCGGCACGGGGAAACCGGCGCGATTGAAAAACTTGTCAGCCAGCGCATCCGCTGCTTTTTCATCGGCGTTGTGCCAGGCGACACAAAGACCGTAAAGCCCCGGCGCATAATCAGGGTGCTTTTTATCTTTCAGATAGTTGCAATCTTCCGCGTTGCCTGCAAATGCAGGAACGGAAAACAGCGAAAACAGGAGAACCATGAGGCTCAATGAGATCAGCTTACGCATTTCGTGCTACTCCCTTAGTTGTTCAGAAAAATCCTTTTCACTTCGTATAATGCAGATTTCGTACCAAAAAACAGATTTGGACTATATTTCTTTAGTAATCAGTATGATAAAATGCCTCTTGCTCATTCGATTGGTTGCGACTTGTAATAAACCATGACAAATTTTGTCAGTCAATGACTCAATTTCAGCCTTTTCGCGATTCTCCAGCAGCGGAGTTGTCATGACACGCCGTTTCTGATACCTTTGACCGGCTTTTTTGGCTGCTTTCGGCCGAAAAACGGAACAAGGCGTGTCAAACGTTCCTGCGAGGACCCAGACCACACGTCAAATACGCACACGCACCGCAACGGTTCAGAGGGGTGCCCTTGGACGACATGAGGGTCTCTGTAACGGGTGGGTGGAGGATTAACCCCGGAATACCGCAGCCTGGAACTTGCTAAAGGCCGCTGCAGGTAGTCCCTGTAGATAAAGGAATTACGAAATGGCAAACGTCACCATGCGCCAGATGCTTGAAGCCGGCGTGCACTTCGGTCATCAGACCCGCTACTGGAATCCCAAGATGGCTCCCTACATTTTCGGAGCTCGTGGCAAGATCCACATCATCAACCTGGAAAGAACGCTTCCGCTGCTGAATGACGCAATGAATTTCATCAGCAAGCTCGCGTCGAAACGCGGCACCATCATGTTCGTCGGCACCAAGCGGGCGGCCAGCGAAGCTGTTATGGAAGAAGCGCAACGCTGCGGCATGCCTTATGTTTCTCACCGCTGGCTGGGTGGGATGCTGACCAATTACCGCACCATCCGCGACTCGGTCAAGCGCTTGAAACAACTGGAAAGCATGCAGGAAGACGGTTCCATTCAACACCTGGTGAAAAAAGAGATCCTGCAACTGTCACGAGAGCGCGACAAGCTGGAGCGCAGCCTTGGCGGCATCAAGGACATGAAGCACTTGCCTGACGCGCTGTTCGTGGTTGACGTCAGCCATGAAGATATTGCTGTCAAAGAGGCCCACATCCTGGGAATCCCGGTGATTGCCATCGTAGATACCAACTGCTCACCGGAAGGCATCGATTACGTCATTCCGGGTAACGATGACGCCATCCGCTCGATTCGCCTGTATACCGAACTGGCGGCAGAAGCCGTGCTCGAAGGCCGTGCCTCTGCGCCGCACGTCGAAGTTGACGACGAGTTCGTGGAACTGGACGAAGAAGGCAACCCGATCAAGCGAAAAGCCGGCAAACCAAAGTCTGACGCCAAAAAGGCCGCCAAGAAAGACACCAAAAAGGTAACCAAGAAGGTCGTGGCCCGCAAGGCGCCCGTAGCAGCACCCCCCGCAGAGGTTGCCGAAGAAGTGACGGAAGCAACGGCCAAGCCTGCCCCGGAGAAGGTGGAGGCAGAAACAGCCGAAGAGGCCGTGGCCGAAAAAGAAACGGCTAAGGCGAAAGAAGATAAAGCGCCTGAGGAAAAGGCCGAGAAAAAGGTTGAGGCGAAGGCCGAAGATAAAGCGCCTGAAGAAAAAGCCGAGACGAAGGTTGAGGCGAAGGCTGAAGACAAAGCGCCTGAGGAAAAAGCTGAGGCCAAGGCTAAAACGAAGGCTGCAACCAAGAAAAAGACGGCCAAGAAAAAAGTAGCCAAGAAAAAAGTAACCAAGAAAGCCGCAGCCAAGAAACCTGCAGCAGACTGAAAACCTATACTGGAATCGTAATCGGAAAGAGGAATATCTCATGGCAGTAACAGCTGCAATGGTTAAGGAACTGCGCGAACGCACCGGTGCAGGAATGATGGAATGCAAGAAAGCATTGGTTGAAACCGGCGGCGACATGGAAGCCGCCGTCGAAGCCCTTCGTATCTCCGGACTGGCCCAGGCCGATAAGAAAGCAAGTCGCGTGGCCGCTGAGGGCAAAATTGCCCTTGCCGTGGCTGAAAACGGCAAACAGGCAGTCATGGTCGAGGTAAATTGCGAGACCGACTTTGTGGCAAAGGACGCCGGATTCGTGGCGTTCGGCGAGGCCGTTGCCGCGAATGCCCTGAACGAAGCACCGGCCGACATAGAGGCCCTGATGAGTACCCGCATCGGGTCCGAGTCCGTGGAAGAAGCCCGGCAGGCGCTGATCAGCAAGATTGGGGAAAACATCCAGGTGCGCCGTTTTGTGCGGGCATCCACGGAAGGCGTGCTCGGCGCTTACCTGCACGGAGGTAAAATCGGTGTGTTGGTTGATCTTGCCGACGGCGACCAGGAACTGGCTTACGATTTGGCAATGCACGTTGCGGCGCTCAACCCAGAGTTCGTCTCGGCCGACGATGTGCCGGCCGACGTGATTGCACACGAAAAGGAAATCCTGATCGCGCAGGCAGAGAGCAGCGGCAAGCCCCCCGAAATAGCCGAAAAAATGGTCCAGGGACGCTTGCGCAAACACCTTGCAGGCATCACACTGCTCGGACAACCTTTCGTCAAGGACGGTGACATTACGGTAGAGAAACTGCTGGCGCAGAAATCTGCCCGGGTCAACGGATTTGACCGGCTCGCAGTCGGCGAGGGCATCGAAAAGAAAGAAGAAAACTTTGCGGATGAAGTTATGCAGCAGGTAACAGGTGGCTGAAGAAGCCTTTCAAAGAATCCTCCTGAAACTCAGCGGCGAAGCGCTGCTGGGGAAAGAAGACTACGGCATCGATCCGGTGATCATCCACCGGATTGCGGTCGAAATCTCTGACGTCACAAAGCTGGGCATACAGGTCGCTGTCGTTATCGGCGGCGGCAATATTTTCCGCGGCGCGGGATTGGCTGAGTCCGGTATAGACCGGGTGACCGGTGACAACATGGGCATGCTGGCCACGGTTATGAATTCGCTGGCGTTGCAGGATGCGCTCGAGAGCATTGAACAAGACGCACGCGTAATGTCGGCCGTCTCGGTTCACGACGTGTGTGAGGATTACATTCGGCGACGGGCGATCAGGCACCTTGAGAAAGGCCGCGTGGTCATTTGCGCCGGCGGAACAGGCAACCCATTTTTCACAACCGACACCGCAGCGGCGCTGCGTGCCATTGAAATAGGCGCGGATATCGTGCTCAAGGCTACCAAGGTGGACGGGGTTTATTCAGCCGATCCGGTCAAAGATGCAGGAGCTGTGCTCTTCGATCACCTGGGTTACGATCAGGTCATCGAAAACAAACTGGGCGTCATGGACGCAAACGCCATCGTCCTGTGCCGTGGCCAGGGCATGCCGATACGGGTTTTCAACGTTTTTGACGAGGGTAACCTGGTCCGCATTATGCAAGGCGAGCCTATTGGTACACTGGTTTCCTGATCATTCCAACAATCTTAACCCCTGTTAGGAGAATCCCATGCTCTCACAAATCAAACAAGATACCCGGATTCGGATGAACAAAAGCCTCGAGGCTCTGCGCCATGAGCTGGCCAAGATCAGGACTGGCCGCGCACACCCGAGCTTGCTCGAGCACGTGCACGTGGAGTACTACGGCAACGAAGTACCCATCGGCCAGGCCGCGAGCGTTTCAGTCGAGGATTCGCGCACCCTGAGCGTATCGCCGTGGGACAAGAATATGGTCAAGCCCATCGAGAAGGCTATCCTGTCGTCCGACCTGGGTCTGAACCCGAACACGGCCGGACAGGTGATTCGCATTCCGCTTCCGCCACTGACCGAGGAACGTCGCAAGGAACTGGGCAAAGTCGTTCACAACGAGGGTGAACACGCCAAGATTGCCATCAGGAACATTCGTCGCGACGCCAATCACCAGATCAAGGAATTGCTCAAGGAGAAGGCGATTTCGGAAGACGACGAGAGAAGAGCCGAGACCGATATTCAGGGCGTCACGGATCTTGCGGTCAGCAAAGTCGACGAGATTGTTGCGGAAAAAGAACAGGAACTCCTTGAAATCTGATCCGGTCTGACCTGCGGGCAACTTTGACATCAACTTCACCGGGATATTGCAAGGCATGAGCAGCACGGCGGACATTCCGGCCCACGTTGCGATCGTAATGGATGGCAACGGCCGCTGGGCTCAAAAAAGAAACCGGCCGCGATCGTTCGGCCACAAGGCCGGGCTCAAAGCACTGCGAAAGACTTTGGAACATGTCGTTTCTGTAGGGGTGAGGGAATTAACGGTTTTCGCTTTTTCGAGTGAAAACTGGAACCGCCCCAGGCAGGAGGTCAGCCGCCTGATGGAACTGTTCATGCGCGCGCTCGACCGTGAAGCAAAGGAATTGCACGAGAATGGCGTGCGTATCCGTTTTATCGGTGACCTGACTGCTTTTGCCCCTGAAATGCAGGACAAGATAGCGCAAGCTGTATCGACCACTTCCGGCAACCGGCGGATTACACTGAACGTTGCAGCCAATTACGGCGGACGCTGGGACATCGTAAACGCCGCCCGCGAAACCGCCCTGGCTTTTGCCAACGGATCCATTAAACTCGACGAGATCGACGAAAACTATTTCAACAGCCAGACGGCGCTGGGGGATACGCGATCGCCGGATCTTTTCATCCGCACGGGCGGAGAAATGCGCATCAGCAATTTCCTGCTTTGGCAGTGCGCCTACACCGAATTTTATTTCACCCCGGTATTGTGGCCGGATTTCGGCCCGGAAGCCCTTGATGCAGCCATTGCGGCATACCAGTCCAGGGAACGGCGTTACGGACTGACCGGCGATCAGGTCCGGCGCCAGTCGGCCTGAGGAACGTGACCCTTGCTTAAGATTCGCATCCTCACAGCCCTCGTCATTTTTCCCGCAACCGTGGCTGCAGTTTTTCTTTCGCCATCCTGGGTTTTCAGGCTTATCATTGCGGTCGTGCTGCTCACGGGCAGTTGGGAATTCAGGCGTCTCGCGAACCTGTCCAACGCTGCCGGCGGAGCGATGTGGGCGCTGCAAATACTTCTCATGGCGCTGATGATTTTTTTCTGGCCCGTTCTCAAATCGGCACCGGTAGCCATCCTGGGGGCCGGCGCCGGCGCGTGGCTGCTCATGTTCGGCAGGCTCGCCTTTTACCGTGACGGTGAAGCGCCCGGCGCCCGCTACCGGCAGCTTGGTTTTCTGTCTGCTTTGAGCGCCTCGACCTTTTGCTGGTACGCCTTGTCCTGGCTGCACGATCTGGAACGCGGCCCGTGGATTATTTTCCTGTTGCTGCTGATTATCTGGGCATCGGATGTCGGCGCCTACTTCAGCGGCAAACTGCTGGGTAAAACGAAGCTCGCTGCCGTCATCAGCCCGAAGAAAACGTGGGAGGGTGTCATTGGCGGCACGCTCCTTGCCATCGCGGCTGCTTTCGCCTGGTCTTACCCGATTGCCGGGCTGCCCATTTCGGCCGCGGCGCTGGCCGGCCTTTCGGTGCTCACAACTCTGACTTCTGTCGGCGGTGACCTGTTCATCAGCATGCACAAGCGGACGGTCGGTTTGAAAGACACCGGCACGATTTTTCCCGGACATGGCGGTGTGCTTGACCGCTATGACAGCCTGCTGGCGGGCGCTCCGTTCTTTGCCCTCGCCTACGGAATCCTGGCGCAGTGAGCGTGGAAAACGTTTCAGTGCTGGGCTCAACCGGCTCCATCGGAAAAAATACACTGGACGTCATCAGCCGCAACCGCGACCGCTTTCGTATCGTTGCACTGTCCGCTCATCGAAATGTCGAGGAACTGGCAGCGCAAAGCGCCGCCTTCGATGCTCGCCTGGCCGTTATTGCGGACACTTCCCTGGAAACAGCTTTGGCTCGCGCGCTCAAAAGCCGGGGCGCACGCGCCCAGGTGATGTCAGGTGATGAAGGGCTCAGGGAAGCCGCCGGAATGGATGAGGTCGATACTGTGATGGCCGCCATCGTCGGGGCAGCGGGCCTGGGCTCTTCCTTCGAAGCTGCCCGGCGCGGAAAGAAAATTTTGCTGGCGAACAAGGAATCACTGGTTATTGCGGGTGAGGTATTCGTTTCAGAAGCCAGGAACAACGGGGCGGTCATTCTGCCGGTGGATTCTGAGCACAATGCCATTTTCCAGGCCATGCCCGAAGGGTTTGAGCACGGACTCGACGAGGTGGGCGTTGAAAAGATCGTCCTGACGGCATCCGGGGGGCCTTTCCGGAATCTGCCGGCGGATCAATTGGCCGCGGTGTCCCCCGAACAAGCGTGTAACCATCCGAACTGGAGCATGGGCCGAAAAATCTCCGTTGACTCGGCCACCCTGATGAACAAGGGGCTCGAGGTCATTGAGGCGCGCTGGCTGTTCAATGCCCGCCCGGACCAGATCGAAGTGCTGGTGCACCCACAGAGCATCGTTCACTCGATGGTAAGTTACAGGGACGGTTCTGTGCTCGCTCAAATGGGCACTCCGGACATGCGAACGCCCATTGCCTATGCATTGGCATGGCCGGGGCGCATTGAAGCCGGGGTTGAGCGCCTCAATCTTGCACAGATGAACGACTTGAGTTTCGAGCTGCCAGACCTGGAACGGTTCCCTTGCCTGGGGCTTGCTTTCGAGGCCATGAGCGAAGGGGCAAGCGCGCCGGTGGCGCTGAACGCGTCCAACGAAGTGGCTGTGGCCGCGTTTCTTGACGGCAGAATTGGTTTTGCGCAAATTCCCGCGTTGGTCCGCGAAGTGATGGAACATTGCAGCGTGACCGCCGTCAAAACTTTGGAAGACGTGCTCGAACACGACCGCCGGGCGCGGCAGATCGCACAACAATGGGTGCAGAATTTTAATGGGTGAAGTATTTGGTTCAATCTGGTGGTTGATCGTTGCGCTGGGCGTTCTGATCACATTTCATGAGTTCGGGCATTTCTGGGTCGCCAGGCGGCTTGGCGTGCGCGTGCTCCGCTTTTCCGTGGGATTCGGAAAACCGCTGTGGTCGCGGCGCGCCGCAGACGGCACCGAGTATGTCGTCGCCGCCATTCCGCTTGGCGGCTATGTAAAAATGCTCGACGAACGTGATTGCGAGGTTCCGGAGGAGGAACTCGACCAGGCATTCAATCGCAAATCGGTCTGGACCCGCATCGCCATTGTCGCCGCAGGCCCGGCATTCAACCTGGTCTTTGCCGTGCTGGCCTTCTGGCTGATGTTCATGGTCGGTATTCCCGAAACGCGCCCGCTGATCGGCTCTACCTCGGGTATCGCCGCAGAGGCCGGAATTGAACAGGGCGACGTTATCGTGGCCGTGGACGACGTCGACACGCGTACCTGGTCGCATGCCATTCTCGAATTGATCGCGCACGCCCTGGACCGGGACGTAACGCAGGTTGCGGTTGAGGACATCAACGGTATCCGTTCCGATCACATTCTCGACCTGGGCACGTTGCAGGCTGATTTCAGCGAGGAACAAACGCTGGAAGCGATTGGAATCGATCCGTGGCGTCTCAAGGTCCCCGCTGTTATTGGTGAAGTGAGCGAAGCAAGCCCGGCGGCGGCCGCAGGGCTGCGGCCAGGAGACCGGATCGTCAGCATCAACGGTGAGGAACTCACCGACTGGGGTGGCATCGGTCAGCTGGTGCAGACCCACGGCCGGGAAGGCGAACCGTTGCAACTCGAGGTAGAGCGCGGCGGACGCATGCTGCCGATCGAGATCCGGCCGCGCAGGGATAAACAGGGAATTTTTTCCAGCCGCCTCATCCTGGGGGTGAGCAATGCCGAAATCAGCAGCGAGCAGAGGGCTGCGCTGGAACGCGCCGTGATGGTCCAGCGGCTTGGCCCGGTTGACGGCCTGGGCGCGGCTGTCAAGGAGACCTGGAGGCTGACGGGATCTACACTGGGCCTGCTCGGCCGCATGATCATGGGCAAGGCTTCGGTCAAGAACCTCTCCGGGCCGATCAGTATTGCGCAGTTCGCCAACAGGTCAGCGGCGCTCGGCCTGTCCAATTTCCTGTTTTTCCTTGCGGCGATCAGCCTGAGCCTCGGAATTTTGAACCTGTTGCCAATTCCGGTTCTCGATGGCGGTCATTTGCTCTATTACCTGATAGAATTACTGAAAGGCAGCCCGGTATCTGAGCAAGCTCAGGTAGCGGGTCAATATTTTGGGCTGATCGCTCTTGCAGGCCTGATGAGCCTGGCATTTGTTAACGATATTTTACGGCTGGTCGGGTAGGCTTCCTAATCAATGATAAGAACACTGACTCTGATTCTGAGTTGCCTGCTGTGGGCCAATGTCGCACAAGCTGCATACTCGTTTATCATCTCGGATATTCGCGTGGAGGGTCTACAGCGAATCGCCGAGGGTACCGTGTACAACTACCTGCCGCTGAACCCGGGCGACGAGATGAATCCGACCGCGGCGCGCTCGGCAATCCGCGAACTCTACCGCACCGGTTTTTTCCAGGACATCCGCTTGGACCGGGAAGGAAATATCCTGGTGATTTCCGTCAGAGAGCGGCCGGCCATCTCAAGCGTTTCGCTATCGGGTAACAAGGCTATCAAGGAGGAGGAGCTGAGGCGCGTCCTGTTCGACATTGGCTTGGCGGACGGCGAGGTTTTCGACCGACTGGTGCTGGACCGCCTGAGACAGGAATTGATCCAGCAGTATTTCAGCCAGGGCCGCTACGCCGTCAGCGTTGACACGCGAGTCACCGAACTTGACCGCAACCGTGTCCGCATCGCGATCGTGATCGACGAAGGCGACGTGGCGGAAATTCGCCATATCAACATCGTCGGCAACGAGACGTTCACCGATAAGGAAATCCGCGAAGACTTCGAGGCCGACATCAAACCGTTCTGGAAGTTCTGGTCCAAGGAAGGCCAGTACTCACGCGAGAAGCTGTCGGGCGACATGGAAAAACTGCGCTCCTACTACCTGGACCGGGGATATGTGGATTTCAGCGTTGAATCGACGCAGGTCGCGATCGGGCCGGACAAGAAAGATATCTACATCACTGCCAACGTCGTCGAAGGTGATGTTTACGGCGTCGATGAAGTAAGCATCACGGGCGACCTGGTGATCGATGAAGGCACGATCCGGCGGTTGATCATTGCGCAACCCGGTGAGATTTTCTCGCGAAAAAAAGTCGAACAAAGCGTTGAAAACATCAATTCGATCCTTTCCAACATTGGCTATGCCTTTGCGAACGTCAACCCAATAACCGATGTCGACCGTGACAACCGCCTGGTGTCGATCAATTTCTTCGTCGATCCGGGCAAGCGCGTTTACATTCGCAGGATCCAGTTTGTAGGCAACAGCAAAACCAAGGACGAAGTATTGCGGCGCGAGATGCGCCAGATGGAGGGCGCCTGGTTCTCCCAATCCGCGATCGACCGTTCGAAAGTTCGCATGCAGCGCCTCACCTATTTCGAGCAGGTGGAAATCGAGACCCCGGCCGTGCCCGGCACGGACGACCAGGTCGACGTCATCGTAACGGTCCAGGAACGTCCGGCCGGAAGCTTCACGGTCGGGTTGGGTTATTCCCAGGTCCAGGGGTTGATCTTTTCACTCAGCGTGCAGCAGGAGAACTTCATCGGCAGCGGCAAACGGCTGGGGCTGGGCGTATCGCACAGCAGTATCATCAGCAGCCTGAACCTGACCTACGACAATCCGTACTGGACTGACGACGGCGTCAGCCGCGGTTTTTACGGGCGTTACCAGGAGTTTGACCAGGGAGCGGCCAATATTTCCACGTTCACCAGTAGTGAATGGGCGCTCGGTATGAATTTCGGTATACCCGTCACCGAAGTCGATTACCTGCGCTCCGGTTTCGGCTACCGCAACTCACAGCTCAACATTGGAACACTGGACTGCATCGATCCGGGAGAAACCGGTTGTAACGAGGTCGGCCTGGTGCCCTCCCCGGGCGACCCGCTGTCCGCCTCGCTGGATTTCAATGGTGACGGGGTCATTTCCAAGGATGAACGTGCATTCGATGTCTTCGACTGGTCGGTCAGCTGGACCCGCGACAGCCGCAACCATTTCCTCAACCCGACCCGTGGTTCCGCGCAGTCACTGACCCTGCAGGCCGCTCTTCCCGGCAGCTCGCGCAAGTACTACAAACTGCTTTATCGCGGCGCCAAGTACTGGCCGATCTGGGGGGGGCTGGTGTTCTCCATTCGCGGCAACCTGGGGTACGGCGATTCGTACGACAGCTACGACAAAAATACAATGGCTTCACCTGTCGATGTCGACGTGCCTTTCGGAAACTGCGACCCCAGCGACCTGATGACGCTGGATAGCGGGCTGCCGTTTTACGAGCATTTCTACAGCGGAGGGGTGCGTGACCTGCGCGGTTACGACGACAACACACTGGGCCCCAAGGACGCTTTCTGCCGGTCGGTGGGTGGCGATTTCAAAGTTAACGGCGGCGTGGAGCTGGCACTACCGAATCCATTCAGCGAAGGTCAAAGCGGCACCCGCATCGCCCTGTTCGTCGACACCGGATACGTGTACGAGAACATCAAGGCATTCGAAGCCAGCAAGCTGAGGGGGTCCTTTGGCCTTTCCGTCACCTGGGAGGCTCCGATCGGTCCAATCGTCATTTCCTATGCGTTCCCGTTCAATGACCAGCCGGGTGACCGCACGGAAGACCTGCAATTCTCATTTGGAACAACGTTTTAAGGGGAAACCCAACGCCGATTTTACTGTTCTTAATTCTCCGTGTTGTGTGTACAATACGGAGTATGTGGTATTACGCCCGGACAATTTGCATCCTGCTGATCGGCTTCGCTCTGAGCACCCCGGCCGACGCCCAGCAGTTGCGTATTGGTTATGTCGACATGAAGGCCGTTCTCGACAATGCGCCACAGGTCGTAGCCGGGCGAGCCAAGCTGGACCAGGAATTCCGCTCGCGAAATGACTCGATAGAAATGGACGAAATGCGGGCCGACGCCCTGGAGCAGCGGCTTCAGCAGTCCGACATGTCCCCCGATAGCCGCCTTCAGGTCGAGAGAGATTTGCGGGAACTGCGCCGTAACGTCAGCCGACGCAAGGAAGACCTGCGCGACGAACTTTCTTTTCGCCGCACCGAGGAGGTTCAACAGCTGGAAGGCCAGATCAATATCGCCGTGCAGGAGATTGCACAGCGTAACGGTTACGACCTGATCCTTTCCAGTCCGGTGATTTACGCCAATCCCGACCTTGACATCACGGACCTGATTCTCGAACAGTTGGAGGTCGAATTCGCCGCTGACCAGCTGGAACTCGGAAACCGCTGAAGATAGCGGCACAGGCATGTCCGCAGAAAAAACCCTCTACAGTCTGAATGAACTGAGCCGCCGCTTCGGCCTGGAGTTGCGGGGTACGGGTGAACACGAGGTCGAGGGCGTTGGAACACTGATTTCAGCCAACGCCCGGCAGATCGCCTTTCTCGCTAACCGATCGTATCAAAAGCACCTGCCCGAGACTCGGGCTGGCGCCGTCATCCTGGGGGCGGAGCATGCGGACGCCTGTCCGACCAACTGCCTCATCGCAGAAGACCCTTACCTCGCTTATGCCAGGCTCGCCAGGGTCTTCGACAACCGCCCAGCACCAGAACCCGGTATACACCCATCGGCTGTGGTCGCAGGATCTGCCTCTGTTGGAAAGGGTGTCAGTATCGGCGCACGCGCGGTCATTGGTGACGATTGCGAAATAGGCGACGGCTGCAGCGTCGGGCCTGGTAGCGTAATCGAGGCCGGCTGCCGTCTCGGGCCGGGCTGCCGCCTCTTCGCCAACGTCACCCTGGGTTACGGGGTGCAGCTTGGAAGCCGGGTCGTCATCCATCCCGGCGCCGTGATCGGCGCTGATGGCTTCGGGATTGCCTTCGCTTCCGACCATTGGGAAAACGTCCCGCAATTAGGCGCGGTCATCATTGGGGATGATTGCGAAATCGGAGCCAACACCTGTATCGACCGGGGAGCCGTGGGCGACACGGTGCTCGAGGAAGACGTACGCGTGGATAACCTGGTGCAAATTGGCCACAACGTCCGCGTCGGCGCGCACACGGCTATCGCCGGCAACAGCGGCATCTCGGGCAGCTGCGAAATTGGCAGGTATTGTTTGATGGGCGGCGGCGTCGGCTTGTCCGGCCACCTGAAAATTGCCGACCGAACGACGTTCACCGCATACAGTCCCGTGACGCATTCGGTCACCGAACCCGGCACCACCTGGAGCGGGACATTGCCCGCGATGCCGGCTCAGACCTGGAATCGAAACTTGGCCCGGCTGCGCAAGCTCGATGAACTCGCACGTAAAATCCGGACTCTTGAAAACAAAGTGGGAAAAACTGATAAATGCTGAAAAACAACTTGCTGCCCGAACCCGTTGAAGCCATCAGGATCCAGCAATACCTGCCCCACCGTTACCCGTTTCTGTTGATTGATCGGGTGCTCGAAATGGAGGTGGAGCCGGAAAAAAGGTTGATCGGGGTGAAAAATATCTCGGTCAACGAACCGTTCTTCCAGGGCCATTTTCCCGATAACCCGGTCATGCCGGGCGTGCTCATGATCGAGGCCATGGCACAGGCTGCCGGCATGCTGGCCCACCTCGCCGCGGAGGTTGATGGTAATAAGGGCGAACTTTACTACCTGGTCAAGGTGGATAACGCCCGCTTCAGCCAGATCGTTGTACCGGGGGACCAGCTGATCCTCGACGCCATCCAGAAACGCATCATGCGCAGAATGGGGCATTACGAGTGCCAGGCCTTCGTTGGGGACAAGCGAGTTGCCAGCTGCAAGCTGCTGTGCGCGGGTAGGTCATCATGAGCGGCATACACGAAAAAGCGCTGGTTGATCCCGCGGCCGATATCGCTGACGACGTTGAAATCGGCGCGTTCAGCATCATCGGTCCGGACGTAACCATTGGGCCGGGCAGCTGGGTGGGGCCGCATGTTGTCATCACCGGACGCACAACCAT
>Ga0316201_10000428_pt1 | contig 23384 bp, 16 predicted proteins | sample CS6wburrow_MG_FD_204516 | JGI IMG/M metagenome (GOLD analysis project Ga0316201, IMG submission 204516) | Coastal sediment microbial communities from Delaware Bay, Delaware, United States - CS-6 worm burrow | ecosystem: Environmental > Aquatic > Marine > Coastal > Sediment | place: USA... | reverse complement strand
AACCCATTACCAGGAAAACACCGGCTGTACCCAACAAAGCCGCAATGGTCATGCCGCTGGTGGGGTTGCTGGTCACGCCGACCAGACCCACTATTCTTGACGCCACGGTAACGAAGAAGAAAGAAAAGATCACCACGCACACCGCAGCAACCAGGCGATGAACGACGTTATTCAGCGCACCAAAAGGCGCATCAAAAAACACCAACACCAGTCCGATAAGGAGAATGCCAAGCCCTACGAGCTTAAGCGGCAGCTCCAATGAAGTCCGCACCTCGACGGGTTGACGCTGTTCGGCTGGTGCTTCATTTCCCTCCAGGCCTACGGCTTCATCTACTCTGCCCCGCAGTTCCCGTGCACCAATCCTGAAAGACTGGACCATTACGGGCAGGCTTCTGACCAGGGTAATGATTCCAGCCGCGGCAACAGCCCCGGCGCCGATATACCGGACATAGCGGCTCCAGATCTGGCCTACCGACATCTCATTGATGGTCATGGTTAATTCCGGATAAAGCGGAGGCTTGCCTTCTCCCCACCATGCAATGCCCGGAATAATGATGAGGGAAGCCAGCAATCCCCCTCCAACCATGACCGTGGCAATCCTCGGACCAAGAATGTAGCCGACCCCGAATAAGGCGGGCGACAGATCCATGCCCAACTCGCCCTTTTTAAGAAAGGGTAATTTCAGATGTGCCTCGGCAGGCAAGACCTGCAGCCAACCGGTCACAGCTTTGTACATCGCCCCGGCCCCGAGACCTATGAAGACATTTCGCGCATGGCCCCCGCGGGATTCATTGGCGACCAGCACGTGCGCACAGGCCGTACCCTCCGGATACGGTAACCGCCCATGCTCCCTCACGATCAGGTAGCGGCGTAATGGAATCATGAAGAGGATACCGAGCATGCCACCAGCCATGGCCAGGGACGTCATCTGTAGCAAAGAGGGAGACAAGCCCCACAGGAACAGCGCCGGTAAAGTGAAAATGACTCCGCTGGCGACCGAACTTGACGCGGAACCGACGGTTTGAGAAAGGTTGGCTTCAAGGATCGTGGCCGAGCCTCCCATTCGACGCAGCGCGTGGAACACGGCCACAGTCATAACGGCGACCGGAATGGATGTACTGATGGTCAGTCCTGCCCGTAAACCGAGATAAGCATTGGCCGCACCAAACAAAATGCCGAAAAGCACACCAAATACCAGCGCCTTGAGCGTGAACTCGTCGGGATGCTCAGTCGGAGAAACATAGGGCCGATACGTCTCACCTTCTCGTAACTCCCGGTGCGCGCTATCCGGGAGTTTTCTGGGGCTTGCCTGCGGCGGTTCATGATTGGACGTGCCTTGCTCTGCCAATGCCTTTCTCCTGATTCTTCTTGCCGGCTATTTTGTAGGGATTAATGTCTCGCGGCAAATGCAGCCTGGAAACTTGTACTTCGGGCTTGCTCCCGACTCGCTCTGAACCCACGTGGGGCGAACAAAAGCGGAGATGAAATTCAAGGACCACTAAAAAATCATGGGGGCGGCGCGGGACGCCAGCCGGGACCGGTATTCCGGCCATGTGGCCGGAATGCACCGACGGTGACTTGAACCGGGAAGCGCCAGGCGCCACTTCCCGGGTTACTGATTTTCAGAACTTATGACCACCCGCCAACACACGTCGCGTCGGCTTGAATAGAGGCTTTTCGTACTTAGCCGCCAGCATTTCCAAGCCGTCAATCAAGTCAAGGCGGGAGATACTCCTGCCAATACCGATCGGCCCGATGGGCGTACCTGAAGAGTTTAGTATTGCCAGTTCAACTTCGTCGAGTGTGTCAACTACCCCTTCCTGGATGAGCTTCGTCGCCTCGTTTATTTGCAGGAAAAAGGGCCACAGGAAATTGAAACGGTCCGTGGCCTTGGAAAAGTCGATTTCCGGCCGCTGGCCGTCCACCCATTTAAAATAACCCTGACCGGTCTTTTTACCCAGCTTGCCCTCTTCCACCATTTTTAGGAGGTGGGGTGCAGGACCGTAATCCGGCCCCAGGGTTTGTTCGAAGTACCGACTGGCATTGACAGCTACATCGACACCAACGTAGTCAATCAGCTCACAAGGCCCCATCGCCGCTCCAGTGAGGCGCAGGAAAGCATCAAGTGCCATCGGTTCAATTTCGCCTCTTTCCACGATTTCGCCCAACAGCACGCCGGGCGCCTGGTTGACGCGGTTTGCAATAAAGCCAGGCGCGTCCTTCTTAACGAAAACTCCGACTTTCTTCTGTTTCTTTACGTAATCCATTCCGATCATCATGGTCTCATCGGAAGTTTTATCGGCCCGAATCACCTCGACCAACCGCATCAGTACGGCCGGATTGAAGTAATGCAAACCCAGTACCTTTTCGGGACGGCTGGTTGCCGTGGCTATCTCCGAGATACTCATGGTTGAAGTATTGGATGCGAGCAGCGTGTGTGCAGGGGCTGCTTGATCAATGGCCGCGAATACTTTTTTCTTCAGGTCCATGAATTCCGGAATGGCTTCAATGACCAGGTCGGCGCTGCCAACAGCTTCTTCGAGATCGGTAGTGATCCTGAGCAGTTTTCCGCGAATCGCCTGATCAAGTTCAGCGGGTATCTTGCCTTTCCCCAGCAGCAGATCAAGACTGGAAAATATGCGTTGCTTGCCGGTGTTGATAAATTCGTCCTTGATGTCGTACAAATTGACCTGGTATCCAGCCAGAAGCGCAACTTCTGCAATGCCGTGACCCATGTCGCCGGCGCCTATAACTGCAACGGTTTTGATGTCGTTAATGTTCATGGCCGCTCCCTCACTTCTGCTCGTTTTCGATAATCATGGCCACACCCTGACCCCCTCCACAGCACATGGTCGCGCAGCCGTAACGGCCGCCTTCCTGCTTGAGGATGCGCGCCAGTGTTCCTACCAGACGTCCTCCTGTGGCGCCCAGCGGATGACCGATGGCGATTCCTCCGCCCTTGACGTTCACCCTGTCGGGATCGAGCCCAAGCTCACGTATGGCGTACAGGGCCACGACGGCAAAGGCCTCGTTGATTTCCCAGTAGTCGATGTCAGAGGCTTGCAGGCCGGCGGCATCCAGCGCCCGCTGCGATGCAGGAACCGGGCCGATACCCATGACGTTGGGTTCGACGCCCGCAAACCCGATGGAACGGATCGTTGCGAGTGGCTCCATGCCCCTGGCTTCTGCAATCTCCCGGGTCGTCAATACCAGGGCCGTGGCTCCGGCGTTGAGCGGTGAAGCATTTCCGGGGTGAATCGTTCCGTTCTTCTTGAATGCAGGCCGCAGGGCCGCCATGCCTTCTGCCGTCGCGTCGGAGCGCACGGCCTGGTCGGTGTCCACGGTTTTCATGGATCCATCTGCCTGGCGCACATCGACCGGCATGATCTCATCGTCAAAGAACCCTTCCTGCTGCGCCTTGTACGCGAGTTGGTGGGAACGCACGCCCCAGGCATCCATTTCTTCTCTTGAGAATCCCATTCCGGCGATATTCTCAGCGGTAAGACCCATATTCATCGCTGTCATGAAATCCCAGTGACGCAGGGATGGGTCCGTGAAAAATCTCAAATTGAGCTCGATTTTTCCTTCACCACCCATGGGAATGCGCCCCATGTGTTCCATGCCCCCGCAGAGCACGACATCGGCATAGCCCTGGGCAATTTCCATGAATCCCATCTGCAGGGCCGCAAGCGTGGAGCCGCACTGTTCATCGACGTGCTTGCATGAAGTCCGTTTGTCCAGGTTGGCCAGCAACAGCGGGCCTCGGCCGCCCAGTGTAAAGTTCTCCCCGACAGCCTGGGCAACGCCAACAATAAAATCGTCCACGTCGGCCGGTTCCAGGCCAGCACGTTTGACAGCCTCCGGCAGTAACTTTGCCAGCAGATCATCGGTTCGCATCTTGAACAACCAATCACGCCCCGGGTCGTTCGGCCGGCAGCGGGACTGCGCCGAGCGCACATAGCTCGCAATGACTACATCACGCATTTCATCTACTCCTTAACTCTGGTTTCAAGAATGGCTTCAATCTCATTTTCCATGGAACACCGGTGTTCTCTTTTCCATGAACGCACGTGGTCCTTCAATGGCATCCTGGGTGGCGTAAACCGGAGCAGAGAGCTCTGTTTCACGCTCAAGCGCCCTGGCCTCCTGCACGCCGATTGCTTCACGTGCCGACCGGCGAACAGCGCGCACTGCTACCGGCCCATTCCTGGCTATCTTCTCCGCCAGTTCAAACGCTTTATCCAGTACCTCACCGGCGGGGGTGACATGGTTCAGAAATCCATAATCAAGCATGTCATCCGCTTTGAACATGTCCCCTGTCAACAATATCTCCATCGCCCGTGCATAGGGAATCTGGTTGGGAAGACGAACCGTTGAGCCGCCGCCCGGGAATAGCGCCCATTTGACTTCCTGCAAGCCAAAACTGGCCGTGTCCGAAGCGACTCTCAAGTCGCATCCCATCACCAATTCCATGCCTCCGGCCACGGCAAATCCATTGATTGCAGCGATTACCGGCTTGACCGCATCGAAATTCCTGAGAATCGCACGGTGCGTTAAGGACGGGTCTGAGATGAGCGCCTTGTCCCACTCGTCCTGCGGTGGACGTGCTCCGGTTATCAACGGAATCATGCTGCCCAGATCCATGCCGGCACAGAATGCGGGGCCTGAACCCGTGACAACAGCGACCCTTATGCTTTCATCGTCACGCACGCGCTGCCAGGCTTCCGCCAGTTTCACGAGAGATTCCGGATTGAGGGCATTTCTTGCCTGTGGTCGATTCAGGGTGATCAGGGCTACCTGTTGCTTTTGCTCAAATAGGACGACTTCGTCGCTCATGGGCTTTCTCCGATGTTCGAAATGAACAATTTCATATGCAGGGCTGATTGCCTCATTGAGGCTCGCTAGCTGAGTTCTTCAGTCCGGGAAACTCCAAAGTAGCGTCCGATGCTGAACGGCTTCCAACTACTCCGGCGCTGTGCCAGGCGGTCGGCAATGACGAACAGGGTTTGTGCATTGACCGCCATTCCCGTATGGCTTGCAGTTACTTCAATGTTTTCCACTTGATCATGACCGCCATGCTGAAGGCAGGCACGCCAGTGGCATATGCCATCCCATTTACTGAACACAGCAGTGGTGGGAACAGGCGGAGCGGCCGCCAAATCCCAGTGTTCGTCGCGAACCTGGTTCGCCTTGGTCACGTGATCGGGATTGAACATCTTGTAAAGGCTGGAGACATTCGAGGCTGTACCGTCCGGGTCATTGAACGGGCTACCCAGCGTAATCACCTGACGTACCAGGTCAGGAAGGTGTTTTGCCAGTTCGCGGGCATAAATCCCACCCAGGCTCTGCCCCACCAGACTCACTCTGCAATCGTATTCTTCGTGTAACTGAATCAGTAATCCGGCCACGCCTTCAAAAAAATCGTGACGGATGCCGAAATTGATGCCTTGTTTCCAGCCGCAAGGGAGATACCCGAGGTTTGACAGAAACCTTCTTAAAACAACGGTGGAGCGATCGCTTGCGGTAAATCCGGGGATAATCAATACCGGGTGTCCGTCGCCCCCAACCTGGGAGTTCAGCCAGGGTTCCGAGAGGTGCATCACGCCGAGATCGATCAGGGCGCGAAAAGGTTCTGTCAGATTCAGCATCTCGCTGGGTGGCCTGAATCGTTCCTTCAGAACATAGCTTTTCCCGCTCATGCGCGTTTAGTCGATACCTTTTTTGATTTTATAGAAGCTTTCCTGAGTTTCTTTTTTTTCGTCGTCTTTTTTGCACGGACCTTTCTGCGTGGCTCCAATTTGCTTACAGCGGGGGCTTTTACGATCTCATTACTTTCCAGTTGAAAAGCCTTTCTCAGTTCGTCCAGCGACTCCCGGAGGCACTCCGCATAGAAATCCGGATCCGGCATCATGTCGCGGCAACAGGTAATGCCGATATACAGCTCATCACAATAACTGCCAACACTGTGAAACAGGCCATTTCCATCTACCAACGGCCCAAGCCCCCAACCCCTGACAAACAACGCACCGTTGCTGTAAAAGGGCACGGGAGAACCGGGGACGTTGGTAATGACCGTATTCGATGTTGGCGTCACGAAATTAGCCAACCCCTGCTCGGCGGCTACCCTTGCACCCAGCACCGAAAGCTGTGAAGGAATGAAGTTGGCCACTTCCATCATGGATTTTGCACCAACGGCGTGAGTGTGTTCCTTGGCGCTACGGGTGGATTCACAGATGGCGATGAGGCGTTCTGCCGGGTCAGTAATGTCTGTATGTAAAGGTACGTCCATCGACACTACCTGGTTGCCCCCAGAGGCCTGCGCCCCTGGATCACGTACATTGATCGGGCACATGGTGACAAGGCTCTCATCAGGCAGCTCTTGTTTCTCCAGCAGATATCGCCGCATCGCGCCGGCGCAAATTGCCAGAACCACATCGTTGACTGTCCCCCCCACCCTGTTCTTGATTTGTTTAATGTCTCGCAAACCAAAAGTGACGCCTTCAAAAACCCGGTGTTCTGAAACTACCGCATTAAAACGGGTGCGGGGCACCTTGCTCGATGAAGGGGGTCCGCTGTGGGTGACGGCTTCCAGGTTCTTTGACCATGTGGGAGCGGTTTTCTGAAGGAACTCCAGGTAACGCTGGGGTCGCATGACATTGTTGTGATGGGCCATGATCGACAATTCCAGCGCTGAGGGGTGCTTATCTGCCTTCCACTCCGTCTTGGCCTTAATCTGCCTGATTTCCGGAGTGGGGTCGCACATCGCGCTCCCCACATCTGAGCTGGTTACACCATCGATGGCTGCGTGGTGCGTTTTGGAGACGAAAGCAAAACTCCCGGGCGGAATGCCTTCCACGTTATCCAGGCCTTCGATCACGTAAAGCTCCCATAAAGGCCGGGATCGGTCCAGCGTGCGGGAATGCAGACGGGCGATCTGGATACACAATTGCCTCCAGTCACCTGGCTTGGGCAGGGCCAGGTGCCGAACATGGAATTCCGGGTCGAAGGAATCATCACGAACCCAGTAAGGAAAATCTGCATTGAATGGAACCTCGACCAGCCTTTGCTTAAGGTAAGGGGCAAGGTGTGCCCGTTCTTCCAGCGTTTTGATAATACGCTTTAGCCGAACCAGCTTTCCAGGTGCCGTTGACGGATCGAAAATTGCAACAGACCCAATATGCATCGGCGCATTGGGTGTTTCCATGAATAAAAAAGCTGAATCTAATCCGCTGAGCTGTTGCATATTTTTTTCCGGTACAGTTTTTGAATATTTGTCAAAAAGCAGACCTTCAAATCGGTAGAAGGTCTGCCATTCTCATTACGGTTTCAGGCTGCTTTTTTAGCTTTGGGCGCTTTGGCCGGCGCACCCTTTTCGGCCGGTGCATAAATGTTCTTCATTTGCTCAAGCATTGATTCCCAGGCCTTGATGTTGCTCTCCTGAAGAGCGGTGAGGTCTTCACGCACTTTCTCTTCGAATGCCAGGTTGGATTCAAATGCCTGGTTGAACGTCTGGGCCTCGCTCATTTCCTTCAAGCTCGCCACACGGGCCTCACCTAACTCCGTAAAGCACTCCATATTGCGTTTAACCAAAGATTCAAAATAGGCTGTCTGGGATGCCCATGCATCAGCATTTGCCTTGGCTGCTGATTCAAAATACTGCTGGATGTTTTCAAGTGTCAGGTCGTTCATATCGCTTCTCCTCTTAAGGAACATTCAAGATTAAATGTTTTTGCGTTGCACAATATTCATGCTAAATTTAACAAAATCATGGCAGATGTCAAGAATTATTTTGCAAACGCAAATAAGTGCTCATCTTATGCTTAGTGAAGCGTCAGGCCGCCATCCACAGGTAGTGAAATCCCGGTTATATAGCCTGTCTCTGCACTGCACAAAAATGCCACCGCAGCAGCTACATCCTCCGGCGTGGCGAAACGTTTGACGGCAAGATTTCGCTGGAGATGACGGATGGCCGCCGCTTCATCTTTGAAGATTCCTTCATCCACCAATTGCCTGACCAGGTCATCACCCATCTCGGTCTCGATAACTCCGGGATTCACCGTGTTGGCTGTAATGGGCAAATGGTCATGACCCACTTCCATCGCCACCGACTTGGTCATCGAATCGAGTCCAGCCTTGGTCATGTTGTAGAGCACCTGGCGTCCGGTCGGCGCCAATGCAGCAACCGATGACATGTTGATGATCCTTGCCGGGTCCTCCCTGCTCCCTGTTCGCCCCATCAAAGAGATACACGATTTCATCCCAAGGTAGGGGCCGAGGAGGTTGGTATTGACCAGCCAGTCAAAGTCACCACGGTCGGTCGCACCGAAAGACCGAATCTGGTGAACACCTGCGTTATTGATCAATGCATGAAGGCCGCCCAGGCTATCTTCGATTGAAGCGACCAGTTCCAGCCACTGATTCTCATCTGTCACGTCGAGGACCCTGAATTCCGCCTGACCGCCTTTTGACTTTATATCCGCAACCACGGCATCGCCGGCCTCGCGGCTCCTGGCCGCAAGCACCGCGTAGGCGCCATCAGACGCCAGGCGCCTGCCGATTTCTGCGCCTACGCCGCGTGAACCGCCTGTAATCAGGGCGACTTTCCCAGCCAGATGCTTATTACTACTGCCCATACCACTTAAGCTCCCGAAGAAATTTGCTACAATCAATCAATTAGATTTTGCAACGCAAAAACAAGGATACTATACTTGAAGGTAATTAAAACATACTGTAGATTGAAATTCATATAATTTCGCCATTCCACTTTTCATTTAAACCATTTACAAGGAAATCGAAGTGACCCATACAGACTCCTTCAGACAGCAAGTAAGAGACTGGCTGGAAATCAATTGCCCAGAATCAATGAGACGGCCCTATCGCAACGAGGCTGAAGCCTGTTGGGGCGGGCGAAACTGTGTGTTTTACAGTGAAGACCAGAAAAACTGGCTGGAAAGGATGGTATCAAAGGGCTGGACTGTACCTACCTGGCCAAAGGAGTACGGCGGCGCTGGCCTCGATCGTGAACAGGCCAAGATTCTGAAAGAAGAACTGAAGCGTATTAATGCCCGGCCCCCGCTGGAAAGTTTTGGAATATCCATGTTGGGTCCACCGCTTCTCAAATACGGCACCGAGGCGCAGAGACAGCAACATCTGCCCCCCATTGCGCGAGGCGAAATTCGTTGGGCGCAAGGATATAGCGAGCCGAACGCCGGATCCGACCTGGCCAGCCTGCAAATGCGTGCAGACGATATGGGAGATCATTTCAATGTCAATGGCTCCAAGGTCTGGACGTCTTATGGAGAGCTGGGAGACTGGATGTTCTGCCTGGTGCGGACAGATTTTGAAGCTCCGAAGCATAAGGGCATCAGCTTTGTCATGTTTGATATGACAACAGAAGGCGTCTCTACCCGCCCCATTAAACTCATCAGCGGAAAATCTCCGTTTACAGAAACCTTCCTGGAGAACGTGCGCGTTGAAAAGGACCAGGTCATTGGCGCGATCAACGACGGCTGGACCATCGCAAAATATCTTCTGTCCCACGAACGTGAAATGATCGCCGGATCCGGGATTTCAGCTTCCGGATCCCTGCCGGTGAGTCAATCCGCCGTCAAAACAATAGGCACCGAAAACGGCATATTGAAAAACACGATGCTGCGAACGGACATAGCCCGTTTTGAAATAGATGAGCGTTGCCTGGGATTGACCATCGAGCGGGCCCGCGATGAAGTCAAGGCAGGCGTCAGCCTGGGCGCTGCCGCATCCATGTTCAAGTATTACGGTACGGAGCTGAACAAGCGCCGCTACGAGCTGCTCATGTCAATTGGCGGACACGACGCCCTGGTTTGGGAAGGCGATAAGAGCAGGGACGGTTACCTGCCCAAGATGTGGCTGCGCACGAAGGGAAATTCCATCGAAGGCGGAACTTCAGAAATTCAATTGAATATCGTAGCCAAGCGCATTCTTGGCCTGCCAGGTTGAGGGTAAAGAAATGTCACTCGTATTAAATGAAGAACAAGTCATGCTCAAAGATTCGGCCCGCGATTTCCTGCAGAGCCGTGCGCCGGTCAGTCACCTGCGCGAACTGCGTGATAAAGGCAATACTGAAGGGTTTTCAAGGGAACTGTGGTCAGAAATGGCCGAAATGGGATGGCCTGCCATCCTGGTGCCGGAAGCGCATGGCGGCCTGGGCTACGGCTATACCGGGATGGGAATCGTTCTTGAAGAAAGTGGCAGAACGCTGACGCCCAGTCCCCTCCTTAGCTCTGGCATGATGTGCGCTGCCGGAATCGTCAGGGCAGGATCAGAGGAACAATCTGCGGTTATACTTCCCGCGGTCGCTGCCGGAGAACACCTGCTGGCGCTTGCCTGCGACGAGTCTGCTCAGCATGCTCCGGAAAGTACCCATACCAAAGCCGTCAAGGATGGCTCCACTTACCGGATCAACGGCCGGAAAACCGCAGTCGTCGACGGGCATTTTGCAGAAACTTTCATCGTCAGCGCCAAAACGGACGACGGCACCTCCCTTTTCCTGGTGCCTGCGAACACCAAGGGCGTCCACGTCGAGCCTTACCGCGTGCTGGACACCCATTTCGCTGCACATGTCAGTCTGGACCATGTGGAAGTGGAAGAGAAGGACCTGCTTGGACCATTAAAAGGCGGACAAGACATCCTCGATTACATTCTGGACGTAGGACGCGTCGGTGTGTCTGCAGAATTGCTTGGTATTGCACAGGAAGCGTTTGAACGGACCATTGAATACCTCAAGGAGCGCAAACAGTTCGGAGTTCCGATCGGCAGCTTCCAGGCGCTTCAACATCGTGCCGCCCACCTGTTTGGCGAGATCGAAATGTGCAAGTCGCTTGTGATCAAAGCACTCAGTACTTTGGATGAGTCTGGCGACAGTGACTCAGAGCTGGTCAGCCTCACCAAGGCCAAGCTCGGTGAAACGGCGCACCTGGCGACGACCGAGGCCATACAAATGCATGGCGGCATCGGCATGACTGATGAATTCGATATCGGCTTCTTTCTCAAGCGTTGTGAAGTCCTGGAAAATCTTTTCGGCGACAACTACTTTCACCTCGATCGCTTCGCCCGGCTGAGAGGTTATTGATCAATGAGCGATTTTATTCACACCCGCCAAATCATGATGCAACTGACTGCCCCGGAAGGTGAGTATCCGGTTGTGAAAGAAATGATTGCTGGTATCGAGTACCCGGTATTCACCACTGCCGCCCCGAATCTGCCTGCCCTTTTCCAAATCTGCCTGCAACATGGCGATCAGGATTTTATTGTATGCGGCGACGAGCGGCTCAGCTTCAAGGAGACTTACTTCAATGCGTGCCGGGTTGCTCAGCTGCTTAAGGCGCGCGGTATCAACAAGGGAGACCGCGTTGCCGTCGCCATGCGAAACCGGCCGGAGTGGATCATGGTTTACATGGGTGCTCTGATGGCGGGCGCCATTGTCGTGCCCATGAATTCCTGGTGGACCGGACCTGAGCTTGATTTCGGCCTGGGAGACTGCGATGCAAAACTCGTGTTTCTGGACCGCAGTCGGCTGAGACGGCTGCAGGAAACGAGCAATGACACACCGTTTATCAGTGCCGGAGGGTTCGAACAGCGGGATAATGATCTCACCAGGCTCATTGCACAATTTCCGCCGGAGCCATTACCGTTCGACCACTTGATGCCGGATGATGACGCCAGCATCATGTACACCTCGGGTTCCACGGGTCAACCGAAAGGTGCCGTTTCCACCCACCGTTCCATCATCACAACCCTGATGGCCTGGGTATTGAGTGGTGTTGCCACCCAGATTTATCAAGGCACTTTTGGTCAGGAACGAAAAAACCAGCTTGCCGTACTGGCCACCCTGCCCCTGTTTCATGTCACCGGCTGTCATGGCCAGCTTTTATGCTCCATCATCCTTGCCCGCAAGCTTATATTGATGCGGAGCTGGATTCCTGAAGAGGCCGCCAAATTGATCGAACAGGAACAGGTCACCAACTTCAGCGGCGTGCCAACCATGTCCATGGAGTTGATGAATATCGCCCTCGAGGGCAAACATGACCTGTCCTCACTGGAAGACTTGATGGCGGGTGGTGCTGCGCGGCCGCCTGATCAGGTCAAACTGTTGCAAAAGGTATTCCCAAACGCCCGGCCACAGGCTGGCTATGGCCTGACAGAGTCCAATGCCATCGGTACGCTCAACGGCCTCAATGACTACATAGAAAAACCCGCCAGCGCAGGTCCACCGACTGCCCCCCTGGTGGAAATGGAAATCCGTGATCCGGACGGGCGGGCCCTGCCTGCGGGAGAACCCGGTGAGATTTGCATTCATTCGGCCGCCAACATTCGTGCCTACTGGAACCGTCCTGAAGACACCCGTGACACGCTCTCTGACGGGTGGCTAAAAACCGGCGACGTCGGCTATCTGGATGAAGAAGGATTTCTCTTTATCGTTGACCGGATCAAGGACATCGTCATTCGCGGCGGGGAAAACATTTCCTGTATTGAAGTCGAATCCGCGATCAGCGCTCACGAATCCGTTCATGAAGTCGCCGTTTTCTCAGCTCCGCATAAACGCCTTGGAGAAACCGCGGCGGCCGTAGTGTATGTCTTGCCTGAAGCAACTGTCTCCGGACCCGATATCCAGAGCTGGCTGGAAGGTAAACTGGCCAAGTTCAAAATTCCCGAATATGTGCTTATCCTTCAGGAACAACTGCCGCGCCTGGCGTCGGGTAAGCTGGACAAGCGCAGCAGCCGTGAAATGCTTCTGCGCCATTTTAAGATTGAAACTTAAGTGGTAATTGGATACCTGACAGCTGAATCGAGCTGCATGGATAACGGAGTTTACAAATGAAGATCAGATTGGATGGCCAGGTGGCCATAGTTACCGGTGCAGGACAGGGTCTTGGCCGCACTCACGCATTGGCGCTTGCCGAACGTGGCGCGAAAATCGTCGTTAATGATCTTGGCCAGGAAAACGGGGTATCCGCCAATGCGGAAGCGGTGGCTACCGAAATTCGCGATGCCGGTGGCGAGGCCATTGCCAACGGCGCCAACGTGGCGGATTTTGAACAAGTACAAAACATGGTCCGGCAAACCCTGGACGAATGGGGCCGTGTCGACATCCTGGTCAATAATGCCGGCATATTACGGGACAAATCATTTCTCAAGATGGCGATGGAAGATTTCCGCCTGGTCATCGACGTTCACTTGATGGGATCGGCCAACTGTTGCAAGGCCGTTTGGGAAATCATGCGGGAGCAGGGCTATGGACGCATTATCCTGACCAGTTCCAGCACTGGCCTCTACGGTAACTTTGGGCAAACCAACTATGGCGCGGCCAAGATGGCCATGGTAGGCATCATGAACACACTTCATCTTGAAGGTGCGAAGTACAATATACGCGTAAACTGCCTTGCCCCAACGGCTGGAACGGCGATGACCGAAGGCCTGATCCCGGAGGCCGTGTTCAAGTTACTTTCCCCTGAATCGGTAAGCCCGGGTATCGTGTTCCTCTCCAGTCCAGACGCACCCAGCCGCAAAGTTCTGGCGGCCGGAGGCGGGAGCTTTGCTGTCTTCAAGGGATTTGAAACACAGGGAGTCAGCCTGTTGGGCGGCGATCTCAGCGCTGAAGGCATCGCTGCCGCATGGGAAGCTATCAATAGCGAGGAAGGCATGCAGGAACTGACCGGCGGCTTCCAGCAAACCCAGAAGTTTGCAGCCCAGGGCGCGGAGGCGCTAGGCATCGATCTTAGCGGAAACAAGGCACAACAATAGCAAGGCCGCCATACCGGTCTGAACAGAGGATAAATCATGCGTGAAGCCGTAATCGTATCAACCGCCCGCACACCGATTGGCAGAGCCTATCGTGGCGCGTTCAACAATACCGAAGGCCCCACTCTCGGCGGTCATGCGATCCGGCATGCCGTTCAGCGTGCCGGCCTCGATCCGGCTGAAGTTGAAGACGTCAACTGGGGCTGTGCCTTGCCGCAGGGAACCCAGTCCCCGAATATCGCCCGCCTGGCTGCGCTGGCCGGTGGCCTGCCGGTTACGGTAGGTGGCATGACGATTGATCGCCAGTGCTCTTCCGGCATGATGGCCATTACCGCAGCGGCCAAGACCATCATGAATGGCGAAATGGACATCATGGTCGGCGGCGGCCAGGATTCCATCAGCGTGGTGCAGAACGAGCACATGAACGTATACCGGATGGTCGACGCCAACCTGGTTGCCCAACACGAGCATATCTACATGCCGATGCTGGACACCGCCGAGGTCGTTGCCAAACGTTACGGCATCAGCCGCGAGGCCCAGGACGAGTACGCACTGCAAAGTCAGCAACGCACTGCCGCAGGGCAGGAAGCCGGCCGCTTCGACGATGAGATCGTTCCCCTGCCCTCCAGCATGGGCGTAATGGATAGAGACACCAAGGAAATCAGCTTCCACGATGTCGTTCTGGAAAAAGATGAAGGAAATCGTCCTGGTACAAACATTGAGGGGCTGGCAAGTCTGAAAGCTGTTCGTGAGAACGGTTGCATCACAGCCGGTAACGCGAGCCAGTTGTCTGACGGTGCCTCTGCTTCTGTAGTGATGGAAGCCGGCCTGGCGGAAAAACGCGGCCTGGAGCCCCTGGGCTTTTACCGCGGAACAGCGGTTGCAGGTTGTGAGCCGGACGAAATGGGCATCGGCCCTGTTTTTGCGATCCCCAGGCTCCTGGAGCAAGCAGGCCTGGGCATGGATGACATTGGCTTGTGGGAACTCAACGAGGCATTTGCCGTGCAGGTGGTTTACTGCCGAGACAGGCTTGGCATTCCAAACGAAAACCTGAACGTGCATGGCGGCGCCATTTCGATTGGCCACCCTTATGGCATGTCGGGCGCCCGCCTGGTCGGCCATGCCCTGATCGAGGGTAAACGCCGCGGCATAAAGTATGTCGTCTGCACCATGTGCATCGGCGGCGGCCAGGGTGCGGCATCTCTTTTTGAGGTGGCTTAGATTCTCGCGACGTATTAGCCTGTAAACGTAGCTCAGTAATCAGGCCTCGGCGCCTTATGTCTGGGTGCCAGGATACTGGCGTTATACTATGCTCTTCAGTTCAGGAGTCTCCGTGTGAGATTACTCAAAAAATATCCGAATCGGCGAATCTACGATACCGAGGCCAGCAAGTTCGTGACCCTCGCCGAAATTCGCCAGATGGTCATCGACCGAGTTCCGATCAGGATTGTTCATTCGAAAACCGATAACGATCTTACCCGCAGCGTGTTGATGCAGATCATCGCTGAAATGGAGGCGGATGGTCACGAGTCCCTGCTGACCAATCGCATACTGGAAGAACTGATTCGGTTTTACGGAGACAAGATGGTCGCAATGCTGGGCCCGTACCTGGAACAGCAGATTCTGCAATCAATAGCGACTCAGGATCAGCTTCGCGAGCAGTTCAGCAAGGCATTCAGCCAACCTTACCCGACTCCTGAGCAGGCCATCAAAAACATGGTGGAACAATACGAGGCCTTTATCGGACAGGTCGCACCGGCCGCTGCCCCCGATCAATCGGAAGAATCGGGCGACGAAAAAGCCTGATCCTCCCAGGTGCCAGTAATCAGCCGAGCGTCACCCACGCCCCGCACGGCCCGCGTGCAATGAAATAATCAGACCACCATTACCGCTTTGACTTCGAGGAAGTCCTGGAAGCCATGCGCTCCCCATTCGCGGCCATTGCCCGATTGTTTGTAGCCGCCAAAAGGCGCACTGAGCTCACCAATGGCGCCATTGATGTGAACCATACCGGTGCGCATCCGGCGTGCAACCGCCATGGCTTCCTCGGTTGAGGCGCCGTAGACATAGCCGCTCAAACCATAGTCTGAATCATTGGCAATCCCGATCGCCTCGTCGATATCCTTGTAGGGAATCATGACCAGTACCGGACCGAAGATTTCCTCGCGCGCGATGGTCATCAAGTTATTGACATCTCTGAATATGGTTGGTTTGGCGTAGTAACCGGTTTCCAGCCCTTCCGGCTTGCCAAGTCCGCCGCAAGCCAGAACTGCGCCCTCATCGAGGCCTTTTTGGATCAATCCCTGGACCTTGTTGTACTGTGCTTCGCTGACCAGCGGCCCCATGAACGTTTCGGGTGACTGCGGGTCGCCGGGCTGCAGGTGCTCTGCGATCGCTGCGGCAGTGGCTACAGCGATTTCATACAGGCTTTCCGGCACCAGCATGCGGCTCGGTGCGTTGCATGACTGGCCGGTGTTTGTGAACATGGTGCCGACCCCGGTTTTCATCGCTTCTTCGAGTGGCGCGCCTTCCAGGATGATGTTAGCCGACTTACCGCCCAGTTCCTGGGCGACGCGCTTCACCGTATCCGCTGCCGCTTTGGCGACCAGGATTCCGGCCCGGGTGGAGCCCGTAAAGGAAACCATGTCGATATCGGGATGCGCAGAAATCGCCGCACCTACACCCGGTCCATCACCGTGAACCAGGTTGAATACACCGGCCGGAACACCGGCGGTATCGAGGATCTCTGCCAGGATGGTGGCGCTGACAGGTGCGATTTCACTGGGTTTCAAAACAACGGTGCAGCCAGTAGCCAGTGCCGGGGCTACCTTGCACATGATCTGGTTGATAGGCCAGTTCCATGGCGTAATCAGACCGCAAACTCCGACCGGTTCCTTGACTACGATGGAATTACCCAGCTTCTCTTCCGGCTCCTGGGCCTGCAGTGCAGCCATTGTCGTGCGCAAATGTCCAACGCCTAAAGCAGCCTGGGCCTCCTGCGACAGTTTTACCGGCGCCCCCATTTCGGCCGTAATGGCACCGGCGACATCATTGTAACGAGCGAGATATGCCTGTTCGATATTGGCCAGCAACTCGAGGCGCTGATCCACGCTCCACTGTGAGTATTCTTCGAAAGCATCGCGGGCGGACGCCACGGCCCTGTCAACATCATCCCCTGTTCCATAAGCGACCTGGCCTATCGACTCCTCGGTTGCCGGGTTAATGATGTCGTGAACGTCTCTGGCTTGTGAATCCGTCCATTCGCCGTTGATATAGTGCCTGGTGCAATCATACATATTGATGTCCTGTGGGTTGTCAGCGCTTACTCTGCAAGTTGCGGAAGAAAATAACTTTCCCAAGCCTCCCTGCCGCGAAACATCGCCTGATAAAAAGCCGCTTTTTCTTCCGGAGATGCGAAAGAATCGTCTGCGAGAAAACGGTCGTAGATCGATTTCATGGTTAAAACGTTCTGTTGCGGACGAATCCCCCCGTCGCTTTCTGCGTCCAGCAACAGCTTGTTTCCGGCGCCCCAGGACGGCCATTGCGGCAACGTTCCCGATCGCCCCTTGCCCGGCTTGCCGGTGTAGGCAAACTCTGCCCAATACTCACCCATTCTCTCCGCCAGCTGCACCCGCTCAATTCGATTCTGTTCGGTGAAGTGATAAGCGAACGCTTTCATTCCCTCAAAATCGTTGAAGACAAAGGGTATTTCCATGGTATGAGCCGCGCCGAAAAACTCTTTGAAATCGGCCTCGGGATAGCTGGGCTGTTCATCCCAGTCGAATCGATAGGCAAACACGTCGGGATTGTGTGTGCTTAACCGCAGCGCAAGCTCGTCAACACCCAGCGTTGTCCATCGATCACTGAGATAACGCGCGTGCAGGTTATAGCGCTGAACATCATGAATCTGGATTGAAGAACCCGGAACAATGGTTACATAGGCAGGACTCAGACCGAGGAAAAACTTCATTTCATCTCGGTTAGAACCAAGAATGACGGGCACCTTGTGGACCTGTTGGGAGTCGGCAATCAATGTCCAGGGGGAACCCTCGGGAATGGCAATGCCGTCGGGAATGCATTGCGGCACGCGAATACGTGCGCCGATATCGAGGGTGTATGTGCCGATGAGCTCATCATCGCTTGCGCCATTCATCAGCTGAATAAACGCCGGGTTGTCAAGCTCCGCAACCATTTCCCGGGCCCGTTCCTGAGTCTCGGCTGCTCCTCGGTTCAGAAGAATTTTTGCGGCCGTTTCGCTTGAACTGAATTCCGATCGGTCGTCATCAGTAAATTGCTCCGCCACTTTAACCGGGGTCTGACGCAGGTTGCCGCTTTGCACAATCGCCTTGTGGAACAGGCCTTTGCCCAGTGGCGAGTAAAGCAGGGTCACGGTGTTCATGGCGCCGGCCGATTCGCCGAACAGCGTGACGTTGGAAGGATCACCGCCAAAGGCGGCAATGTTTTCCCTGATCCACTTCAGCGACTGCACAATGTCCAGGATTCCGAAATTGGAACTTTTATCCAGCTCTGATTGGGCGGCCTCGCGCAGGGCGGGGTGACTGAAGAATCCAAGCAGACCAAGACGGTAGTTGATCGTGACAACGACCACCCCCTGTTCCATGGCAAGATTTCCGCCGTAGTAGAGACTACTGCTGCCCCCTACATTGCTTCCCCCGTGGATCCAGACCATAACCGGGAGCGGGCGCGAACCCTCATCAGTCATAGCCTGAGTGGGTGGAGACCAAATATTCAGGGTCAGGCAATCTTCGCTACCGATTGCCTTACCGTAAAGCGACGGGTCGATATCGAGTAGTGGGGTTCCCAACTGGGTGCACATGTCACCAAAGTGAGCGGCGTCGAAAACTGTGCCGAATGGCTTGAGGGCTCGTGGCGCTTTCCAGCGCAACGCACCTACAGGTGGCTGTGCGTAGGGAATTCCGCGCCAGCTAAGCGCACCGTTTGCATCGGCCTGACCCTTGATTGGCCCGGCGGCAGGGTGCCGTAAAGAGTCTTCATCAGCCATGCTGTTCATTGAAAAAAATACCCATACCAGGAGTAGGCCGAAAATCAGCCCGGGGTGTAAAACAGGCATAAACCAACTCCTTTTGTGCGAACGGCCAGCCACCCTATATACGTTTGATGTATGACTCGACAGCCTCGTTGTCAGTAACGGATTCCAGCGTTATCTGTGAGTGAAGCTTGCTGGAAATATCCAGGAATTCATCTGCCCCCATTCGCTCCAGTATCCCGAATGGACCAATACCAATACCGGTGCCGACCATCCAGGTACGATCAATATCTTCGGGATCTGCAACATCCGCGAGTGCAATCGTCACCGCTCTGCGGACAAATGCTACCGCCAGGTGTTGATAGATTTCAGATTCATTGCCCGTTTCTTCCAGAAAGTCAGCCTGTTGATAAGCCGGTGCGGGATAGGTATAGAATCCCTTGCCGGATTTCATCCCGAAATCACCACGCTCGACCCGGGTTTGAAAAAGCGCAGCGATTTTTTCTTTCATGGGTTCCGCCATCCAGACTGTGTCCTGAACCTGGCTCATGGCGCTGTTGATCAGGTCCAGCCCGATCATATCCATGATGCCAAAAGGCCCCATCGGCGCTTTCAGATGGGTCATGTATGCCCTGTCGACGTCTTCCACGGATGCCACCCCTTCCACAACCAGGGCATTAGCGGTCATCAGTATGGACTGGAGCAGGGAATTCATGACATAACCGGGATTCTCTTTTTTCAGAACCATGGGAACCAGCTTCAGGCTTTCCACGTAGCGACAGAGAATGTCGATTGTTTCAGCCGTGGTTCTCGGGCCGGCGACAACATCGACCAGCTTTGAGGCCAGGTAGGAATGAAGTGCAGCAAAGCGGTCTCCCCGATTCACCACATCTTCAATTTCGGAAACCAGCAAATTCGAAGTATTGGTCGTCAGAATGGTTTTCGCAGGACACATCTCATCCAGTTTTTGATGGACATCGCGTTTCAGTTCCCTTTTCTCGGGCACGGATTCGCTGACCAGGTCGGCGTTGGCGACCGCTTTCTCAAGATCGGATCCAACGGAAATCCGTTGAAATCCCGCCATAAGCTCCGCAGTCGTGCAATACCCGGCACCAACCAGGAAAGGTCCGAACTCCTTGAATCTTTGCTCCACCTGCTTGAGGGTTTCATCCGAAATATCGTATAGCTCCACCTGGTAGCCGGAAATGGCGGCGACCAGGGAATTGATGCAACCCATCGTGCCGGCGCCAACAAAACATACGGTCTTAATTTCTTCAATGGTCTTCGGTTCGGTCTCTTCAGCACTATTGACAGGCAGTGTCTGTTCTTTATCCAGCACCCGCGGCATGCGCTCAGGTACGAAAAGATTGGTGCTGCCTGTAGTCACCATGGCTGGCAGGTATTCAAGGACCGGCAGGTCTGCCAGGGCATTGACGATATGACACTGGGTCGGATTCTGTTCCCAGGTCAGGTGTTTCCAGTCGATTTTTCCCTCACCAATCCAGGCGCCGGTATAGACACTTTCTGATGGGAATGTAGTCGGCTGACTGATCGCAGCCCCGAAGCCACCCACGCGAGGCAGGTATCGCCATCCCATCGGATGGTCTTTACCTTCCTGAGCTTCTTGAGCGGCTGCCATTTCTTCCGCTGTCGGCACCCGCAGGTGATTGATCGACATGTCCAGAATATCGTTACCGAAATGGCTGACGTTGGTTTGCCACAAACCGTCGGTCACGCTGTGATCGGGAATATCCGCGAATATCTTGGGGATTCCGGTCAATTCGCGCCCGGAAAGAATCGCATCGGCAAGGTTTTCCCACCAGACCAGGGAATACTGGCCTTCCAACTGTTCATTTTCACCCTTGAACACCGCCGACACGGTCACGGCAACCAGGTTGTATCCACGCCCGGCCAACCAGTCCACATCTTTGCTGCAGGCATAGACCACGGTGATTATAGGCCTTTCACCCACTTCAAACGGGTGCGGGAGCATGGCCGCCAGTTTATCCCTGTCCGTGAGATAGGGAACCACCATCATGGTTACGTCGTGATACCAGCCGCTGGATTTCTCACCCTGAGGCATCGGCCCAAAATGTGCGGGCATCATGTAACGTTCATGGGGGCTGAATTTGAACATTCGAAATCCCTCTCCGGTTTTAACCTGCAATCCGCGACCGCCTGGCGAAGGACATCGCCAGGCAGCCAACGGCTACAAAAGACTAAAACTTGTAATTGACCTGCAAACCGTACATCCGGGGGTTGGTCAGGTATTCAGTGCGCAGGAAACCATCTGCAATGGTTCCGGAACTTGCATCGTTCGCGTGACGATTATCCCCGATGTTTTTTATAAATGCCGTCAGGGACCACGTATCCGTCGGAAAGATCCACGTTACCCGGGCATCAACACGGTCCCAGGATTCCAGCATTCCATTTTCATTGTTGTAGGGATCGGTATACATCTCATCCACCCAGGTATAGAGCCCGGTGAACGTCAGGTCGCCTTTATCACCCAGTGGAACCAGGTAACTCGCCTCGAAACCGACCTTGTTCTTGGGCGCACGATTCAGGTAGTTTCCATCCAGATCAACCAATTCCTGCTCAATAGTCGTTCTGTTGAGTGTAATGAAATCCGTATACTTGGCATCGTTATAAGCATAGCTTCCGGAAATTCGTAATTTGTCCATTGGCAACCAGGTGAACTGCGCTTCGAAGCCTTTCACACTGGCCTCGGCGGCATTGGTAAACTCGGTTCCCTGTGTACCTGATTCGGGATCAATAAAACTCTGTTGTACCTGCAAATCCGAGTAATCGTAGTAATAGGCCGCCAACTCAAACAGCAGCGAGTCGTCCAGCACAGAACCCTTGTAGCCAACCTCATAAGCAGTAATTTTCTCAGGCTTGAAAGAGTCCACCCCTGGAGCAGTAGTGCCGAGATTGAAACCGCCGGAACGATAGCCATTAGAGATCGAGCCGTACAGGAGTGCACCACTTTGCATGGTGTATTCAAGGCGCAGAAGGCCACTCCAATTATCCCAATTCTGTTTGTCCTGCGCGATATCGCCAGTATTCAGCGGGTAGGCAATACTGTTGCCAATCGCCTTGTGGGTTTCAGATTCTATTACCCCGTAAGCCACGCTCCCATCCGGGTTGAGGCCAATTGGAATTGCACCGAAAGTTTCACTCATAGGAACCATGGCATAGACCACCTCACTCCCGTCCTTCTTATCATAGGAATAACGCAGGCCGGCAACCAATCTCAGCTGGTCTGTGAAGTCATAGTCAATTTGTCCGAATCCAGCGTAGGATTTGGATTCCAAATGGGTATCGAACCAGAAAACACGATTTCTCGGATCACCCTGAAAATCAGGAAAGCCAAACCCGCCCAACACAAATTCGCTCATTGCTGCGCCCGGCAGAGTGACTAACGGAAAACGAGGGCCAAAAGTCGGACTGGCCAACGCAAGAGTGACGAACTCGGTAGCCCAATTCAGTGATGTCGAGTAAATTGGATCAACGGCGTTTGCAAAGTCATAGTACAAATCTTCTTTCGAATTGTAGTAGAACAGCCCGGCAACGAAGTTCATTTTACCGTCGAAATTCGATATGAACTGTAACTCTTGAGTCCACTGCGTGACATCTGAGGTGATGTTGTTGACCGAGCTGGATTTCGGGTTAGAAGACCAGTCCGTATCACCCGCATACTCCCGGCTGAAATCGGACCACCCGCCAATGTACTTGATATCGATGTCGCCCACGGAAACGATATTGGTTAACACGACAGAGACGTAATCTTCATCCAGAAAGTTCTCAAAATCCTGGCTTGTCCTGCTTTCATCCGCTACTGCAGGGTTTTCCTGGTCCCAACCCCAGGTGTGGTTAATCGTTAGCGCACCCGGATAAACCCTGGTGTCTGTCAGGTAAGGATTGAGTTGATACCTCGAACTCGGCCGTCCTCCACGCGAGTAACCGTACACTCGCAAATCCGTTTGCCAGGAATCACTCCAGTCGGCACGCAGCGTCGTATCATAAGCGAAGTCATCCAGCTCATCGACATCAGGTCCTACGTCGTTTTTTTGCAATCCGTCACGATTAATCTGCGATAGTGACATACGCCAGGCGAAGCGCTCACCCAGGGGGATATTCAGCATGCCCTGGTATACCTGGTATCCCTCGTTTCCAAACTCCAGGTTCACTTCACCTTCAAATTCGTGAATCGGCTTCTTGCTGATCATATTGATCGCACCGCCCGCCGTGTTGCGGCCGTAGAGCGTGCCCTGGGGTCCGCGCAATACTTCGATCCGCTCTACATCAAAAAAGTTGTTGATGTTGTATGGACCGATACCACGGACATAGTAACCATCCATATAGGTTGCGACTGCCGGATCAATTCCGGATGCCAGGCTGTCGATGCCCACACCACGGATGGTGATCCTTTCACCGCCGGAAATGGAAAGCCCGGGCGTGTTGGCGCTCAGATCGTTTAAGTCATCAATTCCGAATTCCTGGAGTTTCTCAGAGGAAAAAGCACTGATGGAAATACCCGTATCCATCAAAGAGGTTTCCCGCTTGGTTGCTGTAACTATTACCTCTTCCAGTA
>Ga0316201_10000427_pt1 | contig 23417 bp, 16 predicted proteins | sample CS6wburrow_MG_FD_204516 | JGI IMG/M metagenome (GOLD analysis project Ga0316201, IMG submission 204516) | Coastal sediment microbial communities from Delaware Bay, Delaware, United States - CS-6 worm burrow | ecosystem: Environmental > Aquatic > Marine > Coastal > Sediment | place: USA... | reverse complement strand
GCAATATGGTTTTCAGGGTTGGTTTCATTGGTTTTTTCATTGGAAAAAACGGGAAACCACTTAGTTTTTATTCTTGAAGAACTCATCAATTGGTTAATATTCGGCTGTTTGTTTGCTATTCTATTATTAACATTACCCGATTGGTTGAAAACCCTATTGCGGATCGAAACGCCACGATAATGATGTGTTTTCGTAGAGACGCACGGCCGTGCGTCTCTACTTTTGACAAACAATTTATTTTGGATGATCTCCCCACACTTTTAATCGCACCCAGTCACACACGCTTCGTTGGATTCACAACTCACAATTTGTTTATTGTCCAATTTCAGCCAATTTATCAATCAAGTTTGAACTGATTCGACTAAAATAGCTTCCTAGCTGCATTCTAGCAATCGCTTCGCTTGATTCTCCTGTTAAGGCTAAACTCAGTATCTTAGCCGCTTCTTTATGAAACTCACTATGTACTTCAACCAGTTCTAAGTAATTAGGTAAAATGATCCCTTCAGCAGAATAAAGCCATTTTCCAAAGGAACAGAGAAGATGATTTTGAGCGTCTTCAACAATAATATGGCTTTGACCGGTTGCTATAGCCTCTTTTAGATCGAATTTCCAGCGATTGTGCATGACAATCGCTTCGCCCATTTTTGGGTTCATCGTCGCTAATTTATCAATTAATTGTGAACTCAGTTGACTAAATAGACTGCCTAATTGCATTTTAGCTATGGCTTGACTGGGTTGTCCTGTTAAGGCTAAATGAAGTATTTTGCCCGCTTCATGATGAAATATTTCATGTAATTCAAGTAGTTGAGAATAATCACTTAAGCTTTTACCCTCTACAGTATCAAGCCATCTCCCAAGTACACAGAAATGGGGATTTTGAATATCATTCACTGTGAAAGCACTTTGTCCTGTTTCTATCGCATTTTTAAGATCAAACTTCCAGTGATTATGCATCACAATAGCTTCGCTAATTTTTTTGTTCATATTAGATTCCTTCATGCTATCTCAATGAGCACTGATCACATCACTTATCATCAGATTTTCCAATCTCAGCTAATTTATTAACTAATTTTGCGGTCAGGTGACTAAATTCACTGCCTAATTGTACTTTTGTTGCCGCGTCCTCTTTTTGTCCCGTCAATGCTAAACTCAGGATATGAGCGGCTTCTTGATGGAAATTTTGATGTAATTCAACGATTTCAGAATAGTGAGATAAGGTTTTGCCCTCTTTTGAATCAAGCCATTGTCCAAATGCACAAGCATGGGGGTTTTGCACCGTTTCCACGGTGAAATCACTTTGGCCTGTTTCTATCGCTTGTTTCAGGTGTACTTTCCAGCGACTATGTGCCCAAATAGCCTGATCAATTTTGTCGTTCATATTGCCACCGTTTTTCAGTTATCCGTTTGATATTGTTATCATGTTATCATGAATAGAAGGCGTTCTGACTATAAAAGTCATCATTCTTCTGTAGAACGCAGCGTGTTATGATCGAGCTGATTGGATGCTCAATCATTCATTATATTGGTCTTCATCATCATAATAATATTCTCCTTCTTTGTCATCTAATGCGGCACCTTCGTCCTCGGTAAAAAAACTGCTAAAAACTTTGTCTAAAGCTTGTTCGGCACGCAAAGATTTTTCAGCCCTAAATTTATCGTTTTCAACGATGCGTTTTTCTTCTTCAACCACACGTTTTTCTTTCTTAAGTGCATATAATTGAGTTTCCAGACTTTCAACGTTTTGAATACTTTCACGTAATTGATCTTGCATCGTATCAAGTGCATGTAATAATTGCCCTGATTCAGTACCATCACACTTAATTCGTTCACTGACATCACCTGTTGCGACAGCATCGGCAATGTCAAGAGCGACATGAATGGTTTGGGCAATATTGCTGGAAATGATAAGCGCAAATCCGCCACCAAAAATGATAGCCAAGATCATAAAAGCACATATCCATAAAGACTGGATGAGATAAGAATAGGTTATCTTTAGATATTCAGCCGTTTTTTGATCTATAAAACCGGTTAACTGCTGCAAAGTTTTTTTTAATTTAACAAGCTGTTGAGCAGCCTTGCCTGTTAAAAAAAGGGCTTTATCCACATTGCCCTTTTTATACGAGGCGATAATTTCATTAATAATAGATTGCCATTGCTCAAATAATCTGATGGCTTTGTCAAAGTAGCGTTTATCTTCAAAAAAGTGTTTTTCAATCGTTTCAAAATCTTGAGATATCTGTTTTTCAGAAAACTTGCTCGTTTGCTCAAAAACTTTTAAATCGGCAATGTATTTGATGACCGTTATTTCTTTGATACTATCTTGCATCTTGACGAGATTAATATTAATATCACGCACTGCATTACTGACAATGACAGGCGGGTTGTCCAACTGCATCTTAAGTTTGATCAAGGTATAAGTTTGAAAGCCGGCAAATAAAGCCACTAAGATTGTAAAAATGACAATAATCCCAAAACTGAGGGATAATCTGACACTGATTTTCATATTTGAAAACATGACTGATTCCTTATTTTTTTATCTTTCGATAGGGGAGACACACCATTTTGCCGTAGGGGCGAACCTGCGTGTTCGCCCTGTTTTATCTTTATTGATTTAAAAACGGAGATTTTAACATTATTCAATTTTTGAACAAACCTATTGATAAACGATTAACAATGAATTATACGTTGTACTCAATGGCTATAGGCGCTAAAAAAATCCATCATCTTGCCCAAATCAACAGCTAATTCATCATAAATTTCCGTCTCATCAGTAGGCAATTTATATAAGTGTCTTTTAATCTCGTTGAGTTGGGATAGCACTTGCTTTGCCTCATTATTGCTTTCTTGTCGCGCAGAAAAGACAGCGTGTAACTGAGCTAAAATTTCCCTTTGCTCATCCCAAAATGTGTTAGGCATCTCACCCTTAAATTGAGACACTGTCCATAATAAAACGACCCAACGGCCTAATTCAAAATCAGGGGCCCATTCCGTTTTTAACCAACTGTCTTTAGGGGCGGGGGGCAAAAATAATGTAGGCAATGTGACTTCGCTATAGCCTAACAAACCCTCTCTAGCCGTCAACAAAGCGGCACAAAAGGCTTTTGCCGATTCTGACGGCTCTATGGCCGAACTGAATCCATGCTCATTAGCAGAAGATCGTTCCCAACAAAATACCAATTGACGCAATGCCGTTTCTATATTATTCATTCTATAATTTGTTCGATAATCGGTTGCCTTTAGACATTATTATAGATTTTCAGCTAAATAAGGCAATTCAAAAAAAATAAAATACCCAAAACAACCACACTACTCTATGCATACAAATATTATGTAACAAACTGTCTGCTCACGCTTCGCGCAGAGAATGTGCTGAAATTATTTTTCTGAACATCTATAAATCTAAAGCATATCAAGTTATTGAAAACGGATTATTGAGTATTAATCATTAATCATTGATATTAATGTGCTTGTCCACTATACAATTTAGCGTATAACCCATTTTCACGAATCAAGTTATCATGATGCCCTTCTTCAATAATGCGGCCGTCTTCAAAAACAAACACACGATCAGCTTGTTTAACCGCACTGAGTCTGTGGGCGATAATGATAGTGGTTTTGTTTTTCAGAAATTCATTAAGAGCGGTATGGAGTTTGCTCTCTGTTTCAGTATCCAAGGCCGAAGTGGCTTCATCTAAAATCACCACTTTAGGATTCGCCAATATCATGCGTGCCACAGCCACTCGTTGCCGTTGGCCGCCAGAAAGGCGTACACCACGTTGTCCCAGTAGCGTGTCTAGGCCCTCTGTCATCGTGTTAAAAACATCAGAAAGTTGTGCTATTTCAATGGCTTGTCTTATGTTGTCATCCGAAATATCGCGGCCTAAGGTGAGATTCATACGCAACGTATCATTGAACAAAGCCGGGTGTTGTAGCACCGTGACAACATGCTCGCGCACGACATCCATGCCAATTTGAGTCACTGGCACCTGATTAAAATAAACCGTACCCGATTGAGGCGCGTATAAGCCAAGCAAGACTTGGACTAAAGTCGTTTTACCGCCACCACTGGCACCAACAAAGGCCACTTTTTCACCCGCTTTGATCTCTAAGGAGACTTGATCCAATACCCAATCTTGGTGATTGTAAGAAAAACGGATATTTTCCAAACGCACATCCGTTGTGATGTTATTTTCAAAGGGATTGTACTCGTGTGGATAATGAGGTTCTTCTGAGAGATTAAACAATTTATTAACGCGCTGCAAGGCCGCTTGGGCACTATGAAAACTGTATTGGATATTGATCACTTCCTGCATAGGCAGCATCATAAACCACAAATAGCTAAATACAGCAAACATTTGGCCTATCGTCAAATCAGAAAAGACAACCATTAACATGCTGATAGCGCGAAACATTTCAAAGCCAAATATAAAAACGTTAAAAGATAAACGCCCTGCTGCATCGCTTTTCCAAGCGTAAGCAATCGCATGGTTTTTAATTTCATTAGCACTCTCAGTGACACGCCCTAAGTAATATTGTTCACGATTAGCCGCACGGATTTGTTGGATCCCTTCCAAGGTTTCAGTCAAGGTTTGTTGAAAAACGGCATAAGCGTTATTTTCACTGCGTTTTAATTCCTTGACATGACGACCGAAGATAATCGTTATGTAAACCACTATGGGATTGATCAATAGTACTAATAAAGCGAGTTGCCAGTGCATCCAGAATAATACGATAGCGACACCGATCATGCTTAAAACGGCAATCAAAAGTTTACTAATGCTATTACCAATAAATTGATCAAGGGTGTCTAAATCGGTAACGAAATGGGAAATGATTTGTCCACTGCCCAAGGTTTCATATTCGGCCATCGACACACGCTGAAGGCGAGCAATTAAGTGCTGCCGAATCCGAAACACCACCTCTTTGGCAATAATTGTAAATTGGCGCATTTGCCACACGCTAAGCACTAAAGTCTGAAAACGCAATAAGATACTCAAGCCTGCGATAGCGCAAACCGTCAAAATAGGCCCTTGCCAATTAACAGGAAAGAGCCAATTGACCGCATTCACCAAGGTAGCGGGTTGATCAAGTAATACTTCATCAACCAATAAAGGCATGAGTAAAGGAATGGGCACACTAATGAGCGTAGCAACGATGGCGATAAGATGCGCTAAGATCAGTTCTCGTTTATGGCGCAAAGCAATATCAAGGATCCGTTGCCAAGTGTAAGTCGCGTTTTCAGAGGAGTTTGTTGATTTGGACGAAATAGGTGTTAACATTTTTAATGGTGTGGTTTGGTGTGATTATGCTGACATATAATCACACACAAGGGATATCGTCAATAAGTTGATAAGCAAAATTGAAATACAGAAAAAATAATAACGCAAGAGACGCAAAAGACGCAAAAGAACGCCAGATTTTTAAGGCATCGAAAGCATCCTTTAGCGTCTTTAGCGTCTTTAGCGTCTTTAGCGTTTATATTTCCTGTTTTTAGTAACTCGTACCTTCCTTAATCAAATAATCCCCAAACAATGTCCGTTTTCGGTAATAACCTGGCGGAATATCGTCCTCTTCAATCACATAAGGTACAGCACGATAAACCCCTTCTGCGATTTTTTCAGGTTGCGGTGGCGCGATAACCGTTTCCCCTTCAGCAACAGCCTTTGCAATTTTCTCCGCTATCTCGGATTTTGGACTGGGCGCTTCCAGACTCACACGCGCCTGCAACGGCAATTCAAGCAATTTTTCAGATTCAGGGCAGCGCAAAAAAACGGAACGAGTGGCAATGCGTGTCACAACACAGGCCTTAACTGAATCCCCTTCAATAACCGATAGACTTTGATTATCTAAAACAACATGAGCCGTCTTTTGCTTACCGATAACGCTCAAACCTTCCAAATAAAGATCATTCCCCAAAACGCTGAGGGGCAACATTAACAACAGTAATAAAGACACTTGTTTTAAAGACATCTTTCAATCCTCCAATAATGTTAAATAAAAGTGAAGTCTAAAAAAAAAGCCGGCAATACATTGCCGGCTTGACATCAAAATGACTGCAAGGCACAAAGCCCATACTTTCTCATTTAAGGATATTCAGGGCATGAGGCACAAATTTCTAACCCCGGAAAAGTGTGACTATCTCCAAATCGATCAATCACTTCCACAACATGTTCATTCAACGGATTTTGGGTACCCAACAAATCACGAAATGAACCCGCTGCTAAAGCCCCCGGTTCAAAGCTATAAGTGGCACTGTACATGATATCCCCATTGCCAATATCCCCTTCTGGAGACAGTGTATAATTAAACCCCCCATCACCCCTTTTCAGTACAACATGCTGAATCGGCGAACTGCCTTCACGAACAACCGCTTTGATCTTGAAATGATCATCGCCAAAGTTCAGCAAAATCGGATCAAATCCCACCATAATCACTTGAGGCGAATGACGGCGAATACCCCTTGTTGTATAAGGCCGTGCTTGTGTGATCTCATAAACAAACGTATCTGGATTATTGCCAATCGTCAAATCTGGAAACGCATGCATGCCCCAAGATTGATCTATCGCAACAATGCGATATTCTCCTGGACGACTACCAAACACATTCGATAAGGGCTTGCCAAATTCAAAAGCATCTGAGCCAGTAATATCATACGTCATAGAATACACTTTATCCCCATTTTTTAACTGGCCTTCTAACTGCATCGTCATCCCCCCATTAAACGGATCAGTGGTATTCTCTTTCACGATCACATGTTTAATAGGCAAACCGCCTTCTCGTACCACAGCCAAGACTTTAAAAGTGGTTTCGCCTCCTCCATAATTCACCAACATCGGATCAAAGCCAGCCATGATCACCTGCGGCCGTTTTTTAACCCGTACTGTAGGCGGACATTGACAATTACTGGGATCAAGCGTCGGACAAATCGGCCGCCTGTTTTCTGGACACACTAAAGGTGATTCAACAATCACTGTCACGGCATCCGTCGCAATAGCCCCATCCGTATCCGTTGCCACCGCTTCAAGCAGATTTTGCCCCAACACCAAATTAACCGGCGCCGTAAAATTACCCATACTTAAATGCACCGAATTGGCAGGTTGATTCGTGGTTTTATTCGTCACAATGACATTATCAATCTCAACCAAATGAGCAGCACGGAACAGGGGGATTAATTGCGTTGCCTGATTCGTTTGAAAAAGTTGTCCGCCACCCGCTTGTGCAATCTTTTGATTCGCATCACAAGATATCGAACTGCCAGAGAACAAACAAATGACATGAACCATATAGCCCTGGCTAAAGGCTTCTCCTGCCTTCGTCTCGGGTTGGGAGTTTTGCGTTTCCCCCCCATCAGTGAAAACCAAAATGATTTTAGCCGTATTTCCCCGTCCTTTTGCATCTAATTCCTGCCGAGCTAACTGAATACCTTTGCCAATCGCTGTAGAACCGCTAGGCATTTGATGCTTTAACAGAGCATCATTGATAGCTGAACTCACATTACTCACCTGTTGCAAAGGCACGGCTAATGTCGCGTTCGTCTCAAAAAAGACGAGGCCAATGTGTATATTGGCATTAGGGCCAAAAGTGCCCAACAATTGTCGTGTTGCCTCAAAACGTTCACGGGTTGGATCAGTGCTACTCAAACTACCCGAATCATCCAAAACCAACATTAAATCAATACCTTGCCCGCCACTGCCAACAGCACTCGCAATCCCCGTGACAAGGGTATTATCCGTTTTGATCACCGCGCCATTGAGCGGCCGATCAATTTGAACCGTTATCGCGCTAACCGTAGCCGGTAACGCCATAACAATAATCAACCCAAAACAACACATCAAATCTTGTATTTTTGGGAACATCATTTACCTCCGTTTCAATAATCAATAAATATTAGCCACGGAAAAACACGGAAAAACATGGCAATATTCCGTGCTTTCTGTGTCATTCCGTGGCCAAAAAATGCAACATCAAAGCGGCTCTTGATATCCAATTTTCCCCAGAGGGCTGCTTGCCGCGATAAAGTGCCAGCAATTGCAACCCCATATTAGGCTGACGACTCCCCGCTGGTAACGTGATTTTAAAACGCCATTGCTGCATACCCTTTTCTAGTGTCACGTTTTCCTCTACCCAAAAACTGGTATAGGCCTTCGCCTGATCGGCCTTTATAGGAAAGGGCCTCTCTAAGGCCTTGATACTAACCGCATTAAAATCAATGCGCCCATTAATGGCAAAGAGAATCAAACGCAATTCCCCAGTACGACTGGCTTGATCCGTGTTACTCATTTCCAAATTAACAATCGCCTCAGCGCCCCCGTCTTTATGCCAAGTCGTTTCTCCAAAAAGCTTTAACGTAATCGGCATCACACCTTCAGTGTTTTGCCCCGCTGTTTCAGCGCCCAAAACCATCAAGGGGCACAAAATCAACACAACCAGCATAATCACTGTCTGACGTAAATTTCTCATCTCAGTTATCAGTTATCAGTTATCAGTTATCAATGAACTATCATAGATTTATTCTCTGTGGCACTCTGTGGCACTCTGTGAACTCTGTGTTGAAAAAAATGGCAAACTTTCAATAAATCATTAACACTTATTGATAATACTTAATTCATAATACCGTTTATCAACTATTTGAAACCATTCACGATTTAGGCCCACAGTTCAGCCTCTAACCCGCCTTTGCCATCAAGCCTATCAATAGGGGCTCTGGAGAGAATAGAAAACAGAAGCATAAATGAATGATCATATCAATACGTACATGTACCCTCTTGCTACTTTTCCTCGAAACAGAGTAAAGTGACCGCTTTCTTCCCATAGCGGATTTTGACCGCACCCGTTCATTTTTCTAAAAATAAAAAGGGATATGAATGGGCATTTTTGATTGGCACTCATCAGTGTCAACGCTCAGACAAAAATAGACACCGATAGTTCACACCAAGGGGGCGAACACGTAGGTTCGCTCTCGCTGAACTATCCCGTCTATCTCACTCACAATACGCATTAAGCTGTCTCATTAAACAGTGCGTTATGATCAATCTGACGACAATAGCCTGATTGATTTAACCCACTGAGGCGCATTCGCACGGCCTTTTTCCTTAGCTATGTCCAATCTTATACCACAGGCTAAATGCGTCACTAATGCGTTCAACGAAACAGCATCCACTTTTTATTCTATATATAAATTAATAGCGCGTCAAAAATTTGGGAAAATGCCAACAAATGTTTTATACTAGAATAGTTTCATAACCGGAGTATAGCCTCATGAAAACACCTGATCTCAACTTACGCGATGGGCCCCGCCGCTTAGCGTCTCTCGTGGCACCAATCTTAATGGTGTGCAGTTTGTCAGTCAGCGCCAACGATTCGCCCCAAGCAAAATTTTCGGTCAATCCTGATCAAGGCCCTGCACCCCTTGATGTCATCTTAAATGCCAGCGCCTCTGTTGATTCAGATGGTCGAATTGAGCATTACAATTGGTCGGCCGACGGCAACACGACGGCCGGGAAAAGGGCCAGTATGACCTTTGAAACATCAGGGGATTACAAAATTCAATTGGTTGTGATTGACGAATTAGGAGCCTCAGATACCGCTCATAAAACCGTCATCGTGATTGATCCGGCCTCAGAAGTGAAAGCCGATTTCACCGTGACACCTGAAACCGGCACTGAACCCTTGAAAATCACCCTAGATGCCAGCGCCTCCGCTGGTAATATTATTGATTACGAGTGGTCAATTACGGGCAGTGATGAAAAAACAACTTTTGGTAAAACGGCCAGTTCAACACTGACGGCCGGTACTTACACCATTGCCTTAACCGTGACAACCCCTGAAGGTGAAACCGATAGTTATCAATATCCCACAGATATCGTTGTCGATCCCAAACCTGTCGAAGTGGTGGAAACGCCAGATGACGAGACAACCGATGATAAAGAAGGCGATGCTGGCGAAGCCAGCGATTCAACCCCCTCCCTATACAACTCAACGGCACGGGTACGGCCTCAAATTATTGCTGCCGGTGTCGCGCCCAGCAAATTAGCGCGTATGGATGATCATTTTGATGTCGTCGCCTTAATCAGGCCAGGCGTGTCTTCCATCAGCGCCGTTTCATTCCAAAACAGCAAAGGGCCTTTAAAACTCGGCATGACACGAGCCGGTGTGCTATTTAACGGTGATGAAGTCTATAAACTCACCTTATTTTTTGAACCCGGTAGCCTGGGTGAGGTCACCTTCTCAACGGCCTGGGGTTCCAAACCGGGTCAATTTAATATCGTGGCAATGGATGAGGCCCAAATCAACTCTCATACCTATCCCCATTTACTGGTAGGCTACTTTCCAGCCTTACCCGCGTCATCCGTCGCCAAAAAGCCAGCCACTTCAAATCTCAACTACGATGACAGAGTCCGCGCATCGCCACAGGTACTCATGGCCGGTTACAGTCCCGCGATTGTCAATGTTGCCGACAACCAATTCGATGTGATTGCCGTCATCCGACCGGGTTTATTACCCCTAGAACACGTTGTCCTCAAACAAAATGACGGCCTCTTTCGTCACGAAATGGAATGGGTAGGCGAAACAGATAACGGCGATCAAATCTATAAAATGGTTTATCTGTACGAAGTCGGCAGTCTAGGCACGCCCGGCAAAACAACCGAAATCAGCTACACCGATCTTTGGGGCCCCGAAGCCCAGCAATTTCGCATAGAAGTCCTTGATCAAGGCGGACAACGTAGCCACAAATTCCCAGATATTGAAATAGGGAACTTTCCTGAGTTACCCCGTTAGCTTGGAGTGACAAACTTTAGTTTGTCAATTAGCATTTTCACTCACACTCAAGAGGCTTATGAAAGATGAAAACACCTTGTCTTAAATTACGCGAAGGGCCAGCAAAACGCTTTCTAGCGTACCCCGCGATGGCCCTTCTATTATTAATGGGGAGTTTGCCCGTTAGTGCTCAACCGACGGCCAGTTTCAGGATTCAGCCAACACCAGCTTATGGGCCTGCCCCCCTTAAACTCACGTTGGATGCGAGTACGTCTTCTCCGGCTCAATCCTACGAATGGTGGTTTTTTCCAGAAGGAGAAACACAGTCGCTAGCAGGGCCAAAAACAGAAATTATCTTTAACACACCTGGTATCCATGACATTGTACTCATTGTCAAGGATAGTCAAGAGAAGACGGCTATGGCCCATCAAATCGCTGTCGTGACACCAGCAAGCGGTTCGAGTGAGGGTAGCAATGGCAGTGATAACACTGAAAACGGGGGGACACCAGCACCTTCTCCTCAAAATCAGAATCCCATAGCTTATTTTACGGCGAGTGTGGATGGTTTTACGGTTCATTTAGATGGTAGCAAGTCTAGTGATCCTGATAACGATCCTCTCACTTATCAATGGAAGTCAGCTGCTAAAACAGAGCATGGTAAAATCGCAAAAATTGTCTTTATAAAACCAGGCCCGCATCAGATTACCCTGACAGTGACTGATAACGATGGCGCAACAGCTACTAAGACTGAGACGGTTACAGTAGAAGCACCTAATCAGGCACCTGTAGCCACATTTACTTTTGGGGTAGATGGTTTTAAGGTCAGCTTAGATGGCAGTGGTTCTTATGATCCTGAAGAGGGCACACTGACTTATCAATGGCAAACCAATGATGGTAAAAAGGCAAATGGTAAAACTGCGGAATTAGAGTTTAGCTCAGTAGGTAGCTATACCATTACGCTGACTGTCACTGATGACAAAGGCGCAACGGTTTCTACTGAGGATCAAGTTACGATAACACTACCCGCACCTGAGTACGATACGAAGGCTCGTACTCTTCCTCAAGTCATTGCAGCCGGTATATCGCCTAGTCAGGTAAACAAGTCGGATGATCATTTCAACATTATCGCTTTAGTTAGGCCCGGTTTATCCCCTACAAGAAACGTAACATTTCAGAATCAAACAGGAAAATCGATGGCCCCCGCCATGACACTTGTGGGTGTACTCAGTAATGGTGATGAATTTTATCAAACCACCTTAGGCTTTTCACCTGGTACCTACAATACCCTTAAAACAACATGGGGGCCTGAAGAGGGGCAATTTAATATTGTTGCTAATAGCCAATCTCATGGGCCTTCTCAGACCTATCCTTATCTAAGAATAGGTACCTATTCGTCAATCAAAAATAAAAGGCAGTCTGTGACTGCCCTCGGTTACGATACAACTGCACGTTATGATCCACAAGTGATTATGGCAGGTTTTAGCCCTGCAATCCTTGATAAAAAGGATACCCAATTCGATGTGATTGCGATTGTTAGACCTGGTGTTGCACCTATAGGGCATGTTACGCTGAAAAATTCAGGAAAATTTGTAACTGCAATGAATTTCGCAGGTGACTTAAGTAATGGGGACAAAATGTATAAGTTTACATACATTTTTGATCAGGGTGCGTTGGGTGAGCCTCAAGAAGGCTATATCGAACTCAAGGAACTTTGGGGTACACCTGGGATTGAAATGTTGGGTATTGAAGTGACTGACCAATTTGGAGTAGTAAGCCATAAATTTCCTGATATTGATTTTGACTATCGTTTTGAGTCTCCATAGTTGCTGTAATAAAAATCCATTCTAGGCGTTTGTTTGACAAATCGCTGCTTAATGGATCAATGTCCAAAGATAACGCCTGATGTTTTGCAACAGCAGACGTTATTTTTGGATCATCCAAGTACTCACACCATTATGAACAAGTATATTACAATACTATTGATGTTAAGGTACTTATTATTCCTAATCTCTGTATGGAGGTTTTTATGAACAATTCCAAGAAACATTTTTTGAGAGACGCGCTCATTGCCGCCTCGTTAATCTTAACGATGCCCTTGACATGGGGCTATGATCTGTACAGACCTGGTATAGCCCGTGCGACTCCCCAAATCATTGCTGCAGGTGTCTCACCTAGCCAAATTGATTGGTTTGATAGCGAATTAGACGTGGTTGCCGTGGTTCGGCCTGGGAGATCGGCTATACGCAGTGTGACTTTTCAAGATAGTGTTGGCCCTATGAGAATGATGATGATTCCCGCTGGTGTACTCCCCAATGGTGATGAAGTTTACAAATTCACTTATGTGTTTACGCCCGGTAGCTTTGGTGAGAAGACACTCGAAACAGCATGGGGCCCACGACCAGGGCAATTCAATATTGTAGTGACAGGCGAAGGTAAAGATTCTGGAGTAGATGTTTCTCATAGGTTTCCTCACCTGAGAGTGAGTCATTTGGGGCCCATCAATCATCTTCCACGTCCTGGCATACCCAAAGCGGCCGTATCCATGAACTACAAATCAACCCAACGCTACGGGCCGCAAGTGATCATGGCCGGTTATAGTCCCTCTATTCTTCATATTGGGGATGACCAATTGGATTTGCTCGCCATTGTCAGACGAGGCGCATTTGCTATAGCCAGTGTCACTTTTAAACAAAATGCAGGTGGTAGCGGTTTTGCTTATAAAATGCAGTTTTCTGGGCAACTCAGCAATGGAGATGAGGTTTATAAGACCACTTACGCCTTTGAGCCGGGTTCTTTAGGCAAACCGGGTACGGACACCTATCTTGATCATAAAGATCTTTGGGGCCCTAAAGGTCAACAATTTGGTGTGGTCGCGAATGATGAAGGGGGGATAAATAGCCACAAATTCCCCGATATTGAATTCGGTACTTATCCAGAATATCCATAATTAATAATTAACGTTTGGTTTGATAGGATAGAACACTGATTTGACTGATTGTCATCAGCGTTCTATCCCTCTCACCCATATTCACTGTATTTTGTGGTGGGTAAGGCCTCGCTTTATCCCACCCTTTTTTTCTAATACCATGATGAATACCTCATTTTTCAATTTACGCCAAGGGCCTGAAAAACGATTTCTCATCAGTATCGCCCTTTTATTATTGATAGTCAGTTTGCCCGTCAATGCTAACAAAGCACCTCAAGCCGTTTTCACAGTCGAACCCACTTCTGGCCCTGCACCGCTTAATATTCAATTAGATGCCAGCGCCTCATCGGATTCAGATGGCGGCAGACGGATTATTCAATACGAATGGGCATCCAGTGACGGGCAAAGCAATTTTTGCAAACAAACGAACTTCGCTTTGAAATCAAGCATTTCACGCAGAGCCGCAGAGCCGCAGAGAAGAGAGGTTTTTACCACTGGCTTGTTTAACCCTGATAGCACTCTTCTCTCATTCTCTGCGTCTCTGCGGCTCTGCGTGAGCCTAATTTTAATTTCTATCACGGAGTCGTCATTAATTTAATGGATAATGAAGAAGAAAGCAACGAAAAGACACTCTGGCATCAGATTCTGGGTCGAATTTTTAAAGACTTGCTAACCCCATTAAGGATCACCGTTTCAACCGATGTTAAGGTGATGATTAAGGCACCAGAGGCCGATATTTTGTTATTAAGACGAGAAGATCGCTTTTGGACAACAGAACAAAGGGAACGATTACCCGATGGCATTAGAGACAGTCAAGCTCCTAATATCCTAATTGAATTTAAAGCAACTGAATCCCTTTCAAAAGACACCTTTATTCAAGCCGGTGCCTACGAGTATTTTTACAAACAATCACAAAAATTAAGCGATGAGGAAATACAAACTTTTGTGATTTGTGCAATACAGCCTCAAAAAGCAAATCGAGAGCAATACGGTTATACAATCCAAGTACAACCTGGCGTATATCAAAGTGATAATCTTATTTTGAAGCCTATTACTTTGATTTCACTTAACGAATTACCTGATGAACTTCATAATGCTTGGGTAACATGCTTAGCCAGTAAAAAACTGAAACGATTTAAAGCCTTTACCTTGTTAAACTCAGAAGGCTTCAAATTAATACCAATGCATTTCAAATGGTTTTTACTTGAGTTATGGCAATTGATCTCAACAAAAGGAGATGATGACATGGCACTGAATTTAAGCCCTCAAGAGATAAAGAAAATGGGGGAAATGTGGGGAACTAACCTATTTACCCCTGAGGAATTTAAACGCCTTCTTTCGACAATACCAGCAGAAGAACGCTTAAAGGGGCTGAAAACAGAAGAACGGTTCATAGGCCTGAAACCCGAGGAAAGACTCGCTGGCTTATCCCTCTCTGAAATGGAAGAACTTGAAAAAAAGCTCAAAGAAGCGAAACAAAAGAAAAAAGGGTAAGGGTAATGAGATCATTGGAAAAACCTTGGTTATAACGCGGGGGGCTAGGGATTTCGGTTGCTTTTATGTTTATTTATAACGCAAGAGGCGCAAGAGGCGCAAGAGGCGCAAGAGATGATTCGATTTTTAGTGACAGCAACCCTCTTTAGCGTCTTTAGCGTCTTTAGCGTTTATTTTTTATTAATAAAAAAAGGAGGTTCATTATGAACGTCAAAAATAGGATGAGACGCAGTCTCATCGCGGCTACACTGATGCCTTTGGTATCTTGGGCGGCACCGCCAGAGGTGGTTTTGAAGTGTGAGAATACTTACAACGAACCTGCTGAACTCTGGGTCGTGAAATGCAATGTCGATGAGTCTTATGGAAACATCACAAGCTTTGATTGGCTAGTCGAACCGCTTGAGGGAATAGAACAGGGGCCATACGATAACGGAAATTCTTATGCCTTTGCGGCTCCGCCGGGAAACCGTTATACCATCACGATCACGGCAACCAATAATGACGGTGAAACGGCAAGCGACTCAAAAAGCATGAAACTGGGTGAATGTCCGCCGGTGGCTGAATTGAGAGTGAATCAAGAGTCTAGCCCACAACCCCCTTTAACGCTTGACTTAGATGCGAGTGGCTCAACCAAGGCCTGTGATGGTCAAATCACAAGCTATCATTGGGCCAGTTCTGATGGTCAAACGACTGATGGTGAAACCGCCAGCTTTCGCTACGAACAGTCTGGGGAATATAGCATCACACTAACCGTCACAGACACGCATGGCGCACAAGGGCAAGCGGAAAAAACAATTACCATTGGTAATAAGCCTATCGCTAAAATGAATCTGAAAACCGATTCAGATATGGCCCCTGTCACCGTGACATTAGATGCCCGTGATTCTGTTGATGTTGACCGGGATGGCACGATAGTCAAGTATGAGTGGAAAGCGTCTGATGGGCAAACCACTTCTGGTGAAATCGCCAGCCTGACTTTTAACAATGCGGACACGCATACCATTACCCTCACGGTGACTGACGATACGGGTGCAACGGATAGCATAGAAAAAACGGTTAGCTTGAAAAATCGACAACCGGAGGCGAATTTCACTGCCGAACCGCAATCGGGCAACGCGCCTCTTGAAGTCAAATTAGACGCGAGTGCATCCTTTGATCCGGATGGTACGATTAAACAGTTTGACTGGCAAGCGTCTGATGGGCAAACGGCATCCGGTAAAACGGCCAGTCTGACTTTTAAGACACCTGGCACTTATCGCCTAGTCCTCACGGTAACTGATAATATGGGCGCGACGAATAGCGCGACTGAAATAGAGATCAATGCAGAAAACCAAGAGCCTATTGCTCAATTCAGCATCGTGCCGTTATCAAGCCAGAACACGGTTCAAGTCAATGCCAGTGCCGCGCACGATCCAGATGGTGGCCCACTTCAGTACGACTGGGCAACCTCAGATGGGCAAACGGCATCAGGTGAGACGACAACCTTGCGTTTTACCCAATGGGGCGAACACAGTATAACGCTAACAGTGACAGACGATGAAGGCTATAGCCAGAGCAGCACTCAAAGCTTTGTCGTGCCGAATAGCGCACCTGTGGCCGATTTTGGATTTAGTGTGCAACCCCCGGTTTGTCCCACTGAAGTCAAAGACGGTGTTTTTCAGGCCTCTATCGTGAAATTCAGCAATGCTGCCAGCGATATTGATGGCGAAATTCAACAATATGATTGGTTAGTTTGCAACGGTGAACAAACTGATGATTGCACTCCTTTTTCTCAGGAAAGCAACCCAAGCCAAGCTTTCCCGCAATCCGGTATGTATACCCTCCAACTGATCGTCACAGATAATGCTGGGGAAGTCGGTATGACGAGCAAACAGGTTCAGGTCGAAAATTGTCCGCCTATTGCACACTTAACCGCTGAACCGAAATCAAGCAAAGCGCCTCCTGCTTACGTCACTTTCGACGCAAGCGCCTCTAAGGATTATGACGGTGAAATCACGGATTATCAAATGGAAAGTTCGGAGGGTGAATTATCAGCCGAAGTCAAACCCACCTTCACTTTTGAGGAATGCGGCGAATATAAAATGACGTTGACAGTCCTGGATAATCAGGGTGATAAACATAAAACGACTCAGGAAGTGACGGTCAATTGTCCACCTGAAGCCGATTTTTCGGCAGAACCGTCGTATGGTGATGCACCCTTAAGCGTTGAGTTTCAAGCGAATCAAGCCACAGAAGAGGAAACACTGGAGTATAACTGGCTGGTCAGTTGTCCTAGCGAAGATCGCGATAAGTGTCCAATAATTCAAGAGAAGCCAAACGGACAGGCTAGCATTCACTTTGAACACTGCGGTAATTACGAAGTGCTCCTAACAGTCAAAGACAGGCTAGGTGCGACAACGAAGGCTAGGAAATTTATTCATGTCAATTGTCTTCCCGTAGCAACCTTCACGCATCGTATTCTGTTTGGTAACCTACCCGTGACTGTCAAACTGGATGCCAGTGAGGCTTATGATCAAGATGGCAATATAAGCGAGTATGAGTGGACGATTGATGGTGTTAAAACGCTATCAGGCAAACAAAATGAGGTCAAATTAGACCAAAATACTCACAGGATCACACTCACGGTGCGAGATGATCAAGACGCGACGGCAACCACAGAGCAAACGATAGAGATTATCGGCCCCTATAAGCAGACAGCTCGCGTCGGGCCGCAAATCATAGCCGCCGGTGTCACCCCCACCAAGTTAGATCGTGAAGATGATCAATTCGATATTGTGGCTTTAGTCAGGCCAGGAGATGAACCGATACACATTGTTGCCTTCAAATCAACGGAAGGGCCTTTATGGGAAGAAATGAGACAAGCAGGCGTACTTCGCAATGGTGATGAAATTTATAAAGTCACCTACACTTATAAAAAGGGCAGCATGAGTGATGGGACAATGTCAACCGCATGGGGTTCCAAGCCCGATCAATATAACATTATTGCGATTGATGAATACAATAATGTGTCCCATACTTATCCGTATCTGATGATAGGCAACTTTCCAGAACAGTACGCTGCCACAAAATCGACAGCCCCGATCACTTACGATAACACCGCACGCGAGGAACCCCAAGTGATCATGGCCGGTTACAGCCCCGCTAAACTGCATGTAGGCGACAACAAGTTTGATGTGATTGCGATTGTGAGGCGAGGAAAAGAGCGGATAAGAAAGGTTATCCTCAAACAAAATGAAAAAGATGATTTTCATAAAAAGATGCGGTTTTTGGGAGAATTAGAGAACGGGGATGAAGTGTATAACTTTCCGTTTATTTACAAAGAAGGCGATTTAGGCACCCCTCCTGAAGGCGGCGTTATTGCCCACAAAGATATTTGGGGCCCAGGTGCCCTTCAATTTGGTATTGAAGTGGTTGATGAAAGTGAAAAAGCGAGCCACAAGTTCCCTGATATTGAATTTGGGCGTTATCCAGAATGGAAGCCTGAATAATCTGGGCAGGAGGCTGATGTTCTATCATAGGGCATGCTTAATTCCGATTAACGCTGATTAAAAAAATATTTTTTCATTTTTTCAACACAGAGAGCACAGAGTAGCACAGAGTTTCACAGAGAGAACCTCTGTGGCCCTCTGTGGTTCTCTGTGTTCTCTGTGTTGGGTTTTTAATTTTAAACAAACCAACGTCGTATCATTTCGACTTGATAGCGATATCCTTTATCGTCTATTTCTTCAATGAGTTCTCGCTGCAACAAGAGGGCTATCGTGTTTTTCAAATCACCTGGGATATGTGCTGATAGGCTTTCTTCATTCACGAAGGCACTTTCACCTTGAGAAGCCATGAACCGTAATACGGCTCTTCCCGTATCATCGACTTGATTTTGTTCAATATCCGCAAAAAAGAAGCCGCCAAATTTTAAAGCGTCTGCTATGCCGGTTTCTACATCTTCCACTTGCACCTTGAGGCGTTGTTCGACTGATTGTTTATTTTTAATTTGTACAATCTCTCCGCACAGTAATTGTACTAATGCGGGGTGTGCGCGGGTTACGCTGAGAACACGTTGACTCGCTTCGGGGGTGTAGCGTAGTGGGTAATATTTAACCGGTTGTTCTATCAATTGCCGTGTGTCATGTTCTGATAAATAACTGATATGTACGGTTTGTACATTGATCATATAGCTGGCCCAATGCTGCAATTCGCTAAAGGTATGCGTGCCGCCAAATAACAATCTAAACCGGGGGCGATGTTGAATAATATGCCGAAACATGCCTAAGATGGCCGTGGGCTGTAAGCGGTTGTCACTGAACCCTTCATTTAAGGTGACAAATTCATCTAGTGCTAACAATAGCGTTTTATCACCTGTCGCTTGTTCAAGTTTATTTAGCCAGTCATCAAAACGGGTGAAGGGATCCGTTCGCAAGTATTCTTCATCTAAAGGCGGAAAGGTTAAGTCGGGGTAATGTTTCGCCGCTTCTGCCATGGTGCGCCCCAGTTGATAAAAAAAACTGGCATGATCTCGCGCCCAAGCTAAAGGCCCTTGGCAATCGACAAACAGCATCACGAATGTCTTGGGTAAGAGCATATCCAGATTCATTAACAGTGTGGTTTTACCGGTGCGACGTTGTCCATACAGCAATAAGGGGGGGCAATGGCGCGTTTGTAATAATTGCTCAAGACGTGTCGTGACTTCTGGGCGATCTGCGAAAACATCATGTACCTTTTTATTTAAGGGCGGCCCAAAGGTATAAGGATTCGGAATATCCTGCATATTTAGCAGTTCAGCTGCAAATGTCGTGATGATACTTTGCCATTTTGAGGCCATTTCCCGAAAACGTTGTGCTTCTGTAGATTCGCTTCCCACTAATGATCCTTTAAGGCGGCCAAGAACGTTTTTCAGCATCGCATGTTGCTGATGATGGCCTTGCTGAGACAGGGCCGCTTCAATATCAAGACTCATTTCGCGAAAACTGTTTAACCAACTGCCTGCTGTTCCAGTCAATTTATCACTACTTAAGAGTGTTTGATGTACTTCGGCCATCTCAAAAATGCTGTCACAGGCCATTAAAGACTGTGAATCCAATTCAAGGTAGGCGGCTTGAACTGCCCAATTTTGGGCACCAGCCGACAGTTGACTCATAGCAACCGTGGCCGCTTGTTGATCATATTGGTATACCCTAACTAATTGCTTTTCTAAACCCCACAGTGGCAGGTATTGATGCTCATCCCAAAAAACAGAATGTTGGTGTAAAAACTTGAGACTCTGTTCTGGTTGTCGTCTCTGCGCTATCAGTAATAATCCATTCCAAGCGGCCGTGAGTGGATATAAGAGCAAAGGTAGCCATTTTCTGTAGCTCAAACCGAGTACGATAGAAAATAGGCCGCCTCCCAGTAACCATAAATATTGCTTAGGCTCGATGATGATAGCAAACAGAAGGTAAGCACTCCCACTACCTAATATGCCGGCGACGATTCCTGCCCAAACGCCGGCAATATATCTTGCCATCATACTGGCAAACATATAGGGTAAGGTAAATAAGATGCTAAACAAGATGGCGTTAACTGTGCCACCTGTTAATCCAGAGAGTAAACGCTTGAGCCAAAGCATTTGCGTTACGTCTACTTCGTTTACGACGTTGAAAATGAGGCTGATCAATAACCAAATGAGGCTGGAAAATAATAAAGCTAATGTTGCCATCCAACGCCAGTCGCGAAAACGCCAACCTATAATCAGCCCAGCGGCGGCAGCCATTCCAATGATTTTGGCCTGTGCAATGGTGAGTTGTACAAAAGAGGGTAATATCAATAGCTCGCCTAATACCCCGCCTAGAAGACTACCCAAAACGAGTACTAGGGCACTGACAGTCAAACCGATGATCACGCCAACAAATTGTCGTCCTATCGCTCGTTTGTTGTGTTCTACTGATAAAGAGGCGAGGATGCTGCCCGCTAAACTCATGACAAAGATACCTAAGCTAATACCCGCAATATGTCCGGTTGTGCCCGCTATTCCAAACAACATCCCAGTTAAAAGGCCGCCCAGCGTACCCGCTACGATGCCAAAAGCGAAAGAAACGGTAAAACTACTGATGAGGCTGCCGACAAGACATAACATCATCCCATAGCTGATGCCTAATATCATGTTTTCAAAAGAAATCATATCGGCAATAGTTTGGATTTCTAGTATTTTATTCATTCCCAGAAGCTCAAATACCATATTAATGACTGGCAGCAATCCTTCTATAAAAAAACCGAGAAAGAAATTGATCGTTAAAAATACGATTCCAATTAAGCAGCCTATCAATACAGGCTGTATTAGAAATACACTGTACCACAAGCGTTTGAGTTCAGGATGATGCTGGGGGGGTAAATCAGCTAAAGCGAAATCAGCTGCCAATGTTGGATCAATACGATTGATATAATGACGCCAAGCTGAAGGGTGGAAGATAAGCCAAAAGAACATTTGGAATGGGGTTAATAATAACTGAAAAAAGGAGCGCATTGAAAAAGACATGGTATTTTCTCTTATGGGCAGACAGGTTAATCCATTTGGTAATGGCTAATGAGTCATTGTCTCTACATTAGCCCTTTACCGGTTTTTGCATTAATGAACTCGCTTCTTCTCATGAGAAACGCTGATTAAAAAAAATTCTGATTATAACGAAGTTATACTAAAGCAAATGTTGTAGTCCATTCACTTCTATTCTTTTTAACCCTTTTATTTTCCAAGTGTCATCAATTTCTTCTTTTTCAAGGGCCCGTAAATATTCGTCGCATAATATTTGTAACAATATAGGCCAGCCAGAACTGGTTTCGAGTATCCACGCTTTATCCTCTATGGAGCCATTTAGAATAAAATGGTCAACAAACTCAATCGCTTCATTTTTGGTAAAGGCATTCAGTGTCAACATCTGTCCAAACATATTAAAAAAAGGCGAGGGTTTTTCGGCATTTTTCGCTAATTTTTCAATGGGTTCTATAGAGGTTACCAAAAAACATAAGTTAGCAATATGCCCGGCGAAATAGCGCATATTATGCCAAAATGCTTTATCAAGCTTTGGTGCTCTCAAACCCGCTCCAATTTCATCCATCATAATAATCGTCGGTATTTTTAATTGCGTTTTGAGGAGATTGGAAAAGCAGATTAAGTCACAAGAATCAGGGCTAGTCAATTTAAGTTGTTGCACAACCTCACGCACCAAGATATTGGGTTCACACATACCCGGATCATAAAAATTGATAATCGCAAATTGAAACTGTTTAGCTCGCCTATTTGACCAAACGGTTGTTTGATTAGATTGAAATAACTGTTTAGTTTCAATCATATTCTCGAAATAATGCAGAAGTGAGGTTTTACCACTACCCCTTTGTCCAATCACAGCAACGTTTTCTAAACCACCCGGTTTAGTCCATGCCCCTTTAATCCTTTCTAACACTTCTTTTCGGCCAAAAAATTGATTTGCCAACTTAATGGGCTGACAAATGGCAGGAATAGAAGGCGTCTCAGGCTGACAATGGGCCGCCGTGAGTAATTCCCATACCTGTTTTGGCGTTAATTTGAGTATTGTTGCGGCCTCTCGTAGTTTGTCACAGCTCGGATATTGAATTGCCGCTTGGTTTTTATTCTTATGTCGCCAGCGGAAAATCGTCTGTCTGGCTACGTCAATTTTCCAAGCCATCCAACTATCACTCAGGCCGTTTTCTGTCATGTAGTTATCAAACAATTCTGAAAAACGAGGCGTATCCATCATCAAATCCTTATTGTAAAAAGCCTTATTCAGTTTATAGTCGTCGCTTAAGTTAATCAATAGTGTCATTTAAAAAAATTTAAACTATAATATTTCGCTCGTTATTTTCATCTTCAACAGATTTATCCCTGAATAAGTGAACTCATTGATAATTGTAAATAAGAAATTGATATTAATGAGTTACATTAATTGAGATTCAAATCTTAATAACACATTGGAGAATTATGTATTCCTTTTCTAAATTCATCATCATACTCCTAGCCGCCCTCTTTTCTCAAGCGGCTATGGCTGAAAAATTTGAGGTGATATCGAGTAACACCTTAAAGTACCGGCCAGGCTTTATGCTTACTGAAAACCACAAAGTGAGACTGAATGCTGGCGAACAATTTATCTTGAAAGCGCCTAATAGCATACACCCATTTCGTATTGAGGGCCCTTACATGGAATCCAAGGCGGGAACAAATTGTAAAAGGGATACCTTAATAGGTATCTTGACTTGT
>Ga0316201_10000426_pt1 | contig 23434 bp, 19 predicted proteins | sample CS6wburrow_MG_FD_204516 | JGI IMG/M metagenome (GOLD analysis project Ga0316201, IMG submission 204516) | Coastal sediment microbial communities from Delaware Bay, Delaware, United States - CS-6 worm burrow | ecosystem: Environmental > Aquatic > Marine > Coastal > Sediment | place: USA... | reverse complement strand
TGGCGGAACTGGGGGGCAAACTGCTCAGAACCCTGGGATACAGTGTGGTGACGGAAACAGATCCCAACAAGGCCCTGGCCCGTTACCTGGAGCACCCCGGATCTTTCGATCTGATCATCACGGACCTCATCATGCCGGGGCTGACCGGGGATGCCCTGGCCGCCCGTATCCTGGAGGACCAACCCGAAATGCCCATCATCGTATGCACCGGGTTCAGCGAACGGCATGGCGAAAGTGAGATTCTGTCCGCCGGGATAAGGGGAATGCTGTACAAACCTATGACCATTTATAAAATGGCCAATGTCATCCGCCAGGCCTTGGATGCAACCGGCCCTGCACTCTGATCCTGCAGCTGCCCAAATCCTGAACCCTACCAGACCAACTTCTGGCTTTCCTTAATCTAATGGTAGGCGTCACCACGAAATCAAAACCATCTGACCGATGGCATGACGCTGGAATGGCCAGGTGAGATTGCAGGCAGCATCGGTTGGAAGCCACATTGTTCCTTAGCCGGATTTGACGGCTATGGCAAAAACATTCACCCCTTGATCCTCTGATTCGAAACGGACATTGTCCCCAAAGGCGGTTTCTTTGAACAGATCCAGCAACTCCTGCTCGCTGCGGTGGATCAATCGCCAGTAGAGCATATTGTCCATGAAAGGACGGTCCGGGTTGTTGGGTGAAAAATTGCCCAGTATGAGGGTACCGCCCGGCTTCAGTTGGTCGTGGCATCGCCGAATCAACCGCAGCATGAGACGGTGGTCGAGATAGTCGCAAAGGCCGGATGAGTAGACGATATCCTGAAGACCAAGATCATGTTTCGCCCGTCCCAGGGCCCATTTAACAATATTTTCACGCATAAAGCGAACATCGGCCTGGTGGGCGGCGGTATTGACGCTGCGGTTGGCATATTTCAACGCATCCGGATCGATATCAATGCAGAGGGCCTTTATCCGATGGCTGTAATCGCAGGCGGTCAGCACGTCGAACAACTCGCGAGCCGGCCCGCAGGCCATGTTGATCAGCGAGACGGCGTCTTGGCGGGCCAGCGTGGTGCGAAACAGGTGGTCCAACAGACCGCCCAGCAGGCGGCGGCGGTTTCGCACAGCCTGGGCAGGCGCCTGTTTCAGCAGCCATCCGTCGATGAGCTGCCCCAGTTTGCCATCCCCTTCAGGGTCTTGCCGGTAGATCAATTCCATCATCATAAAATCGCCCGCATACCCTTTGGGCTTGTAATAGGCGCGTTCGGCAAAACGGCTGCGCATGAAGTAGGGAAAAAGCTCTTTGAAGACGTACCCCCACATCATCTCGGTATGTTGGGGGGGCAGTCCGTTGCGGTCAAACAGGCGCAGACGGCGGTTGAAATCCGTCAGCAGGCGCTCGCCCTCCTGGACCAGATCGGCGGGAATCGCTTCATCTGCATCTCGCTGAAGACGATAGGAAAGATCGAAAAGCGATGCTTTGAAATCCTCTATTTGCGTATTGACCTGCAGCCACTGGTCGGATGCCAGCAGACCCGGCGGCAGTGCCTGCAGGCCCTGAAAATGTTCTCTCCCTGTGGACAGGGACGCTGCGTAGGCACTCAGGGGACCTCGATCGGAAAGTACCTGCCAGAACCGGTGACACACCAAGCGCAGCAGGTGCTCCATAAATTGAGCATGCGCCCGATGATCATGGGCCAATATGGAATCCATGACCTGCCGGTCAAAAATGCGCAGCCTCGCCTCGGTGGCCGCTATGACGGTGCGGGTACGGGGCCGCCTGTCGAAATAGCCAATCTCACCGAAAAAATTTCCGGCCCCGATAAGGGCCACCAGGATATTGGTCTGTTGTGCCTCGTAGGAAACCTCGAAGGTGCCTTCCTCGATGTAATAGAAGCATTGGGCCGGCTCCCCGGCCCGGATCAGGCAGGCCCCTTTCTTACAGTCCAGGATATCGGCAAACTTCAGAATCGCATTGAGGATGACGGTTGTTTCGGTATCGGTCATGTTGAGGTCCGTGTTTTGTCTGTGCCCTGGAGGGCATGGTTGTGTTCAAGCTTTTTTTCTGCCGTTGTAAACCAAAGGGTCCATGGTCTCGTCTATAGGCATACAACGGCAATGAAAGGAGAACCAACATGAAAACCAAACGCCTATTGATTATCTTGATTATCGCACTGTTCAGCCTGGCCGTCACCACACCAAGTGCATGGGCGGGCTCTGCCCAACAGCACCGGATTGAGGGCATCGCCATTGGAATCGGTGCACTGATCATCGGAAAAGCGATTTTGGACGCCCACAACGGCAACCATTCTGTTGGCGCTCACGTTGCCGACTACCAAGATGATCGCCCACTCCACAGAAGACCGTATCCCCGTTTTCAAACCCAGCGGGTGTGGGTTGCACCCAACTACAAGAAGGTGTGGAAGCGCGGCCATTACAACCCGAGGGGCCGTTGGGTGCCGGGTCACTGGACGCGTATCGAAATCACACCGGGGCATTGGACCCGGCAGCGGGTCAGGACGCGCCACTATTAGGTCGGACCATCCAAACCAGCATCTCAACGGCAAATGAACTCCATTACGGCCATGGCATCCACAATGCCATGGCCGTTTTTTCCTGCTACCGCAACACACGAATTATTTTGCCACAAGCAAACTTCTGACTTTTTTTAGAAGATCGGCATTGGAGAAAGGCTTGGTCACATAGGCGTCCACGCCAAGATTCAATCCTTTGGCAATATCCACATCTCGATTCTTGGCGGATAGGTAAATGACTTTGATGTCATCCCAGCTGGTGTTCTCTCGGATCATTTGGAAAATTTCATACCCGTCCAAATCAGGCAGCATGATGTCGAGTAAAATCAGATCGGGTTTGGACTGGCTGATTTTGTCCAGGGCGTCCTTGCCGCTTTGCGCCAGATCGACATCAAAGTCGTTTTTTTCCAGTAAGAATTTCAATGGGACCAGTATGCTTAATTCATCGTCGACGATTAGTATTTTGCCCTGCACCATGTTTGCCCTTTATGTCTGTCCCGGCTTTGCCGGCCGTTCCCCGCAAAGCCGTTTTGGCACATTGACTCGAATCGGGTTCTGAACTATGCTTAATGCCATTAACGCGTTATTATTCATAAAAATAGCAGAAAACCCTTAAGGGCACAATTGCTAATTTTCACTCGAGCCACTTCGAACCGATCACCTCAATCACAAGGCCAATTCGGGAGGCATCACGATGACCGGCACAGACCGCACCAAACGACTCGTCGGGTTGTTCCTGATGGGGTACCTGCTGTTCAACCACCCGTTGATTTCACTGTTCAACCTGCCACGAATGGTTTTTGGAATCCCTCTGCTGTATGTCTATATCTTTGGCGCCTGGTTCCTGCTGATCGTGCTGATGGCGATGATTTGCGGTCGCGAAAAGTGAGGCGGACAGGCGATAGCAGCCGCATGGGAGACAGCGGCAGGATGCCAGAAGCGATGCGCACCACCTGGGGCTGGATATGCTGAGCACGGAGACCATTTTATTTGTATCCCTTTGTTACATCGGCCTTCTTTTCGCCATCGCCTACTATGGCGACAAGCGTGCGGATGCGGGGCGCAGCCTCATCAATTCACCCTACGTCTATGCCCTTTCACTGGCGGTTTACTGCACAGCTTGGACGTTCTACGGCAGTGTTGGCCGCGCCGTGCGATCGGGACCCGGCTTTTTGGCCATTTACATCGGGCCCACACTGGTGGCCACGCTGGGCTGGGTCGTGCTGCGCAAAATCCTGCGCATCAGCCGAATCCACCGCATCACCTCCATCGCGGACTTCATCGCATCCCGCTACGGTAAAAGCATGCTTCTGGGTGGGGTCGTCGCGGTCATTGCGGTGCTTGGCATCGTTCCTTACATTTCACTTCAGCTAAAGGCCATATCGACCAGTTTCCTGCTGCTGCACAACTACTCTGGAGAGCCGATGCCCATTCGCTTTGGCAACCTCTCCATATTTGAGGATACCGCCTTTTACGTGGCCTTCATCTTGGCCGCATTCGCCGTGCTGTTCGGCACGCGTAAACCGGAGGCGACAGAGCGCCACGAGGGGTTGGTGGCGGCCATCGCGTTTGAATCGGTGGTCAAATTGTTTGCCTTTTTGGCCCTTGGCCTCTTTGTCACCTACGGGCTGTACAGCGGCTTCGATGATCTTTTCTCCCGCGCCAGCCAGTGGCCGGCGCTGGAAGAACTCTTCATCATGAATCAGCAGCCAGGCACCTATACCGACTGGACAGTCTATGTACTGCTCAGCATGCTGGCTTTCCTGATGCTTCCCCGCCAGTTCCAGGTAGCCGTCGTAGAAAACGTCAACGAGGAGCATCTGCGCAAGGCAATCTGGCTTTTCCCGCTCTACCTGCTGGCCATCAACATCTTCGTGCTGCCCGTGGCCATTGCCGGCATGCTCGAATTCTCCGGGCTGATGGTCGATGCCGACACCTTCGTCCTGCAGCTTCCCCTGGCCCACAACTACATCAAGTTGACCATGCTGGTTTTTATCGGCGGGATGTCCGCTGCCACCGGAATGGTCATCGTGGAGACCATCGCCCTGTCCACCATGATCAGCAACAACCTGGTCATGCCGATCCTGCTGCATATTCCATCATTGAAACTGACGGAGAGGCAGGACTTGAGCACCTGGCTCATCGCCATCCGCCACGCCGCCATCGTGATCACCATTCTGCTGGGCTATATCTATTTCCGACAAACGGCCGAGTACTATCCGCTGGTTGCCATCGGTCTTGTATCCTTTGCGGCAGTAGCGCAGTTCGCCCCGGCCTTGCTGGGAGGAATCTATTGGAAAGGAGGCACCCGAAAAGGCGCTCTGAGCGGCCTTGTCACCGGAATCGTGGTCTGGCTGTATACCCTGGTGCTGCCCACGATGACCGATGCCGGCCTGCTGCCCCACAGCTTCATCGAACAAGGCCTCTTCGGGCAGAGCTGGCTCCGTCCATTTCATCTCTTCGGGCTCACCGGATTTGATTCCATATCCCATGGCGTCTTCTGGAGCCTGTTGGCCAACACCGGTGCGTTTGTCGGGGTCTCTCTGTTCAGCCGCCAATCCCCTCTGGAGCACTCCCAGGCCGCCATGTTCGTTGATGTCTATCATCTGTCCCGAGAAACGGAGGAGTCCATGGTCTGGCGGGGGACTGCTTTGGTGCCAGACCTCAGGACCATGCTGGAGCGGTTCCTCGGAAAACAGCGCACCGAGGAGGCCCTCGAGGAGTATGCCAGAGACCGCAACATCAACTGGAACCTGGCGTACAATGCCGATGCCAGTTTTGTAAACTTTGTGGAAAAACTGCTGGCCGGTGCCATCGGCTCAGCGAGTGCACGGGTCATGGTTTCAACGGTGGTGAAAGAGGAACTTCTCGGCATTCAAGAAGTTATGGATATCGTGGACGAAACCCGTCAGGTGATCATCTACAGTCGCAAACTGGAAAAAGCCAGTCAGGATTTGAAGGCCGCCAACGAACGCCTCCAGGAACTGGACAAACTCAAAGATGAATTCATCTCAACTGTGACCCACGAATTGCGCACGCCGTTGACCGCCATCCAGTCCATCGCTGAGATTCTGCGGGATTATCCCGAGACGGATAAAGTTGAGCAGCGGAACTTCCTGTCCATCATGATCAATGAAATTCATAGGTTATCACGCCTGATCAACCAGGTGCTCGATTTTCAGAAAATTGAATCCGGAAGGATGCACTGGCAAGTTCGGCCGCTGAACATGATCAACGTAATTCAGGACTCGGTCGATGCCACCCGCCAACTGGTGACGGACAAAGAGCTGCTGATGACCGTCAATCTGCCCGAGTCGGTGCCCATCATCACCGGCGACCGCGACAAACTCATCCAGGCGATGGTGAATCTGATCTCCAACGCGGTGAAGTTTTGTGATGCCACCGAAGGAAAGATCCAGATCAGCCTGGCAAACCGGAACGACACCCTGCACCTGTGCGTTGAGGACAATGGCATTGGCATCAGCGAAAAAGACCAGGGCGTCATATTTCAACAATTTCGCCAGATATCGCCGTCGGGAAGGGGTCGACCGCAGGGTAGCGGGCTGGGCCTGGCCATCACCAAGCGAATCGTCGAATTCCATGCCGGACGTATTTCCATAGAGAGCACCCCGGGCATGGGTGCGGCGTTCAGGATCGAGTTGCCTATCAAGAAACTTTAAGGTGGCGAAATAGCCACGCCATCTGGCAGGAACCACCAGGGGGAAGAGAGAACGGGTATGCCGGCCGAGTCAGGAAACATTCAGACCAACCGACTTGTCGAGATTCTATTGGACGGCTATGATCGGTATTTCGAAACGTTTACCGCCATTACCCGGCGCGCGCGCCTTCGGTTTGAGAACCGGGATTGGTCCGGCATGCGTGCAGACACGGTGGAGCGCCTCAACCTCTATCCCCTTCAGGTGGCCGATGCGGTCGAAGCGGTACGGGACCATTTTGACGCCGCTGCAACGCAACCGGAGCTGTGGCGGCTATCGAAGACCGCCTATATAACCCGGGCCGAGCAGGGGCGGGATGTTGAGCTTGCCGCCACCTTCTTCAACTCGGTGAATCGAAAGATCCTCGCCACGGTCGGATTTGACCCTGAACTGGCCTTCAGGGCGCTGCCTGCCGCTGCCGTAGCGCTGCCGCCGGCATCGGAGATGATGCTGACAAGCCCGGTATCCTCGATGACAGCCCAGACCATTGAATCCATGCTTGCCGCGTATGGATTTGAGACCCCCTTTGCCGACATCGAGGAGAACACCGCCCAGTGCGCCCAACGGATCAATGCACTTGCCGGAGCGATGGGCGGTGCCGGACCGACCATCCGCATCGAACTGCTGCAACAACCGTTTTTCAGAGGAATGGGCGCCTACCTTGTGGGGCGCCTGCACTGCGGCGCAGACCACTCTCCACTGGTGCTGGCCCTACACAACAGCAGCAGGGGGCTCTACATCGACGCGGTACTGTCCAGAGTAGACGAGATCCGCATCATGTTTTCCTTCTCGAGGGCATATTTTCAGGTGGAAGCCCAGCACCCCAGTACACTGGCAGCCTATCTGAAAACATTGATGCCCGGCAAACGCCGGGCCGAAATCTATATCGGTCTGGGATTCCACAAGCACGGCAAAACCGAGCTCTATCGGGATTTGCTCCAACACCAGAAGATGTGCGGCCAGGACCAGTTTGATTTCTCACCGGGAAAACGGGGCATGGTCATGATCGCGTTCAACATGCCCGGAGACGATTTGATCTACAAGCTGATCCGGGATCGTTTTGATTCACCCAAAAAAACCACCGCCAAACAGGTCATGCAAAAATACGACTATGTGTTCAAACATGATCGAGCCGGACGCCTCTTGGACGTGCAGACCTTTGAAAACCTGGAATTGGACGAATGTTGCTTCACGCAACGGTTGCTGGAGGAGATCCGCAGCGAAGCCCAACAGGCTGCCAGCCGCGTCAATGGCCATGTGGTGCTGCATCACGCCTATGTCGAACGCCGGGTCACCCCCCTGGATGTCTACCTCGAAACGGCTGGTATCGCCGAGGCCGAGGCAGCCGTCATCGACTTCGGCAGGGCCATCAAGGACCTGGCCCGAATCAACGTATTTCCCGGAGACATGCTGATCAAGAATTTTGGGGTCACCTCTTTGGGGCGGGTGGTCTTCTACGATTACGATGAATTGGGCCCCTTGACCAATTTCAACTTCCGAAAAATCCCCCGCTCCAGGCACTATGAGGACGAGATGAGTGCCGAACCATGGTACAGCGTAGGCGATCACGATGTATTCCCCGAAGAGTTCGCTTCCTTTCTGGGATTGTCCCCCGACCTGCGCCGCATTTTCCTGGCCCACCACGGCGACCTGTTCGAGCCCGACTTCTGGAAACGGCAGCAACGGCACATCCAGATGGGCACATGGTGCCACATCAGGCCCTACGGCCGCCATCTGAGGCTACCGCACAACCGCGGCCCAAAGGCGACTGGTTGACATTGCGAATCAATACCTTACCATATGGTGCATCAGCCGGGCAGATGCAGATATTGATTCCCGGCCCCCCTTCCCCATCCTACACCATCAACTATGGAGGACCATATGAATGCCTCAAGCGACCAGACCCCTATATCCATTCTGGGACCCATGGAGGCCGGCTTCGGCGACATCCTCAATGAGGAAGCGCTGGAATTCCTGGCCTCCCTGCAGCGCGCCTTCAACGGAAGAAGGCTTGAGTTACTCGAAATGCGACGCCGACGCCAGGCCCAGCTCGATGCGGGTATTCTTCCCGACTTCTTGTCGGAAACCCAACACATCCGGGACGGCGACTGGAAGGTTGCACCAATTCCCCCGGACCTGCAGGATCGCCGGGTGGAAATTACCGGCCCGGTTGACCGCAAAATGATCATCAACGCAATGAACTCAGGCGCATCCACGTTCATGGCGGATTTCGAAGATTCTCACGCACCCACATGGTCCGGTACCCTTCAAGGCCAGATCAATCTCAGAGATACCATTGACGGCACCATTGACTTCACCAGTCCCGAGGGAAAAGTCTATCGGCTCAAAAGCAATCCGGCCGTATTGATTGTCCGCCCCCGGGGGTGGCACCTGGATGAAAAACACCTGCAGGTCGACGGCCGGCCAATTTCAGCCGGCATTTTCGATTTTGGCCTCTATTTCTTTCACAATGCCCGGAAACTGCTGTCCCAGGGAACCGGACCGTACTTTTATCTTCCCAAAATGGAAAGCCACCTGGAGGCCCGGTTATGGAACGATATCTTTATCGCGGCGCAGAATAAACTGAATATTCCTTTGGGGTCCATTAAAGCGACCGTTTTGATCGAAACCATTCTGGCGGCCTTCGAAACCGATGAAATTCTCTACGAACTGCGGGACCATGCGGCCGGATTGAACTGCGGCCGATGGGACTATATCTTCAGTTTCATCAAACGCTTTAGGAATGTTCCGGGATACATCTTTCCCGACAGGGCCCAGATCACCATGACCCGGCACTGCATGCGGTCCTATGCATTGAAGGTCATCCAGAGCTGCCACCGTCGCGGTGCCCACGCCATGGGCGGCATGGCAGCCCAGATTCCCATAAAGAGCGACCCTGACGCCAACGCCATCGCACTGGGTAAAGTACGGGAAGACAAACATCGCGAAGCTCATGACGGACATGACGGCACCTGGGTGGCTCACCCCGGATTGGTCGCCATTGCCAGGGAAGAATTCGACGCTGCCATGCCGGGCGCCAATCAGGTGGAACGTCTGCGGGACGACATCACCATTTCAGCCGCCGATCTGCTGAAAAGACCCGAGGGCACTATCACCGAAGAAGGTCTGCGCACCAATATCCGCGTGGGTATCCAGTACATGGCCCACTGGCTCAGCGGCAATGGCTGCGTTCCGCTTTATCATCTGATGGAAGATGCCGCCACCGCTGAAATATCCCGCGCCCAGGTGTGGCAATGGGCCCACCATCCGGAAGCTCGGCTCGCGGACCAGCGCGACGTCACCATGGCTCTGGTCCGGGACATCATCGCAGAAGAGATGGCTCGAATACGCGCCACGATAGGAGAGGAACAGTTCGACACGATCCCTTACAAGGAGGCCGCCCGACTTTTTGAAGAGATCATCGCAGCACCTGAATTCGAAGAATTTTTGACGCTCAAGGCCTACAACCGCCTTGATTGAAGCAGAATCGGGCGCCTTGAATAAAGCGTCCCATCAACACCATGATGAAGGAGACCAATTATGCCAACCATAGCAGAAAAAGCGCAGGCTCTTTGTGATCGTCTCTCGTGCCATGAAATCTACCCTGACGAGGTCTCCGCCTTAAAATGCGAATGGGAGACCGATCCGCGCTGGAGCGGCATCGTTCGGCCGTTCAAGGCAGAGGAGGTATTGAAGCTGCGCGGCACGCTGAAACTCGAATACAGCTATGCCTCGGCCGGTGCCAAGCGCCTATGGCATTTGTTGAACCATGAACCCTATGTGCCGGCACTGGGTGCACTAACCGGCAACCAGGCAGTTCAACAGGTGGAAGCGGGGCTCAAGGCCATTTATTTGAGCGGCTGGCAGGTAGCCGCCGACAACAATCTGGCCGGACAGATGTACCCCGATCAGAGTCTCTATCCGGCCAACAGCGTCCCGGCGGTTGTTCAACGCATCAACAACGCCCTGCGCCGGGCCGACCAGATCCAGGTGCTGGATGGGCGCAAGAATGGCCCCTACTGGTATGCCCCTATTGTCGCTGACGCGGAGGCCGGGTTCGGCGGCCCGTTGAATGCATTCGAGCTGATGCGCGAGATGATTCAGGCCGGTGCGGCGGGCGTTCATTTTGAAGACCAACTGGCATCGGCCAAAAAATGTGGCCACATGGGCGGCAAGGTCCTCGTCCCAACCCAGGAGTTTATCACCAAACTGGTTGCCGCGCGCCTGTCGGCGGATGTCTGCGGGGTACCCACCCTGCTGGTGGCAAGAACCGATGCCGAAGCGGCCCGGCTGCTGACAAGTGACATCGACGAACGCGACCGGCCTTACATCCTCGACCAAGACCGTTCCTCCGAAGGGTTCTACTATATCCGTAGCGGCATCGAACTGGCTATTGCACGCGGGCTGGCCTACGCGCCGTATGCCGACGTGGTGTGGTGTGAAACGCAGCGCCCCGACCTGAATGAAGCGCAGCAATTTGCCGAAGGCATTCATGCCCGCTTTCCGGGCAAACTGCTGGCCTACAACTGTTCACCGTCATTTAACTGGGAAGCCAACCTGGATACGGCCGACATCGCCCATTTCCAGGAAAGACTTGGCACCATGGGGTATAAATTCCAATTTGTAACCCTGGCCGGTTTTCATTCTCTCAACATGGGGATGTTCGATCTGGCCCGGGGATATCAAAAAGAGGGCATGGCCGCATACTCAAAATTTCAACAAACCGAATTTGCCCATGGCAAAGACGACGGATACATGGCCATTACCCATCAGAAATTTGTTGGAACGGGCTATTTCGACCGCGTCATGAACGCCGTTACCGAAGGCACTTCCTCCGTGAAGGCGCTGGAAGGCTCCACGGAAGAAGCACAATTCTAAGCATGCCATTACCTTACGGGCAGAGTCCCTGAACCACCGCAGGCGGCGCTTAGGGGCGATCGACAGTTCGCCTGCGGCATCCCAACTGGTGTTGGAAACGGCTCTGTGCCATAGAGTGAAAGGCAGTTGGTTTGTTTACAAATCAACACCAGTAGGGCAGTATGGTGGGGAACAGTTCCCGGGCGGTGCCGCTCCGCTCCAGCATTGGCTGAACTGACACTGCCGATGCTGGGGTTGAAGTGTTCCGCGATTGCCCCTTCCATTGGCCCCGCTTTGGGTTAAACCCCACGGAGCTGGATCGGCAACTTCAAACCGCTCGGCGGCATTCAAGCCCAGGAACACCACAACCCCAACGGCACGAAGGATGAACGATGACGGACAAAGCTTTTCAGGACCATTACAAGGACGAAGTGAGCGTTTGTTACGGCTGCGGACGATTGAACCCCCATGGCCTCCAGATCAAGAGCTTCTGGGACGGTGATGAAACGGTGTGCCGCTTTACCCCCAAGGCGTATCACACCGCCATCGAAGGCTACGTTTACGGCGGATTGATCGCCTCCCTGGTGGACTGCCACGGCACGGGCACGGCAGCGGCAGCGGCCTACAGGGCGGCGGGACGCCCAATGGGCACCGAACCGGATCTTCGCTTTGTCACCGCCTCCCTGCAGGTCGACTACCTGAAACCAACCCCCATCGATGCACCATTGGAATTGCGTGGGCAGGTCGAAGAGATAAAGGGAAGAAAGGTTGTGGTTACCATAACGGTAACCTCCAGCGGAGAGCAGTGTGCCAGGGGCAAAGTGGTGGCCGTCCAGATGCCGGAGCACTTCAAAAGCCACCCATCCTAGCCAACGAAACCGGCCTTGCCGAAACGAAAGGCCCTGCACCGGGGGCTGATCAAGGCCATCAGGCCAAGGAGACGACATGGCCCGCGCCAATTGGTCCAAGTTCAACGGTTTCTTTTCCAACGCCATCTGGCACCTCGATGGGGATGACCTCCCAAAATATAAGGCCATATGGCTGAAGCCCGCCAGAATCCTGCTGCTCACCATCCAAGGGTTTATCAATGATCGCTGCACTCTGAGGGCCTCTGCATTGACCTTTTACAGCCTGCTGTCGGTGGTGCCGGTAGTGGCCATGGCATTTGGCATTTCAAAGGGCTTCGGTCTGGAGCAGCGGCTGGAAAAACAGCTCTATCTGAGGTTTGCCGGCCAGGAAGAGGTCATTTCCAGAATTATCGATTTCGCCCGTTCCCTGCTGGAAAACACCAAAGGCGGTCTTATCGCAGGCATTGGCGTAGCGCTGCTCTTCTGGTCCGCCATCAAAGTGTTGGGGCACATTGAAGGTGCGCTGAACGCCATCTGGAAAGTCCGAGCGCGCACCTTCATCCGAAAATTCTCCGACTATCTGGCCATCATGATCATCAGCCCATTGCTCATCATTGTCTCGAGCAGTGTCAATGTCTTCATCACGACGCAGGTCGAGGCAATCACCGGCAAACTGGCACTGCTCCAGGCCGCCAGCCCCGTCATCGTGCTCATGCTCAAACTGCTGCCCTTCGGGCTGATCTGGCTGCTCTTTATCCTGATCTACATGGTCATGCCCAACACCCAGGTCCGGTTTTCCTCGGCGCTGACGTCAGGCATCATTGCGGGCACCGTTTATCAGATCTTCCAAGGCATCTACATCAGCGCCCAAGTGCTGGTGTCCCAATACAATGCCATCTACGGCAGTTTCGCCGCCCTTCCCTTCTTCCTGGTCTGGCTGCAGGTGAGCTGGATGATCGTTCTGCTGGGCGCTGAGATCGCCTACAATCACCAGCATGTCAGCCGGCACACCATGGTTGCCGACCACCGGAAGGCCACGCCGGACTTCAAGAAAAGATATGCGCTGCACATCCTGCGATTGATCGTTCAACGGTTCAGGGCGGGCGAGCCGCCCCTTACTGCCCCTGCGGTAGCCGCACTTCTCAGGGGTCCCCTGCTGCTGGTGGAGGAGCTGATCGGACAGATGCTTCAGAGCAACCTGCTGGTGGCGGTGGAAAGCGGCAAAACCAACGGCCCGAAGGCCTATCATCCGGCCAGGGATATCAGCACCATCACCGTTGCCTCGGCGCTGGAGGCCCTTGACAAGTGCGGTCAGACTGACCCGCCCGTTGTGGCGGACGAAGCCTTCCAAACCGTTTCCAGCGTAATGGACGAACTGCATAAAACAATGGCGGCATCTTCCGCCAACCGTTTGATCCAAGACCTGTGACGCTCCTGCGTCTCTTATCCCATCATTGACGGGTCGTGTCATTTGAGGATCGCCCTTGGCCTGCCGCATCCTCCTGCAACGTTGGTTCACCACTCGATCATCCGGATGCCGCGACAGGCATCCGCATACCGCCGACGGTCCCGATAGGCCCTTCGACAGTCCGCCCTTTGCAATGCCACCCAACAGGATCCACAGCGATGACGGTCTTCAATTGCCCTCAAACGTGAATCGCCCAAGTCCGACACCTGCAGGATTGTCTTGCGAAACCTGCGGGACTGAGTTGACCGGGCGTTGACAAATGTATCGGGCTCATGTTGAGTAGAATCTAATGCAGTGCCATCCCATTGCATTGATCGAAGCATCGCATCGGCAGCAATTTCAACATCAGGAGGAACACATGAGCAAGACAATCGAAAATTTGAAAGCCGCTTTTACCGGTGAGTCCGAGGCCCGCAACAAGTATACGTTCTTCGCAGAAATTGCCCGCAAGGAGGGGTATCTTTACATTGCCAAATTATTCGAAGAGACTGCCGAAAACGAACGCCAGCATGCCAAGGACCACCTGCTGCTGCTGGGGGGGTTGGGCGACACGGCCGCCAACCTGAAAGAGGCGATCGGGGGTGAAGATTACGAAGTCCAAAGCATGTACCCTGAGTTCGTCAAAGACGCCGAAGGAGAGGGTGAAAAGAGAGCGGCCAACGCCTTCAAGCAGGTTGCCAAAATTGAGGCCCACCACCGCGAGCGCTACAAAAAGCTGCTTGCAATGGTTGAGGCGGGCACCGTTTACAAGCGCGAGACAGCCATCAAATGGAAATGCAGCGTATGCGGGTACATTGTCGAGGGCAAAGCGCCGCCCCAAAAATGCCCCTCGTGCGAACATCCCCAGAAGTTTTATGAGCCCGCCAATCTGGACGTTTAGAAGCGGTTTCATTACTGGGAGCCGCCGCGCGGAGCCTATCGGAACTTTTTTCCTGCGGCCAGTCGATGCACCTGATAGTACCCCGCGATCAGCAGCCCCCCGCCGAGCAGAATCCAGATCAGATGCTGCTTCACGAGGACCTGGCCTTCATGGACCAGTTCACCGTAACTGAGGCCTTCGGTGGTCGCTCCCAGCCAGTATCCCAGCACGGTGAGGATCACGACCCAGAGGCCGGCCCCAGCAGCGGTAAAAATGGAAAAGCGCACCAGGTTCATCCGTGAAATTCCTGCAGGGATGGAAATGAGCTGGCGCACCACAGGGATGAGCCGGCAGACGAAGGTGGTGATGTCGCCATACTCGCGGAAAAGCGCCTCGGCCCGTTCCAGCTTGTCCGGCGCAAGGAAGACGTATTTTCCCCAGCGGTGCAGAAAAGGACGCCCCAATTTCAGCGATAAGAAGTAATTGATCCAGGCTCCCATGAGAGAGCCGGCAAGGCCGCAAAGGATGGCAATGCAGATAGCCGGCCAGACTTGGTCCTGTGGATAAAACTCTCCCCGGGCCGCCATGAAGCCGGCCGGGATCATCACGATTTCGCTGGGAAAGGGGATAAAGGAGCTCTCTACGGTCATGAATAGAAAAACCAGAAGGGGGCCCCATGTGACGCCGAAGCGAACCATTTCCTCAAGAAATGGAATCAGGTGATCGATCAATTGGGCCTCCACCCGAATTCACCCACAAGCTTCACGAACCGGCAGCCGCCCAGGTTGGTTTGCTGGACGCCGTTTTGATCCCGGACGAGCTTGATCAAGTCCTGGGTATGCTGATTTCCCACCGGAATCACCATGCGGCCGCCAACGGCCAGTTGATTGACCAGAGCGGCCGGGATTTCCGGCGCACCGGCGGTGACGATAATGGCATCGAAAGGGCTTTCATCCCTCCATCCGGTTGTCCCGTCGGAGTAACGGGTGACAATATTGTGATACCCCAGCTGGTCGAAAAGTTTGCGGGTTTTGACATATAGGGGATGGATGCGCTCGATGGTGTAGACGCGGTAGGCAATACGGGAGAGAATGGCCGCCTGATACCCTGAACCGGTGCCGATCTCAAGGATCCTGTCGCCGGCCGAGGGCTCCAATGCCTGGGTCATTTCAGCCACCATGAAAGGCTGCGAGATGGTCTGCTGCTCTCCAATGGGCAGGGGAAAATCGCTGTAGGCCTGGTCCATCAGCGCTTCGCTGACAAATCGGTGCCGGGGCACCTGGCGCATAGCGGCCAACACCCTGGCATCGGTGATGCCACGCGCTTCGATCTGTTTTTCAACCATTTCGTTTCGCAGACGCTCGTATTTCATCGCAAATCAACCCCCAGGTGTCATCTACCAGAGCGGTGCATACCGGTCAAGCGCATAGCGGCATAGGGCGCCTAAACCACTTGCTTTTTTAGCCAAGACCTCATAGGTAAGGACCAACCTGAAACCACAGGCGGCCCACTTCTACGTAATGGAAACAACCAGACATTTTATCATTTCGATTCTGCTGGCCACCCTGCTGATCGCCTGTGGCACCATCGGTTATATGACCATCGAGGGATGGAACACACTGGATGCCCTCTACATGACGATCATCACACTGGCTACGGTTGGATACGGCGAAGTCCACCCCGTCAGTGATGCCGGCCATATCTACACCATCATCCTCATCATCACCGGTGTGGGTTTCTTTCTGTATGTGGTAGGTGCGGTCATCCAGTTCATGGTAGAGGGGCGCGTCCGCCTATTGCTTGGGAGAAGACGATTGGACCGTAAAATAGCACATATCACGAATCATTACATTCTGTGCGGCTATGGCCGCATCGGAAAGGTCATCTGTAACAAACTCCTCAGGGAGAACCACCCTGTCGTGGTCATCGATAAAAATGAGGACCTTGCACAGACGCCCGCCAGCTCGGATTTCATCTATGTCTGCGGTGACGCCACCGATGAAAACGTCCTCCTCAAAGCCGGCCTTCACCGGGCCAAAGCCCTCATTGCCGCCTTGGGAACCGACACCGACAATGTCTTTCTTGTCCTGACCGGGCGTCAGCTGTCGCCGCATTTACAAATCATCGCCCGCGCCGGCAACGATGCGGCCAAAGCCAAGCTGGCAGCCGCCGGTGCCAACACCGTGGAGGCGCCCTATGAAACCGGCGCGGCGGCCATGGCACAGCGGATCATCCGGCCCACGGTCACCAACTTTCTGGATCTGGCGTTCACCGTGAGCAATAAGGACATTCTAATGGAAGAGATCCCCGTGACGGCCTCTTCCCGGTTGAATGGCATCACCCTGGCAAAGTCGGGAATCCGGCAGAAATATAACCTGATCATCATCGCCATCAAAAAAGAAGATGACCGCATGATCTTCAACCCCTCTCATGAAGCTTCCATCAATTCAGGAGACACGGTTGTGGCTGTAGGCGAGCCGGCCAACCTGATCAAGCTGCAGGCCGTTCTCAACCCGTCTTAGCATGGCGCCGTGCGGCCTCCACGCCCCTGGCGGCATGCCCGTGGGGGGTTGATGACATTAACGAAAATGGGATAATAGCAAGCACTGCAGGTGGGGGCGGCGTCTCGCGGCGACATTTTCAGCCAATGGCTGGATTGCCGCTGCAAGAGGCCACTCACAGCCCCAGAGCGCTTTTAAATTGATGCCATTGTCTGAAAGGCTATATTTTATAGATCACTCGGGATTCGGTGATGACGATATCGACGTACTTGTCATGCGATTCCATGGGAACGGCAGTCTTGATCTGGTCTTCGAAGATCAGTCCAACCTTGCGGGTGGTAATGGGCAGTTCGGGGATGAGGCGGTCGTAGTATCCCTTTCCCGATCCGATGCGGCCGCCTTTTTCATCCATAGCAAGGCCGGGGATAATGGCGATGTCCAGGCAATCGATGGGCACGGTTTTGCACCTGGACAGATCCGGTTCGAGGTTGCCGCGGGGACCTTGGATCAAATCTTTGGCGGGATCGTCGACTTTCATCAGCGTCATCTGGCGGGCCTCTTCGTTAAAGGCCGGCAACACAATAATCTTGTTGTACATATAGCTGCGCTGAATAATTTCCATGGTGTCCACCTCGCCTGTCGCCGGAGCGTAAAGCAGGGCAATGCGGGCTTCCAGGTAATTGGCAAACTCGAAAAGCCGTTCTTCAATGGCTTTGGTTTTGGCGGCCAGCACATCGGTTTTCATGGATGCAATCGTTTTTAGGACCTCATCGCGAACTTCCTGCTTCTTCTCTCGAGCTTCCTCCATTGAGCTTCTCCAACAAATCTATTTTGGTTGAGTCATCATGGTTGTGTCATGGATGTCAACGTGCAATAATCATTGACCAAATCAGGTGTATTCAGTACAGTTGCGTCAGTGCTCGGCACCCAATCTCGATGGTTACAGGCGCCTTACAATCAGAAGCAAATCCGTCATCATAGCCAATTTCTTGACGAAAAACTTGCCAAATATAGGGATTTAAATGTTAGAAATCAAGTTCGTAAGACAAAATATAGAAACAGTCCAAAAGGCCCTTGATAATCGCGGCGCCAAAGCAGATTTGAACGTCTTCACCCAAGCGGATGAAAGCCGTAAAACCGTCTTGGGTGAAATCGAGCAGTTGCGCCACCGCCGCAATGTCGTCTCCAATGACATTGCCGCAATGAAAAAAGCCGGCGAGAACGCCAACGCCCTAGTGACTGAAATGCGTGACGTGGGCGAACGTATCAAAGCACTGGAAGCGAAACTCGCTATCCACGAAGAAACCCTGAGCAGCGTGCTTCTGGGCATTCCCAATATCCCCAATCAGTCCGTACCGGTGGGCCGCGACGAAGCGGACAACACCCTTGTCAAAATCCACGGCGACCCACCTGCTTTCGATTTTAAGCCCCTGGCGCACTGGGATATCGGCACCAACCTGGGCATTCTCGACTTGGCCCGCGCCGCCCGCATCACCGGGGCCAGATTTCCACTCATCATGGGCGAAGGGGCCCTGCTCGAGCGAGCCCTCTATAATTTGATGCTCGACGTCCACACCATCGAACACGGGTACACGGAGGTACTGGCACCCTATATGGTCAACCGCCAGGCCATGACCAACACCGGCCAACTGCCCAAATTCGAAGAAGACCTCTTCAAACTGGAAAACTGGGACTATTTCCTGATTCCCACCGCCGAAGTTCCGGTGACCAATATCCACCAGGGTGAAAAAATACCGGAAGAGCGGCTCCCCATCCGCTACACGGCCTTTACCCCCTGTTTCCGGTCGGAAGCCGGATCCTACGGCAAAGACACCCGCGGCTTAATTCGCCAGCACCAATTCCATAAGGTCGAACTGGTAAAATTCTCCACCCCGGAACAGTCCTACGCCGAACTGGAAACCCTGCTGGACAATGCCGAGACCATATTGCGCCGGCTGGAACTGCCCTACCGGGTTATTACCCTCTGCACCGGTGACCTGGGATTTTCGGCAGCCAAAACCTACGATATCGAAGTGTGGATGCCATCCCAGGGCGTCTATCGGGAAATTTCATCGTGCAGCAATTTTGAAGATTTTCAAGCCAGGCGCGCCAATATCCGATTCACCCGCAAGGGGCAAAAGGGGTCCCGTCTCGTGCACACCCTCAACGGATCCGGCCTGGCGGTGGGCCGCACCCTGGCTGCCATCCTGGAAAATTTTCAACAGAAAGACGGCTCCGTGCTGATTCCCGAAGCGCTGCGCCCCTACATGGGTGGAAAGGACCGCATCTACCGATGAAGCTCCAGGATTTTCCTGCGGAAATAAAGCCTTTCCTCGCTCCCGAACCCTCCGGGCAGCTGATCTACCGCTGTCTGGGGTGCAGCGGGCAATACGATATCGAAACGCTGTTGTATACCTGTCCGGAGTGCGGCCAAGTCCTGATGATTGAAGACCAACAGTTCGAACGGCTCGCAGAGATCTCTGGAAAGATGTGGCACCGCATTTTTGACTACCGCCGCATGCTCACCGTACCGGCCCTCAAAGGCATCTACCGGTACCATGAGTTTTTAGGGCCGGTCCTGCCCCTCGATGCCGTGGTGTACCTGGGAGAGGGACACACCCCCGTAGTGGAAGCCAACCAGGAGCTGCAGCGCCAGGTCGGCCTGCGCTTCTATTTCAAGAATGACGGCCAGAACCCATCGGCATCCTTCAAGGATCGGGGCATGGCCAGCGCATTGAGCTATATCAATTTTCTCATCTTCACTGGCAGGGCCAGCCAGATTCTAGCGGTGTGTGCATCCACCGGCGACACCTCCGCCGCCGCCGCCTTGTACGCCTCCTACCTGAGGCCCCATATCAAATCAGCGGTTTTGCTGCCACACAAAAAGGTGACCCCCCAGCAGCTCTCACAGCCTCTGGGCAGTGGCGCCAGGGTTTTTGAAATTCCCGGCGTCTTCGACGACTGCATGAAGGTGGTCGAATCCTTGTCCGAACAGTACGAAGTTGCCCTGCTGAACTCAAAAAATGCCTGGCGCATTCTTGGGCAGGAATCTTATTCTTATGAAATCGCTCAGGAATTCGACTACCACATGGCTGACAAGGTCGTGGTGGTCCCCATCGGCAACGCCGGCAACATCACCGCCGTCATGAACGGTTTCATCAAATTTTATCAAGCCGGCATCATCAGCGAGCTGCCCAAGATCATCGGCGTCCAGTCTTCCCATGCCGATCCCGTCTACCAATACTACCGGGAGACGGATCCCGGCAAGCGGCGTTTCGTGGCCCAGGCTGTCCGGCCTTCCGTTGCCCAGGCAGCCATGATCGGCAATCCGGTCTCCATGCCGCGGGTCATCTGGCTGGTAGACCGCTTCAATGCACTGGCCGGGTGCCAGCGCGTCCATTTTGTCCAGGTCGCCGAGCAGCAGATCATGGACTGGCAGCTCCGCGCAAACCGCAATGGCCACATCGCTTGCACCCATGGCGGGGAATGCCTGGCCGGGCTCCAGGCAGCTGTTGCCCTGAAGATCGTCAAGAGCGATGAAACCGCCATCGTGGATTCCACCGCCCATGCGCTCAAATTTGCCGGTTTCCAGGATCTCTACTTTGAGAACCGCCTGCCGGCCGAATACGACATCACCACCGACAGAGCGCTGGTCAATGCACCGCGCTATGTCCATCCCGAGGATCTGGAGCAGGTACCGGCTCCGGGGAAACCCCTTGCAGGTGAAGCCTTGGATCGGTTCGTGAAGAAAATCACCCAGGCCATCGCGCAGGATCTTGGCCTCCGGGAACCGCGGCACCCATGACCGCCTTGACTGAGTCAGGATACCTATAGATGATGCGACAATGCCACCACTTAGTGCTGACCGCCCGCTGCTGGCTGCTTGTGCTGATCGTTGCAGCGGCAGGGGCCACGGCCGGGCATGGCAGCAGCCTGATCTACAAAAATTATATCGTCCGCTACGACCGGGGCTGGGACATCCTGTGCGAGCCATATGTGGTTCAAAAAAACGACTGGGTTCTGAAAATCTTTCGCCAGAAAGGCGAAATCGCCTATCATGATTTCCGGGATTTCATGGGCATCTTTGAAAGGCTCAATCCCCATATTAAGGATATTGATTTGATCCGACCGGGCCAGCGTATCGACATCCCCCTGCGCAAGCTTGAGCAGGGCAGCCTAAGCGGCCAGGACAGCGGGGTCGTCACCATTCCATTTGTCACCCTGGCAAAGGTCACCGAGGTCATCTCAACCCATTCCAGAAGCTACCAGGTGCAGAGGGGCGATACCGTCTCCCAACTCCTTGCCAGAGAATTCGGCGGCTATGGAAGCAAGTTCTATCAGGAGGGGATAAAGCTGTTCAAAGCCGCCAACCCTGGGATAAAGGACCTTGACCGCATTTATGCCGGTCAGAAAGTGGTCATCCCCGACCCTGGCATCCGGGAGCAATCGTGGTACCCCGCCATGTACGACGAACAGGGCAACCTCAAGGAGACAATGGGGAATACGCGCCCGCCCGAAACGGATGCGGTGCCGGTGTCGATGCCGGCTCCCGCCAGCGCTCCTCCCGGCAGCGCGCCGCCCGAGAGTCCCATTGCCGAGGCAGCGGCCGCCGTGGGCGGAAAGCTTTACAGCAAAGGCACCTATTTCCTGCCCAGCAGCGGTGGTGATGATTTCGAGCTTGACCTGTCGCGTCATCCCATGATGGAGCTGGAGAAAAATCAAAAGATGGTATTTTCTTCCAGCGACCGTATCATGGCGCTGGAAACCAGCGCTTTTAAGGAGAGATGGCCGAACATCAAGCCTGTCACGGTCGATGATCAGGCGTCAGTGGAACAGATTATCGGGGCCATTTTCGACAACCTCGAAGAAACCGATGAGGGCGAAGCGGCTGAAGTCGCCTTTGAAGACAACGGTGTCCGTATCGCCGTGCGGGCCAGGTGGGTCCGGCCCGAGGCGGAAGGCCGTCGTCTGTGCATCACCGCCATAACCGGACCGGGCCAGAGCACGCCGGACCCCATCCGCCGGTACCTTGAACGCAACGGGGTCGTCCTCAAAGAGATCCTGCCCGGCGGCGGCAGCGTGCCGCAGAAAGCCGACGACGGGCAGCGGCATGCCATTACAAACATTCTGGCGCTGGCACCGGTGAATCAGAAAGATTTCGTCAAGACCATTGCGCGCACGCTGGGATTGACCTACTCCCCCAACATCGCCATCTCTTTCCCGTATGCCGGGATCCAGGTTCAAGCTTACGCCGATCTGGTGGCCGCCCCCGGCGGTGCGGATGTCTTTGTGGATTTCGGCGCGCTTTACGGCGATGCCCTGGCCGCCATAAAGGCTACCGGTCTCACGGTTCTGCAAATCACCACCGAGGAGAGCTACGCCGATATCGTTAGAAAATTGCTGACCGCCCTTGGTCTGGCGTATGAGCAGAATCCAACCATTTTGGCCGCACAGAGGCCCCCCGACTACAACACGCAGATTACGGTGGCCGGCATCGCTTACATGAAAAGCGACGACGAGCGGCTCCTGCTATCCGGCGCAGCCCTGCCGCCGGCCGTCAGCGATCTGCTCTATGCGCGGGGCTACAATCTGGTGGTTTGGTGATCGCAGTTGACCTAAACAGAGGGAATTGGAATGAACCAACACAGACGGTTTGAAATCGGATTGTTGTGGGGCTTGGCGGTGGTCATTGCCCTGTGCGCCTGCAGCAGCCAGCCCAGCCGGAAGGACTCTCGAATGGCCGAGGCGACCCGTGAAATCGGCGAGGCCTATATGCGCCAGGGGGACTATACCGCCGCACTGCGCGAACTGATGAATGCAAAGACGCTCAATCCTAATGATCCTATCGTATACCATGACCTGGGAATTTGCTACATGGTCAAAAACCGTTACCCGGACGCCATCGCCAATTTCAAGCAGGCCATAGCCCTGAAGCCCAGTTATGCGCCAGCGCGCAACAATTTGGGCACCGCCTACATCAGGGTCAAAGAGTGGGATGCCGCCATCGAGATCTTTGAAGAGATTACCAAAGACGCCCTCTACGCGACCCCGCACTATCCCCTGTCCAACCTCGGCCTGGCCTACTACCACAAAGGCCAGTATGCCAAATCCTTGGATTACTACAAGCAGGCCCTAAGGGTTCAGGAGAATTTCGTCAATGCATTGCGGGGAGCGGGCCGGACCTATCTGGCCATGAACGACGGGCGGATGGCCCTGCGCTATCTTAGGCGGGCGGTCAAGCAGGCACCCAAAGTGGCCGGCATTCACTACGACCTGGGGGATGCCAACCTGCTGGTGGGGAACATCGACCAAGCCATTGCCTCCTACGAAACGGCTCTTGAACTGGCACCCCAGGAGAGCGAGGTGGCCATCAAAGCCTATCAGCGGATCCGGTCCATACGATAGCCAAAGCAAGTTTGTAAAACAGCGCCCGCCAATTTTCAGCAGTGTTGCCGAACCAGGCCGATGAATTGTTGTAACATCACTGCGATGGAAACTGGCGCACCATTCTATCCCCGGCCCATCCTGAATCCTTCAATGCATTTGGCATAGATCCAAATACAGTTACTGCCCCTTAAATTATATTTAAAATCAATAATTTAGAATAGAAAAGACCACAGAGAGGATTCCTCGAGCAAGCCATCCATAGCAACTATAAAAAACCCGCTGC
>Ga0316201_10000425_pt1 | contig 23465 bp, 21 predicted proteins | sample CS6wburrow_MG_FD_204516 | JGI IMG/M metagenome (GOLD analysis project Ga0316201, IMG submission 204516) | Coastal sediment microbial communities from Delaware Bay, Delaware, United States - CS-6 worm burrow | ecosystem: Environmental > Aquatic > Marine > Coastal > Sediment | place: USA... | reverse complement strand
CCATCTGTAATGCTGTATTGGGAAGTGAGTTGTAGCTCTTCTGAAAAATTAACTTCTAACCCCGCTTCAAAGCCATAGACCTCGGCCTTTGCAGCATTTTGAATGGCCTGGACTTTGCTCAATTCACCCTGGTAAATGAGCTCCTTCTGTCCATCGAGTTCAAAGTCCCTCCTTACCAGTGCATCTTTTAACTGGGTGATATAACCTGCCAGTTCTAGTTTCACAAAATCGTCGAAGTTGAGGTTGGCTCCCAATTCATAATTGTACGCATACTCTGCTTCCAGGTCAGGATTAGGGACAACTACGCTACCAGGTTCACTATCGAAAACCTTACCTACATCATCCACGTTCGGTGCCCTGAAAGCAGTTCCAAAATTAATCTTCCATCCCAATATCTCGCTGGCCTGCCAGGCAAAGCCCGCGCTTCCTGTGAATGCTCCCGTGTTGATATCTGCTTCCGTGAACGGAAAATCGTAATAAGGCCCTTCAAATGAGGCCTTAAGGAGTATATGATTATATCTCAAGCCACCCTGGAACGAGAAATCCTCGCTTAATTTATATTGTAAACTGCCGTATGCAGCCATACTTTGCCACGTTGCACCATCTGGGTAGCGCGAAATGTCTCCTTCAGAATTTCCTGTGTTAATATTTGTCTGTTTCCCTTCGGAATTTACCATGTTATATACATATTCAAGTCCATAGAAAACAGTTGCCTTGTTCAGTTTCTTTGAGAGATCAAGACCGGCAGAATAAGCACTCACACGTTCATCCGTCTCAAATAAAATATTCTCTCCAAAATCCCTGTCGTTCCTGCTTTCTGCGAATTGTTGATAGCTGAGGGTAAGCAGGCTTTCATCGTACAGATTACTTCTTGAATTATGGTTTACCTGCAGATTCCCACTTAGCCATTCCTGCGGGCCGTAATACCATTCGGCCGATCGTAAATTACCATCCCTTTGGCGGTAAAGTCGGTCGTACCTTGGATAGTCACTCGTAGTCGTGTAAAACAACCCCAGCTCGAAATCCCAATCGGATTCCGGCATGAATCGTATTTTTTGCATTGCGTTGATCTGATCGTATCCAGTTGGCACCTGGACCCTGGGATCGGGGTTATTCACTATCACGTCCTGCCCGTCTATTCGATCTGCATATTCGAAGCGCAAATAATCATCAGGACCGTATTTCCCCATTTTAAGGTCGTCGAAATCACTGTAAGTCACTGATGTGAGGAAAGCCCATTTTTTCATTCCCAAGTTAAGCTCTGCATGCCCGGTTTTCTCGAAATTAGCTGAAGAATACCTTCCGGTGACCTGTCCGGAGACATCCATCCCCTCTTTGAGGGAGAATCTAGGATCCTTGGTATAGAAGTTCATAACTCCACCTACCGCATCGCTACCGTAAACCACCGAACCCGGGCCCAGTATTACTTCGGAACGATTTATGGTAAAAGGGTCTATTGAGATCACATTCTGGACATTCCCACCCCTGAAGATCGCCGTGTTAAAACGAACCCCATCCACGGTAATAAGCAACCTGTTCGTACTAAAGCCCCTGATGAGCGGACTACCGCCCCCCAACTGACTTTTCTGCACGTACACCTGGCCACTGGATTCAAGCAGGTCTGCAGCCGTTTGAGGATTTGTAAACGCCACATCATACGAGGTTAGCGTAACGATCTGCTGCGGAATATCCTTACGCTGTTGTCCGAATTTGGATACGGAAACCACTACCTCATCCAGTTGACTGGCATCCGATTGAAGGTAGACCACTCCACCGGTTGCAATGATCTCTCTTTTTAGTTCCGAAAGCTTGAGATATGAAATGACCTGAAATGTAATACGTTCGTCTTCTTCGAAATTCGAAATATTCACTACCCCTTCAAAGTCGGCAACAGCGGTTTTTGAGGCATCCTCGTTGTAAACCGCCACACCTCCGATGGGCCGCTGAGTATCACGGTCTAGAATCCGAATTTGCTGAGCCGATAAGGATAGGGATAAAAGAAGGAGAGCAAACGGCAGGTAATTCTTTAAGGTCAATTGAAAAGCTGATTTAACACCAAAAGTGACTTCGGATTTTTATAGGCCTGCAAATGTAATTTATAATACAACAATACCAAATTTAAGACCTCCGAACGCGTTGTTTTGGTTAGTTTTATTCGGTCTAATACATCAAAATCTATGCCGAAGAACCCCTTTAAGGCCTCTACTTTTGGCCCTTCCTCACAGGCAATAGCTCCGGGGCTGTCTTCAAAATACCCCTCTTGTAAATTGAAATACCTTCCCTTCATGGTGGTCACATCCGGATAAAAGCCTAAATGGGAGGTTAAATTCAGAAGAAACAAAATGTGGAAATTAGCGACCGAGTTATTGTCATCCAACCAGTTAAGCGATTGCTGTAAATATTCAAAAAGTTGTGGGTTGGGTTCTTCTTCCTGTATGGACATTTTAAGCATTTCGGCCAGGAACATCACCATCGCACTTTTTACCACATCGGTATGTAGCGATTGGTACGGCCGGAATATCTTCACCTCACTAATTCTTTCCAATGTACCCTTGTCTTTATGAACTGCAGTAAGTTCGAGCTGAGTTAATAGCTGAAAGTGAGATGTCCTTACTTTCCCTCTTCGGGATTTGAGAACATTCCTTAAAAGATAACTTTTCAAACCTGCGGCTTCGGTGAAGCAAGTTACGATAAGATCAGCCTCGGCGTATTTTACAGTGGAGAAGACAATAGCTTTGGTAGTAACAACCATTAGCGAACAATCATGATCTTGTGTACCTTGGTTTCAAGGGCGTCCTCCGTTGTGATCAAGACCAGATAAACACCCGATGCCACTTTGTATCTGCCAAATGCCGTAGTGTCCCACAAGACACTTCCTCCCTGGCTGGTCTCTTCGAATACCAGGTTACCTTCAATATCTGTGATCTTCACATTGGCCTTTGCCGTAAGGCCATCTATGGTCACATTCCCCGAAAAACCAGGCCTTACCGGGTTAGGATAAGAGTACACATTCTCAAGATTATCCCTGGGGGCTGTGGACGATCCATTGTACGCCACCAATCCATTTACCGTAGCAAAGTAGACTACCCCGGTAAAAGGATCTATGGCAATATCCTGTACGTTGTTGGTTGGCAGTGGTGAATTATCCTTGGTAAATCGCAGAAGAGTTTCCTGCCCGTTTGAAGACAGGTAGAAAACACCGGAAGTTGCCGTTGATATCCATTTATTGTTAGAACCATCTACTTCAATGTCTGTAACTGAAAGCTGAAATAATAACTCTTGAGGAACTCCGTCTTCAAGTATGATTATTGGTTGGGAATCGATATCTGCGCCTTCTTCGAAAAACCCTCCAACATTGAACAACACACGTAATCCTTTAATACTGCCTATCCACAACCGGTTTTGATTATCGAATGCCAGGGCCCTTATATTATTATCTGCCAGGTTACCCGTTCCAACGCCTTCGGTAATCACATTTAATTGACCGTTGGACGGGTTATAGCCTACCAACCCACCCTGGTTATATCCGAAAAAAACGTATCCTTCTCTGCTTATTCGCAATTCTCCTAAAGCACCTGAAGTGGCAGCATTCGGTATGATGTCTGTAATATCATTCTTCTGAAAGGCCAGGCTGGGAGTAACCCGGATTAGCCCCTCCGCTTCACGACTTTGAGTGATCCAAAGATTGCCGTCCCGGTCGTAGTCGGCCCCGTACAATCTAACATCAGTCTCGTTCGGATTGATAGAGTTGAGGTTGCTGTTCGTATCGTCGTAACGCCGTATCGGTTGGCCGTCAAAAATTTGCAATAGACCTTTGTTGTGTGAAGTCATAAATACCCTTGAAGCATCGTTGGGGTCGATGGCAACATTTACGATATCATTGGTCTCGAAGATCTCTTCGAACTCATAGTTTATCCAACTACCTTCTTTAAAATGACTAATTCCCTTATTTGTGGGCGGGAACGGATTGAAATCCACATCAACTTCTCCAAAAGCTACCCATATCTGGCCGGGAGAAACATCTATGGAAAAGGGGCGATTATCTATAGGTCCATCGGGTAATATTTGTTCAGCCTGGTTAGTTCCGAAGGGAATCGCAAGTAATCCATCTTCCTCGGTCCCGTAGTAAAAAATATTGTTATGTGCATATCCAGATTGTCCCACTACATCAAAACCGGGAATATTCTGAACCGTCGCTTCCAGTACGAATCCTTCTGAAAAAGCCTCAATAGATCCTACGGTGGTAACTGTTAGCAGGTCTCCCTGAACTCCAAAATCCACCACTTGTTGGTTGAAATCGGTAAGAGGAACAAAACCGGCGTTTCCAACGAATTCAGCAACACGCCCATCAATTCTCATCGCGTATACCTCATCCCCAAGAGCCTGGACTCCCAGCCAGTTTGCCCCGTCATTGGAGAGTGTCCATTCCTGGTAGTCTATAAGGTTGGTATTATCCACGAGTGCTCTCCTGATACCGCCATCTCTTGAGGAGGCGAAGATAAGATCACCGCTAACAGTAGTTTGAGAAATATTGATCTGGGTTCCCAGGTTGCCGATAAAATAGGTGTCACCGAACTCAAGACGTTCAAGGTCGTACACCGAAATACCAAAATCTGTGGCTATATAAAGGTTGCCGTTATACTCGTTGAAGTGATTAATCCGTTTTCTATTGGGTGGGATGGTTGGCTTGTCCAGAATATCAACAACTTTCAGTATATCCTCATTGCCTTCAAGAACGATATCGATCAAGCCGTTCTCGTATCCGATCACCAGCAGGTTAAAATTATCGCTGTAATATATAGCCGAGATAAACTCTCCGGACAATCCGTTTACAGAAGATAATGTTTCGATCTCCCGGGTGCTTAAATCATAAGAAAAAACGGCGTTTTCGGCACCTACATAGACCTTGTCGTTTCCTTGCGAAATGTCTTTCACAGATACGTAAGAAAAGTAGCCCGTCCATTCATTCTCGAAGTTTTGAGCAATTCCCGTGACGGATGTGATTATAAACAGGATAACGAGAAGTCGATTCATGCAAGTTTTGTTTGTCTATATTAACACGCTAAAATAGCATTTATTGCTGGATAGAAACTAAAAAAGGCTGCCTTTACGGGCAACCTTTTTTAATTATTGAGTGTTGCGGATTACACAACTCCCTGGGCCAACATGGCATCGGCGATCTTAACAAAACCGGCGATATTGGCTCCTTTAACATAATCTACATGTCCGTCTCCATCCTTTCCGTATTTCACACAGGCAGCATGGATATCGTTCATAATTCCGTGTAGTTTTGCATCTACTTCTGCGCGAGTCCAGCTCAAGCGGAGTGAATTCTGAGACATCTCGAGTCCGGAAGTGGCCACACCTCCAGCATTGGAAGCCTTCCCTGGTGCATATAGAATGCTGGCATTTTGGAACACTCCAATCGCTTCTGGTGTAGATGGCATGTTTGCTCCTTCAGCAACACATATACAACCGTTGCTAACTAAGGCCTCTGCTTCTTCTTTGTTGAGCTCGTTCTGAGTAGCACATGGTAAAGCGATATCACATTCCATTCCCCAAGGACGTGCTCCTTCAGTATAGACAGCAGACGGATATTTGTCGGCGTATTCCTTAATTCTTCCGCGTTTAACATTTTTCAAATGCATCACAAAAGCAAGTTTTTCTTTATTCAGGCCATCCTTATCGTAGATAAATCCAGCTGAATCGGAAAGCGTTACTACTTTCCCTCCGAATTCCATTGCTTTTTCAGCAGCATACTGCGCCACGTTTCCGGATCCGGAGATCAAAACGGTTTTTCCTTGGAAATTCTGTCCTTTTGTTTCAAGCATACTTTGAGCAAAGTAAACAGTACCATAGCCTGTAGCCTCAGGGCGGATAAGCGATCCTCCGTACTCGAGTCCTTTTCCGGTTAGAACCCCTGTGAATTCATTCCTCAATCGCTTGTACTGCCCGAAAAGGAAACCAATTTCCCTACCACCAACACCTATATCACCGGCTGGCACATCGGTATCCGGCCCAATATGGCGTTGTAATTCGGTCATGAAGCTCTGGCAGAAGCGCATTACTTCGGAATCGCTCTTTCCTTTAGGATCGAAGTCGCTACCTCCTTTACCACCACCCATAGGCAGGGTAGTAAGACTGTTCTTAAACACTTGTTCGAAGCCCAAGAACTTCAGAATACTCAAATTCACACTAGGGTGATAGCGAAGGCCACCTTTATAGGGTCCAATTGCTGAATTGAATTCAACCCTGTAGCCACGATTCATCCGGGTATTCCCTTTGTCGTCCTGCCATGGGACACGGAACATGATTACCCTTTCAGGTTCTGCCATACGTTCAAGTAGCATTTTGTTCTGATATTTCTCATTCTCCTCAATAAAGGGAATAACGGCCTCAGCAACCTCCGTTACCGCCTGGATAAACTCAGGTTCGTTCGGATTTCTACTTTCAACGTTATCGATGAAATCTTTTATACTTTGTTTCACTGGTATAAAAATTTAAGTTTAAAATATGGTTGTCAATTTTCATGCTGCGAATCGATGTTTCAAAGGCTTTGTTTACGGTCTATGAAAACGTTTTCGTAACGCGGAGCAAATATAAGTTATCTGCGAATAAGGGAAATGATTTTTGTCAAATAACCTAAAAATAACCTTTAAATTTCCATGTTACGTATGTTTTTATATATTTGTTACGTCTCAATCTAAACCAGAATATGATGAATGCCAGATCATTGCTAATGGTGTTTCTCCTCTTAGCGACCGCTAATCAGGAGCTTCACAGCCAGTTTGGTTTCTCACACGAGATAGGTGTGATAACAGGTCCCGTTGCCTTCTATTCCGATTTCGGGCAACGTAACGATTTTGAAACCAATAAAGGGAATGTAGGCATTGGTGTGGGCCTAATCCACTACATCAACTTCTCGTATCGCGCCGATTGTAATTGCTACACCCGCGATGTCTACTTTAACGATCACTTCAAGATCAGAAATGAAATCGATTATCACGTTACCAATTTCGATCACTTTGGTCAGTGGGTAGACCCCGACCGAACCAGCGAAACAGCAGATCAACTAAGAGCTATGAAAGGTAAAAGCCGGGTTTTCGACATTGGAACCCAGCTGGAATATTTCCCGCTAAGTATTCGAGATTTTGCCGCGGGTGCTTATAAAATCGCTCCTTTTGGTTCATTTGGAGTTCATTGGGTAAGTTTCGATCCTGAAGTGTATTCTGAATTGGGGCCTTTAAACTCACCTTTTACCACTCCTCTTCCAAAATACCGAGACGCCTTTCAACAGGAAGGAGACAGTACCTGGTCTATCGTAATGAGCGTTGGGATTAGATACAAGCTTTCCCCGTTAAGTGACCTTATGCTGGACAGCCGTTGGCAGTATTACTTCAGTAACTGGGTAGACGGATTAAACCCTTCTGAAGAGTTCAACGGAGGTTTTCCGGTACCTGAAAATAAGGCAAACGACTGGATATACTGGTTAAATATCGGGTATATCTACTACCTGGATTAGAATTAAAAACATTAAAAAAATCCCTTGAGTTATGATTCAAGGGATTTTTTTTGGAATTAGCTCGGTTATCCTATTGCCTGTTCGAGGTCGGCGGTTAAATCATCCGCATCCTCTATTCCCACGCTTAAACGGATCAATGCGTCTACCACACCTGTTTTCTCCCGTTCCTCCTTCGGAATACTCGCGTGAGTCATACTCGCAGGATGTCCCGCAAGACTTTCTACACCACCCAGACTTTCAGCTAAAGTGAAGATTTTTAATCGCTCTACGATGCGAATGGCCTCGTTGTAGTCATTCCCCTTAGTCACAAAGGAGATCATCCCTCCAAAATCATCCATTTGCGCTTTGGCTACTTCATGGTTGGGGTGATCCTTGAAACCAGGCCAGTACACTTTCTCGATCTTAGGGTGATTTTTAAGGTATTCGGCTACTTTCTTTCCATTCTCACAATGTCGTTGCACTCTCACGTGAAGTGTTTTTAAGCCGCGAAGAACAAGAAAGCTATCCATAGGTCCGCAAACCGCACCGCTCGCATTCTGAATAAAGAATAACCTTTCAGCGAGCTCGTCATTATTGAGCATCAAGGCTCCCATCACCACATCACTGTGCCCTCCCAGGTATTTGGTAGCACTGTGCATCACTATATCTGCCCCAAGATCCAGGGGTCGTTGGAGATAGGGAGTGGCAAAGGTATTGTCCACGGCCAATAGGATGCCGTGCTTCTTTGCGATTTGGGCACACTTCTCTATGTCGATGATGTTCATCATAGGGTTTGTTGGAGTCTCCACCCAGATCAGTTTTGTATTTTCTGTGATGAAAGCTTCGATGTTTTGTGCATTCTCCATTCCAATGAAATGGAATTTCACCCCGAAATCTTCGAAGATCTTTGTAAACAGACGATATGTACCTCCATAGAGATCGTTAGTGGAAATCACCTGATCTCCGGGCTTGAGCAGTTTGATCACTGCATCAATAGCGGCCAGGCCGCTGGCAAAAGCAAGGCCGTGTTTCGCATTCTCTATACTCGCGAAGGCCCTTTCGAGGGCTGCACGAGTAGGATTCCCGCTCCTGGAATACTCGAATCCCTTGTGCCCGCCGGGAGTGGTTTGTGAATAGGTGCTGGTTTGATATATAGGTGGCATTACCGATCCGTAGGCCGGATCAATATCGTGCTGCCCTCCGTGAATGGCTTTCGTATTAAATTTCATGGAATTGTTTGAGATTTCTGGAAACAAAAATACTACTTTACTTCGTGAATGTGAATTCTATTGTATTTTTAACCGATGATGAAACGACTTCTTTTATTCACGACCTTACTATCCCTCGTTTCGGCCTGTAAGAAGCAGGAAGCACTTTTGATCAAACCGATGAATTTCAGTGAAAAAGTACTCTCCGGATGCGATACCGGCTGCCCTGAAATAACAGTAAACTACATTTCAGTAGAGGAGGATAGTGAACGTTCCCGAAAGATCAATGCCAAAATAAATGAATTCATCATTGATGCCCTGTACCTGGGAGATGAAGCTACATCGCCTTCGGCTAAGGACATTGGGGAGGCTGCTGCAGGGTTTGTTTCCACCTACCGAACCCACAGTGCCGAATTCCCGGATATGCAGTTGGAGTATTTTGCCGAAATAAACATATCCGAAACGTATCATTCGGAAGAATTACTCAGCCTGGAAATGAGACACTACCTCTTCACCGGGGGGGCACACGGTTACGGAGCTACGTTTTTTGCTAACTTCGATGCCAAAACAGGAGAGGAACTGGAACCGGAAGATCTTTTTACAGATATTGATACATTCACTTTGTACGCTGAAAAAGCGTTTAGAAAAGAATATGAGATCCCTGATAACGAATCGATTAACGCTACCGGATTCTGGTTTGAAAATGATACTTTCTATCTCCCGGAGTCTGTCGGATTTGAAGCTGAGCATCTTGTATTGATCTACAATCAATACGACATAGCAAGCTATGCCGCCGGTCCAATCGAATTACAATTACCTATTTCAGAAATAAAAAACTATTTAGCTTTTACCCTCCCATGAGTTTGTTTTACTATTTAGCCACTTGTGATACCTGCCAACGTATCATGAACAACCTTAATCTCCCGGAATCAATTCAGAAAAGAGAAATAAAAAGTAAGCCTATTAGCGAAGTGGAATTACGATCCCTTCGGGAATTGTCCGGCTCGTATGAAGCTTTGTTTAGCAAGCGGGCCCGGTTATATAAAGAGCGCAACCTAAAGGAGGCGAATTTACGGGAGGAAGATTTTAAAGAATTGCTGCTGGAGCACTATACCTTTCTGAAACGCCCCGTATTGGTGTACCGGGATGCTATTTTCATTGGAAACAGTAAAAAAACCGTCGAAGCAGCCTATAGCGCACTTCACCATAGCTAATGAATCCACATGCTCTTGCCCTTTTAGCCGCAACTGCTGCCAGCGGCATCTACGGAATTAATCATACCATCGCTAAAGGGCTCATGCCGGATATTATTGGCTCCTATGGATTTATCCTCCTCAGGGTGGGCGGTGCGGCTTGTTTTTTCTGGATCATCGGTTTATTTTATAAAGCTGAGAAAATCCACCGAAAGGACTGGCTCCGATTCGTAGCATGCGCCTTCTTCGGCATGGTGCTCAACATGAATATGTTCTTTAAAGGCCTGGAACTATCCACCCCTATAAATAGTTCTGTGGTCATTACATTAAGCCCTGTCCTGCTCCTGGCACTTTCGGCCGTCTTTCTAAAGGAGAAGATCACCTGGATGAAAGCCGTGGGTATCGGTCTTGGCCTGGCAGGAGCGTTGGCCCTTATTCTCTTCGGGATTAAAACGCAACCCAATGCCCCGAATATCCCGCTGGGAAATGTTCTTTTCATAATCAACGCGACTTCATATTCCTTCTACCTGATCTTTGTTAAACCCCTGGTAGCAAAATATAGTTCCATCACCTTGATGAAGATGTTTTTCCTTTTCGCTTTCCTTATGAACCTACCCATTGGCCTGGAACAATTCAACGAAGTGGATTGGATGGGCCTCGATTACAGTTCGATATGGCAGCTGACCTTTGTGGTGATCGGGACCACCGTACTCACCTATCTGTTCAATATTTACGCGTTGAAACAACTGAGCCCATCCACTATTGGCGCATTCATCTATTTACAGCCTGTGATCGCCGCTACCTTCGCCATATTTGCCGGGGCCGATACACTAACACCCCTTCGAATACTAGCGGCCATTCTTATATTCACCGGCGTGTTTCTATCCACACGAAAAGCAAAACCTAAGAATTCAGTGGTGTAGGTGAAAAGGCAGTATTTCGCATATCACTCTTATGAAGTATCCTGAAATCGGTGGTTTTCGGCATCTTGTCCATTTTCGATAGTATTTCTTCCGGCATGGGTATCAGTTTCCTGGTCTTAAGGTCTATCCATCCCCCCTTCATATCACACGCAGCAATATTGTCTCCTTTATCATTGTAAAATTTATGGAGGAACTGGAAGAACATTCCATCTTCGCTGGCACCAGCCAACTCAAAACTCACTGTCACTTTCCCTTGGATCGCCTCTCTGAAATAGTAGATGTGTTCGTGGAAAACAACAGGACCGATATCGTATCGGGCTAATGTGAGGTGATCAATACCATGGTCCATCAGGGCACTCATCCGGGTATGACTCATATAGTTAACATAGGAAGTGTTCGCCAGGTGCCTGTTGGCATCCAGGTCGTTCCATCGTATCTCAAATTCTTTCAAATACATGGGTATTCTTTTTTGTTTTTTCTGAAATGAAATTGGTAATTGCTTCAAGGACCAAAGGCCCTTTTAAGGTGTGGTCGTATTCGGTGGTGAATAAGGTTTCTATGTGATCCAGGCCGAACACTGCCTCTTTAATAGGGGCTATAGGCGTGACTGTATCGGACTCTTCATGAATTACCAGTACCGGCTTGTCAACTTTGTTGAAGAAATTCGACATCTGAATCTCTCGGTGAGAAATTTTCAAGACCTCATCCGTTTTTTTCTTGAGGTTGCGAATCATATTTTCCGACAGGCCCAGGATGTCTTTCGCATACTCGTAAACTATTCCAATTCCTGAAGGAGAGCCCAGAACCACATAACTACTCACATTAACTGAAGGTTGATACAGGAATTGATATGCCGCCGCAAGATTTCCCATGGAGTGGCTCACAAGCACATCGATGCCATGGGTAATTTTTAGGGTAGCCTCATAAGCTTCCCTGTAGATCTCAAGGTTGAAGTAATTCCCTTCGGAAGCACCGTGTGCGGGTGCATCCAGGGCAAAGCAGGTGTATTCAGATGGATCCAGAGCATCAACATATTCTCGCCACCTTTGTGAATTACTCATCCACCCGTGTATAAAAAGCACCTTTTTAGGGCCATTCCCCCAGCGATGGAGAGCGGTTCTACATCCCCCGATATTTAACCAATGCGTCTCCCCGCGACTAAAGAATAGCAACCCTTCTTCGCTCACAGCCACCCTCTTTATCCTGCTGAGGAGATTAAATGCGATGTTCCGTGTAAATCTTGGAAATATGGGAGTAAGCAGGTTTAAAGTACCTCCAATTGATTTGGGTAATAATTTCTTCATAATTCAAATGATACCAATCGGTATCTTATTCGACAATTTTTTTTTAAACAGACATTTCCTCAACCAGTTTTCTAAGGTGATCGTTGGTATGCATGATTGCATTTTTATTCCGTTCCAATTTACTCATCATGATCCCTCCTTCCAGAGTGGCGATAAATATGGTGCAGTAGTAAGGGATATCCACATCGGGGCGTACCTGGTTGTTCTTGATCCCGTTTTCGATGATCTTGGCCACTGCCGCCCTCAATTGTGCCAGCATGTTGTACGCCTGTTGACGGAGGACAGGATTCGAATCGTCCGACTCCACCGCGGCATTCATTAAAGGGCATCCTCCTTTATAATGGGGCGCTTCCATATAATTCTCAAAAAAGGAGAAAATAGCCTCGAACTTAGTTTTAAAGGTCGGCGCCTCTTTAATGGAAATACTGATCTGATCAAACATCAGTTTGGACAAACGCCTCAAAGATTGCTGCTCCAGGTCCTGTTTATTCTCAAAATGACGGTAAATAGCCCCTTTGGTATACCCGGTAGCCCTTGTGATATCACTTATTGAAGTGGCTTTATACCCCTGGGTATTGAAGAGATCGGCACTTACGCGTATGATGGTATTCCTAGTTGCTTCTGCATCTCGCATGGCACAAAGATACCGATTGGTATCTTAAGTTCCAAATTCCATGGAAATTTCAATCTACCCAAATTATTATTCTATATTTATATCCGAAAACAACCTCTAACTTAACCTGAGAATATCATCCATAAATGCCATTAGTTTCGTCAACCTACCGTCCGATTGGAGCCTTCAGAAACGGGCATTTCTCCACCATATATTCAGCCAAACTCAGGCGTGCTCCAATTCTGGCGCAAACAAGAGAGCGACTTGAACTTTCGGATGGAGACTTTATTGATCTTGACATGTCCTTTTCAGAAAAAAAAAGCAACAGGATCGCTATTCTGCTACATGGGCTCGAAGGAAATGCACAGCGCACCTATATCAAAGGACAGGGCAAGGTCCTGGTTGAAGATGGCTGGAACATCTGTGCGGTGAATTACAGGGGTTGCAGTGGAGAACCTAATCGAAAATACAGTTCCTACAACTCAGGAAAAACGGATGATCTGGAGATCGTGATCGACCACCTGATCAAAAAAGACAGATATGAGCAAATTGTATTGATCGGTTTCAGCCTGGGAGGAAACCTTTTGCTGAAATACCTGGGTGAAAGAACCCACCTGCCAAGTCAAATTAAATGCGGTATCGCCGTTTCCGCCCCCCTCAGTTTGAAAGGTTCTCTGGATTCACTCAACAAACCTCATAATTGGCCCTACAGAACCCATTTTCTAATCGACCTGCGCAAAAAATACAAACAAAAAACGATCCTCTTCCCTGAGAAAGCCAGCCGGTCCGAGCTGAATAAAATATGGTCGCTCTACGCCTTTGATAATATTTACACCGCACCGGCACATGGATTCATAGATGCGTTCGACTATTACGAAAAGAATAGCAGCCTGCAATTCCTGGATAACATATCCATTCCTGTATTTATTCTGAATGCGGAAAACGACAGTTTTCTCAGTCCGCACTGTCTTCCCAAAGAACTTGCATCAGATTCAAAAAACATCTATCTTGAAGCTTCGAAATTCGGCGGTCATGTTGGCTTTTACCAACCGGGAAATGTCTACTATAATGAAACCCGCTGTGTGAAATTTCTGAAAGAAATAATTTAAATCCCAACACATGAAAATATTGCGTTATATCCTCTTAGCACTTGTAACCACGCTTGCGCTTAATTGTGGAGGAGAAAAAGAAAAGAAAGAAGAAAAGGAACCAATTAAAATCGGCTCCAAGAAAGAAAAGGTAGAAAAAGACAATAAAACAGCTACTATCGGTCTTACAGGTGACGACATGATGCAATACAACATCAAGGAGATGAAAGTTAAAGCCGGACAGGAGCTCACTATAAACCTTCGCCACATAGGCAAAATGGACATCAAAGTGATGGGGCATAATTTCGTGCTGCTGAAGCAAGGTGTTTCTATCCCTGAGTTCTCCATTAAAGCGGCAGAGGCAGGAGAAGCCTCAGACTGGATTCCCGAAGATGGGAAAGATGTGATCGTTCATACTAAAATGATAGGTGGAGGCCAGTCCACCTCCATAACTTTTACCGTTCCCGAGGCAGGAACGTACGACTACATCTGCAGTTTTCCGGGGCACTCGGCTATTATGAAAGGTAAATTTATTGTTGAATAGGCCTCTCAGGAAAAACTGTCGACTTCCTTATAAGCACCTATCACACGTTGTTCTCCGGGCTTGCCTTGCTGTGAATTACCGTGTTCCATCCCTATAATACCTTCGAAGCCACGGCTGTGGATATATTTAAAGATATTCCTGAAATTGATCTCGCCCGTGGTAGGTTCCTTACGGCCCGGGTTATCACCAACCTGGAAATAGCCTATTTCGTCCCAGCAGGCCTCAATATTGGGGATCAGATTCCCCTCCTGAATTTGTTGGTGGTAGATGTCGAAGAGTATTTTACAAGACGGACTGTCAACTGCTTTACAGATCTCATAGGCCTGGGGTGATTCGGTGAGAAATAATCCGGGATGATCCCTGAAATTCAAAGGTTCCAGTACCATAACAAGACCGTGCGGTTCCAGGATTTCACTGGCCTGTTTCAGCGTTTCGATCACATTGGCCATTTGGTAATTCATGTTCAAACGCAGGTCTACATGCCCGGGAACCACTGTCATCCATTTGGCATTTACCCGTTTTGCAACTTCTACTGAAGTTTTTATTTCTGAAAGGAATTCGTCCCTCCATTCTTTTTTACCACTGGCCAGGTTGGGTTCTTTCCAATAGATCGTGTGCGCCACAAAAACCCCCATCTCTATCCCAAGACGTTTCATAGCTGAAGCCATCCGCTTCTGTTCGATCAAAGGACGATTTTTCATTTCGTTATCTTCAAAAGCCGTGAACCCCTGTTCCGCCATGAATTCCAGTTGGCTCACAACATCACTGCCTGCATGGGCTTCGAACATCCCAATATGAGGAGCATACTTGAGATTGAAGTGATGCTTACTATTATAAAGGTTTCCTGACATTTTCGAGGCCATTAGTGTGCCTCCAAATGAAAAAAGGGAACCCGCCAGGGCTCCCTTTCTTATAAATGATCTTCTATTCATACCAATTGATTATAAAGCCATGACATTTCCATTTCCGGCTTCACTTAGGGGAATACATCCCTTCTGCTGTCCCGGAACCGGATCGTACCACAGTACGTTCTTGCCTATCTGCTCGCTGGACTTCCAGGCCCAGATAGTCATACCTCGAATACCTGAAAGTAAGCCAAAAACAGCTGCTTCTTTAGCTGGAGCTGCGGTTTTGTCCGACTCGTATTCTTCATAAAACTCGTTCAATGTCTTATAGTGTTGCGTCTGTGTTTCTTTATCCATTGTGAGGTATTTGGACAGCATTTGGTCGAACTCTTCTTTTGTACCATCCGCAAGTTCTTTATTGAAGGTGGCTGTGTATTCCTCACCAAACAGCTTAAAGAACATTTTGACATGATCCTGTAAGGGTTCAAAACTACCTTCCCAGATCTCACCCTGAACTTTCGGGGTGATCTCCTTCCAGTAGGCGTCAATGAACTTATGAGCACCAACGGCTACTGCTCCTGGGACCGTTTCATCAGCCGGAATTATAAGGTCTACCATTTGTTCCAGTGCATGTCCTTCAGCTGGTGATACAAACACAGGCACGAATTGCGGTTTGCTCTCACAACTTTGCAATAAACTTATCACGGTGGGGGTGGCAACTACCGCTCCAGCTCCCAAACCGATATTTCGTAAGGCTCGTCTTCTATCCATTATGCTTCTTTTTTAAGTTGTTGAGCGGCGTGATTCGCAGCCCTGGCACTAAAGGCCATATAGGTTAATGATGGGTTTACACAACTGGCGGAGGTCATAAAGGCCCCGTCCGTAACATACACATTAGGCACCGCATGCAATTGATTGTGTTTATTACATACGGAAGTCTTAGGGTCACGACCCATTCTGGCAGTTCCCATTTCATGGATTCCCAATCCTGGTGCTCCGGGATCGTCCCAGGGCTCAACATCATCATACCCGGCTTTGCTGAGCATGTCTACTGCTTGTGCAACCATGTCCTTCCTCATTTCATATTCATTTTCCTTCCACTCAACATCGAAGGTTACAGTGGGTAAGCCCCATTGATCAAGGTTGTTATAATCCAACTCCATCTTATTTTCATGATACGGAAGACACTCGCCAAATCCCGTCAATATGATACGCCATTGACCTGGCTTGATAACTGCGTCCTTCAGATTCTTTCCATAGGCAAGTTCGGCTACAACCTCTTCATAATGACTTCGGCTGGCGCCACCCTGGTAGCCATATCCCCGGGTGAAGTTGGGCTGGTCTGTTTTGCCACCAATATTTCTGAAACGGGGTATATATATTCCATTCGGTCTTCTTCCTTTATAATATTTGTCTTCGAAACCAGGAACTACTGCCCGTGCACCGGCCTTGAAGTGATGATCCATGATATTATGTCCTAATTCACCGCTATCGTTACCCATTCCGTTAGGAAAGCGTTCACTTTTGGATTGCATCAGAATAGATGCTGTTGCAATGGCTGAAGCACACAAGAAAATCACTTTTGCTTCGAACACCATCTCCTCTTTGGATTCGGCATCGATAACTCTTACTCCGCTCGCTTTACCGGTTGCCTCGTCGTAGAGTACTTCGGCCACAATGGAATGAGGACGGATGGTAAGGTTTCCTGTTCTTTCAGCTGCTGGCAAAGTCGATGAATTACTACTGAAATAACCTCCGAACGGACATCCGCGCATACAGCGATTTCTGAATTGACAATTCGCTCGTCCCTGGAACGTCTTGGTTCCCGTTATATGGGCTGCACGGCCAATGGTAAGTACCCGACCGTCGTCGTAATTCTCTGCTATCTTGGCCTTCAGGTCTTCCTCGGCACAATTGAGTTCCATAGGAGGGCAAAATTTTCCATCTGGTAGTTGTTCCAGCCCCAGGTTCTCGCCGCTTACACCTATGAACTCCTCTACCTTATCGTACCATGGTTGGATGTCCTTATAGCGAACAGGCCAATCCACGGCTATTCCTTCTTTCTTGTTTGCTTCGAAATCAAAATCACACAATCGATAACTCTGTCTTCCCCAAACCAATGACCGGCCTCCAACGTGATACCCTCTCAACCAGTCGAAACGCTTCTTCTCATTGTAGGGGTGTTCGAGGTCATTCACAAAGAAATGTCTTCGAGCCTCTTGAGTGGTATATCCCGACCTTGCCTGTTTTAGTTGTTTTTTCCGTTCTGATTCGGGGAGTTGCCCTTTGTATTCAAATTCCCAGGGATCCATATTCATCGTATGGTAATCCTTGATGTGCTCGACCATTCTCCCTCGTTCAAGAACCAGGGTTTTCAAACCGTTTTCACACAATTCTTTGGCGGCCCACCCGCCACTGATACCAGAGCCTACAACTATGGCATCGTAAATTTCGTTAGGCTTAATCATTTCGAAGTGTTTGGTTTTTTCTAAAGAATCCAATCTGTTGGTTAACCTTCATGTATTGGATCACTTTCGATCGTTATATAGCTTATCAAGGTCCTGTTTTTTTGTTGATTTTACAAAAAACTTGAAGTTAAAAAAGATTCTGCTTAACCGAAAACGTTTTCGATTGTAAAATATGTAACACTGTTGTCATTCTTATTCGATTCTTTCAAAAAAAAACTAACTTGGAACTTCATAAAAAACCCAACGCAGAACCTTTAATAAATTTTACTTTACATGAACAGATCAATTCTCTTTATTCTCCTGTTTTCTACCACTCTAGCCTGTAAGGAAAAGGAGCCAAAGGACGGAGTTTCAGAGCCTGTGGCTGAAACAACTACAGAAAACGAAACGGCATATAACCCAAAACTTTCGCTGGCCCAGTGGTCACTTCACCTAAGGTACGAGGAGGAGGGCGCCAATCCTTTCAACTTTGCTAAAGATGCCAAAGAATTGGGGTTTGAAGCGGTAGAGTATGTTAATGATATCTATTCCAAACAAATTGAGAAACTCGGTTTCGAAGCGGTAATAGATTCCCTAAAGGCGGAAAACCAGCGTTATGGCGTTATCTGTAATTTGATTATGGTTGATAATGAAGGCGACCTGGCCGATCCCGACGAGAAAAAGAGGAACCAGGCTGTGGAAAACCATAAGAAATGGATCGATGCAGTTGCAGGGCTGGGAGGACATTCTATTAGAGTGAACACCTTCGGAACCAACGATCCGGCGAAGTGGCATGCTGCTGTTGTAGACGGACTAAAGAAATTATCCACTTACGCCGCAACCAAGAACATCAATGTTCTGTGCGAGAACCACGGCTGGCTTTCCTCCGACGCCGACAAACTGATGGCGGTCATTAACGAAGTGAACATGGAGAACTGCGGAACATTACCGGATTTTGGAAACTGGTGTATCAAACGCAAAGACGGTAAAAGGTGGGGGGAATGTGAGGAAGAGTACCCGGATTATTACAAAGGGATTGAACTAATGATGCCGGCAGCAAAAGCAGTTAGTGCAAAATCTTACAACTTCGATAATGATGGCAACGAAACGAAATTGGATTACTACCGAATGATACAGATCGTTAAAGATGCTGGTTATACCGGTTATATTGGAGTGGAATATGAAGGAAAGGAAATGGGTGAAGTCGAGGGAATCATTGCCACAAAAAAGTTAATCGAAAAGGCCGCGGCCGCAACTAAATAAACCACAATGAAAGCAATTACTAGAATACAGTTATCCTTCATGATGTTCCTGGAATTCTTTATTTGGGGAGGGTGGTTTGTCACTATGGGAACCTTTTTAGCCAAAGCCTTCAATGCTGAAGGGAGTCAGTTGGCCATGGCCTATGAAACGCAATCCATAGGGGCTATTATTGCTCCGTTTATCATCGGCCTCATTGCCGATAGGTATTTCGCGGCTCAAAAGATCCTTGGGATACTACATATAGCGGGTGCTGTATTGTTGTACCTGGCAGGAACTTCATCGGATTTCGCTTCCTTCTATCCATACATCTTAATTTATATGATCCTCTATATGCCAACACTGGCATTGGTGAATTCTGTGGCTTTCAGGCAAATGAAAGATCCCGCCAAGGATTTCGCACTGATTCGGGTGCTTGGGACCGTAGGATGGATAGTAGCGGGGCTGGTAATTGGATTCCTGTCCTGGGAATCGGAGAATCTACTTCAAAATACCTTCGTAATGGCGGCAGGAGCGTCTGCTTTACTCGGTTTGTTCAGTTTTACATTGCCGAACACCCCTCCTACAGCGACCAAAGGTGAAAAAGTGAGTATTCGTGAAATACTTGGACTGGATGCCCTGGGCATGCTAAAAGACAAGCGATACCTGGTATTCTTTATCGCTTCCATTCTGATATGCATACCACTGGCTTTTTACTATCAACACGCCAACCAGTTTCTCAACGAGATCGGAATGGAAAAGGCCGCCGGGAAGATGACCTTCGGTCAGATGTCTGAGATCCTCTTTATGCTGCTTTTACCTATTTTCCTGAAACGATACGGGATAAAACTAACACTGCTGGTAGGGATGATAGCCTGGGTTGTTCGCTATGTGCTCTTTGCCTACGGCGATGCAGGCGAAGGCGCATGGATGCTGATCTTCGGAATTATTTTACACGGTATCTGCTATGATTTCTTCTTTGTTTCGGGACAGATATACACGGATTTCAAGGCAGGTGAGAAATTCAAAAGTTCTGCCCAGGGACTCATTACCCTCGCTACGTATGGTTTGGGTATGCTAATAGGGTTCAGGCTCGCGGGTTATTACACCGATGCCAATGCTATTGCAGAAGGGCACAATTGGGCAGACATCTGGTTGCTTCCTGCCGGAATAGCAGGAGCCGTATTACTGTTTTTCCTGATTGCCTTTAAAAATGAAAAGATTGAAGTAAAAGAATAATCTATGAGTAACAAAATCAGATGGGGTGTCCTCGGAGGAGGGGGTGACTCGTTAATCGGGGTCCTGCACAGGGTGGCTGCGAGTATGTTCGACAAATATCAGCTTACCGGGGCAGTATTCAATCCGGTATACGAGAAAAGCATTGAATTTGCTCGAGAGATCGGGATCCCTACCAACCGAATTTATGAGGATTTCGACAGCATGGTAGCCAGGGAGCTCGAACTGCCGGAAGAAGAACGTATCCAGGTCTTTTCGGTACTTACACCTAACTTTCTGCATTTCCCTATGGCCAAAAAGTTGCTGGAGTCCGGATTTCATGTGATCTGTGAGAAGCCGATGACCATGAATCTCGAGGAAGCGTTGGAATTGCAGGCCATTCAGAAGAAAAACAACAATATCTTCGCCCTTACGCATACCTATACGGGTTATCCTATGATCCGTCAAATGAAAAAGATGATCGCAGAGGGTGTGATTGGCGACGTTCAGAAAGTGGATGGACAATATTACCAGGGTTGGATCAATCCCATCATACACGATCCCAAATTACGGGCAGGCACCTGGCGGCTCGACCCTGAGAAATCGGGTATTAGCTGTTGCATGGGAGACATTGGCGTACACGCATACCAAATGCTGGAGTACGTGAGCGGCATGGATATCCAATCTGTTCTGGCCGATCTCAATTATCTTTACGAAGACAATAAGATGGATATCGATGGTACCGTCCTCTTAAGGCTTGGGAAGAATGTAAAGGGTGTGATTCGAGCAAGTCAGATCGCAACCGCAGAAGAGAACAATTTCACCATATCAATTTATGGCAGAGAAGGCTCCTTGAAATGGGAACAGGAAAATCCAAACTATCTCTATTTATTAAAGGAGGGAAAACCGGCCCAGACACTCAAACCGGGCCACGAATACAACAGCGCCATATCACTGGATGGCACTAAACTACCTCCCGGCCATCCGGAAGGGATCTTCGACGCAATGGGCAATATTTATAAAGGTGTTGCCAAAGCGGTTCGGGGCCAGGATTACGACCCCATGGAGTTCCCTGGCATGCGAGACGGAGTGCGTGGAATGAAATTCATTGAAACCGTAGTTGCCTCCCACCTTGAGGGAAACATATGGAAAACACTATAAGATTAAAGCATGAAAACAATTAAAGGACCCGCGGTTTTCCTGGCCCAGTTCATGGACGAGAAAGAACCCTTTAACTCTCTTGAGGGGCTGTGTCAATGGGCCTCAGACCTCGGATACAAGGGAATACAGATCCCTACCTGGGAAAGCAGGTTAATAGACCTTACTCTCGCGGGAGAAAGTAAGACCTATTGTGATGAGCTAAAAGGTAAGATCGCCGAATACGGCCTGGAGATCACTGAGCTCTCTACCCATCTGCAGGGGCAACTTGTAGCCGTACATCCGGCCTATGATGTGATGTTCGACAATTTCGCGCCGGACGATTGCAAGAACAACCCGGCAAAACGCACCGAATGGGCGCGAAAGCAACTGCTCAGCGCTGCAAGAGCGAGTAACCATCTTGGATTAAAAGCCCACGCAACCTTTAGCGGGGCGCTGCTATGGCATGCCTGGCACCCATGGCCTCAGCTTCCTGCCGGACTGGTAGAAATGGGGTTTGAAGAATTAGCCAAAAGATGGATGCCTTTGCTCAACGAATTCAAAGAACAGGGTGTGGCTGTCTGTTACGAGATACATCCCGGTGAAGACCTCCACGACGGGGTTACCTTCGAACGTTTCCTCGAGGCGACGGGCAATCACGAAGCTGTGAATATCCTTTATGACCCGAGTCATTTCGTGCTTCAGCAATTGGATTATATCACTTATATTGACCACTACCATGAATTCATCAAGGCCTTCCATGTGAAGGATTCCGAATTCAACCCAACGGGGAAAAAAGGTGCCTACGGTGGTTATGGCGACTGGAAGGACCGTGCCGGAAGATACCGATCCCTGGGTGATGGACAAATAGACTATAAGACCGTATTCAGTAAATTAACCGAATACGGATGCGATGTCTGGGCTGTTATGGAATGGGAATGTGTGATAAAGAGCCCGGAACAAGGAGCAAGAGAAGGAGCCAAATTTATCGCCGATCATATCATTGAAGCTACTACCAAGCGTTTCGACGATTTTGCCGGTGCGGAAATAGACAAAGAAAAACTCAGAAAAATATTAGGACTATAATTATGAAGAATCTAAGAATTGGAAAAAGTGTAATCCTGGCACTGATCGTATTGATGGGTGTTAGCTGTAAGGAAAAGGTAAAAGAGGAAACCGCCGAAACAGAACTAAATACTACCTCTGCTGAAAAAGAAGAAAACATGGAAGAACAGGATTGGATCATATTGTTTGATGGCACGGATTTCGACAATTGGAGAGGTTACCTGGCTGAAGGCATGTATGATAACTGGACCATCGAAGAGGGAGCCATGGCTTTCACACCCGACGAAGATGGCGGGAAGAATATTATTACCAAGGATAAATTCACAAATTTCATTTTATCACTTGAATGGAAAATTTCCGAAGGTGGTAATAGCGGTATATTCTGGGGTGTACATGAAGATGAAAAATTTCCGGAAGCCTATCAAACCGGCCCAGAGATCCAGGTCCTTGACAATATGAAACACCCTGATGCCAAAGTAGGTGATGGGCTTCATACTGCCGGGGCGCTCTACGATATGGTGAAGCCCTCGGAAGATGCCACCAAACCGGCAGGAGAATGGAATCATTGTGTGATCGAGATCAACCATAACACCAATCGTGGCGATGTGACGATGAATGGCACCAAAATCGTATCATTTGCTGTTCATGGCCCCGAATGGGACGCCATGGTTGCCAATTCCAAGTTCAAGGATTGGGAAGGTTTCGGGAAATATCGCACAGGGCATATTGGATTGCAGGATCACGACGATAAGGTGTGGTACCGAAATATCAAAATAAAGAAACTCGATTAGCACGTCGCACTCATCATGTTTATGTTTGAAGATTCCGATCAGCTTTGGTGGGGCTTGGGGTATTGTGCTTTTATGCTGATTTTGGCCTTGCTGTTCCGAAGTAATCCCCCAAAAAAGATCAATCACATCTACGGGTATCGAACGACCAGGAGCATGAAAAACCAGAAAGTCTGGGATGCATCCAACACTTATTCTTCCGGACTCATGGTTCGATTTTGTTTGTTTAGTTTTATCCTGCCCCTGATCTTTTATTTTCTTTTACCCGGATGGAATTTCCTGTTGACGGTTATCGGTAATACCCTTTGGATCGTACTTATTTATTTTTATACTGAAAAGTACCTTCAGGATCACT
>Ga0316201_10000424_pt1 | contig 23481 bp, 15 predicted proteins | sample CS6wburrow_MG_FD_204516 | JGI IMG/M metagenome (GOLD analysis project Ga0316201, IMG submission 204516) | Coastal sediment microbial communities from Delaware Bay, Delaware, United States - CS-6 worm burrow | ecosystem: Environmental > Aquatic > Marine > Coastal > Sediment | place: USA... | reverse complement strand
AAAACCACACACACAATCCCTACACTAAGCTCAAAATATCTCCATCGATGGCCGGATCAATGGGAAAGGCCACAATACAGTCTTAAAAGCAAATGATCCCACGGCGCATGCAGAGGTTAATGCCATCCGCGACGCCTGCCATCGCCTGAAGAGCCCACATCTCCCTGGAGCAGTCATATATTCCAATTTTGAACCCTGCCCCATGTGCCTGGCCGCCATCTACTGGGCAGATATTCGCAGCCTCTATTACAGCAGGGGGCGGAATGATGCGGAGCAAATTGGCTTTATGGATAAGCAGCTCTATCATGAACTATCCCTGGAAGAAGATCAGAGAGAGCTGCTGACAAAGCGTTTACCTGTAGCGGAAATGGAAGAGCTTTTGGAAGAGTGGAGAGGGATGGAGGGTAAAAAGCTTTACTAAAGGGATCACTTTTATTGGAAATCAGAGATCATCTCTTAATTTTATAGATTGATCAAACACTAACTCTTATCACATCATGGACAGAAGAAATTTTATAGGAAAATCAGCCCTTGCTGCCGGTGCAGTTACCATTATTCCCGAACGCGTTATGGCCAGGGATCTGAAAAACAAGGTCGCTCCCAGCGACAGAATTAACCTGGCATATATAGGAGTAGGCAAGCAGAGTCTGCATTTATTAAATGAGCTGGCTAAATGTCCGGAGACCCTGGTGCTGGCTGCCTGTGATGTGGATAGAAATAAGCTGGAGCGTTTTAAAGGATGGGCAGAAAAAGCAAATGCCGCAAAGCTTGATGGTGGGACCCAGGTTGTGGATGCCTATGAAAATTACAGGGAGCTACTGGATAGAAAAGACATTGATGCAGTAGTTATTGCCACGCCCGACCACTGGCATGCCATGATTGCCGTAGATGCCGCCAGGGCAGGTAAGGATATCTATTGCGAAAAGCCCATGGCTCTGACTGTGGCTGAAGGACGGGCCATGGTGGATGCATGCAGAAAATACGAGCGGGTTTTTCAAACCGGGAACATGCAACGGTCCTGGAGGAATTTCAGACATGCCTGTGAGATGGTTTCCAACGGATACATTGGCGAAATTAAAACCATTAATGTAAGTGTGGGGGATCCGGTGATGGCCTGCGAACTTCCTGCGGAGCCTGATCCTGATTTTCTGAACTGGGATCTCTGGGTCGGTCCTTCACTTTTTAGAAACTATCATTCGGAACTGGCTCCCTCCATAGCATTTGATGGCTATCCCAACTGGAGGAACTACCGTGGATTTGGGGGCGGAATGGTCACTGACTGGGGCGCGCACATGTTTGATATTGCCCAGTGGGCCCTGGGAATGGACAAGAGTGGCCCGGTGGAATTTATTGCCCCGGAGCATGGAGCCAAAAGAGGAATGAAGATGATATATGAAAATGGCGTAATTATGAATCACGTGGATTGGGGCGATTTTAATGCGGTTCAGTTCCTGGGATCGGAGGGAAAGATTGAAGTCAGTCGTGGCTTTTACCGGTCCGATATCGAGGGGCTGACCGGTTTTGAATTAAAGGACAGCGACACCCCCCTTTACAGGAGCGATAACCACTACCAGGACTGGATAGATTCCATCAAAAACAGAACCCGCCCGGTATCGGATGTGGAGACAGGACACCGTACCTCCTCGCTTTGCAACATCGCAAATATAGGGTACACCCTGGAGCGACCACTGAAATGGAAACCGGCACATGAAAGATTTATCGATGATGACGACGCCAACAGCATGCTTACCCGGCCTTTCCGCGGAGAGTGGGATTTTAATGACTTTTAAAAAAGAACCCTGAATATCAGGTATGAAAGGACGCGCCGTATGGCTGTTCATACTTTTCCTTATGCTCCTGCCCTTCCTGGGATCGGGACAGGATCCTCCTTTTGCCGAGATCCTGACGGCCGATGCGGCCTGGTGTGAGCTCAGCGACAACCATACCGTAGCAGAGATCCTGATAACAGGGCTCATCGACACCTCACGCTTTGACCTGATCATGGACATCCAGGGGACCCGTGATACTCTGGTGAATCTCCCCTCGGGCATATTCTCCCTCTTTCTCAACAACCGCCCGGGCCAAAACGTATATATCATCTATAAAATTATTGAACACCAGGAGTTTAACGATATTTCCAATGAGGTGAACGACACCCTGGTCATGGAGGTCCATCCCTGGCCTGATATGACATTCACCGCAGAGTATGACAGTCCGTGTAGTCCGCTTGATGTAATTTTCAGGGCTACGGAAAACTACCCCGGCTATACCTGGGATTTTGGCGATGGGACGGGAGCAAGCACAAGCACAAACTGGGTCAGCCATACCTATAGCAGTCAGGAAGATGTTCCGGAGATCATGCTCCAGACCAGACTGATCATTGAGACAGAGCATGGCTGTGTGGATTCGGCCAGCAGCCCGTTCACCTACTACCCCACACCCATCGCAGACTTCCAGGTCAGTCCGGAATTATTGCACTATCCCAATACCACGGTTACCCTCACCAATACCACCACCCCGGGCAGCTGGGATTTCCGGTGGGATTTTGGGGATGAATCCTGGAACTACAACAGAGATCCCGGAGAGCATACTTATCAAAGCTGGGGGATTTATGATATTGTGATGGAGTGGTATAGCGATAGGTGTTCGGGCACTGTGACCCGGCAGGTGGATATCCGTCCACCGAAACCCTCGGTCGGCTTTTTTCCGGCTGCCTCTGGCTGCCCGCCCCTGCCGGTCTCCTTCACGAACAGCACCCTCTATGCTGACTCTTATCTGTGGGACTTTGACGATGGAAGCACTTCCACTGAAACCCATCCCTCCCACCTGTTCCGTGAGAGTGGTTTCTACCAGGTGAAACTGGTAGCCACCGGGATTTCAGGGAAAGACAGTGCGGAGCGGACTATCCAGGTATTTGAAGCCCCGCTTGCCCTGTTTGAACCCGATAGGACCGAGGCCAGATCCCTGGAGGAGCCTGTCCTCTTTCAAAACAACTCAGTTTCTGCCCTTCGCTTCCTGTGGGATTTTGGGGATGGCAACACCTCCGTGGAAGAGAGTCCCGAACATATCTATCAGAACACAGGGAGCTACACCGTTACCCTCTACGCCTGGAGCGCCGAGGAGTGTGCCGACACCCTGGTCCGGGAAGACCTGGTGACCGTTCACGGGGGGGAAGGAAGGATTTCTTTTCCCACTGTTTTCAGGTGGAACGAATCGGGACCAACGGGCGGTGCCTGGACCCCGGGAAGTGAAGACAATACCGTGTTTCATCCCGATCTGGAGAATGTTGCCGAACTACGCCTGGTCATTTTTACCCGCCTGGGGCACCGGGTCTTTGAAAGCCGGGAGGTCCATGTGGGTTGGGACGGATATATCAACTCCGCTCACCTGGCTGCCCAGGGCGTTTACATATATAAAGCATGGATCACTTACTCTGACGGAAAGGAAGAGGTGATTACCGGTGATGTTACCTTCCTGCATTAAGAAATATAAATCCAGTTCCATGAAATACAGAGCCCTTCCAGTCATTTGTACAGCCATTGTAGTCATTCTTTCCATTGCGGGACCAGTCAGCGCTCAGGATCTGCTGAGCCCAGGGGATCTCCTGAGTTTGAAAAGCACCGGAGTGGTTCAACTCAATCCAGTTAATAGTGAAGTGCTCTTTTATGTGTCCACACCCAGGGGCCCCAATGACAAAGCGGGGGAGGCCGTAAGAGAATATTTCCGGGCATCTCTTCATGACTGGAATCCCAGGCCCCTCTTTGAAGACAAGCCCACAGCCAGCTCACCCCGTTTCAGTTCTGATGGGAAGTACATAGGCTTTCTGTATGCAGAAAAAGGGGAAGAAACACAGGTCTGGGTTAAAAGTGCCGATGGATCAATCCTTAAAAAACTGACTCAGGAACCTTCCGGGGTTTCGCAGTTCAGATGGCAGCCCGGCAAGAAGGGGATAGCCTACCTCGCCAGCGTACGGACAAGCGAGCGTGAAAGGGAGTTAAAAAAAAGGGGCTATGAGTTTATCTTTTACGAAGAGAACCTGAAAAACAGCGCCCTTCATATGGCCTGGTTCGACAGTGAGTGGAACCAGAAAAGTGTATGGCAGATCACCCGGGAAGGGCATACCTGGGATTTCGAGTTTAACCCCCAGGGCACGCAGATTGCCTGCTCTGTCTCCCCTAAAAACCTGATCGACCAGCGCTATATGTTCCGGAAGATCCATCTCATTGACCTGGAGACCGGGGAAATGAAACAGGTTTCCCGGAATGAAGGTAAACTGGGGAACTACGCCTTTAGCCCGGACGGGCGCCAACTGGCCTATGCAGCTGCTTTGAATCTGAATGATTCCCAGGTCAGCCAGGCCTACGTGGTTAACCTGGCCAGCGGAAAGGTCTCGAACCTGACCCCTCCCGCGTTTAAAGGCCATGTGAGCTGGGTGGACTGGAAAGACAATGAACAGCTGCTCTGCCTTGCAGGCGAAGGCGTCTATCCCACCCTGAGTTTGCTTCCTGTTTCAGGCGGCCCCAGGAAGGTTATCCTGAATGCAGCAGACCAGGGTGTTATCTTCGGGACCCCTTTTTTTTCATCCGATTTCAAGGATTTTGTGTTTTCTGGCTCCACTCCGGGTGACAGGTCCAATCTCTATCGCTGGGACGGGAAAGGTGCCCTGGAAAAGATATCGGATCTGAACCCCTGGCTGAAGGAAAAGGCCCTGGGAAAACAGGAGGTCATACAGTTTAAGGCCAGGGATGGGATGATGATTGAAGGTATACTGATTCACCCGGTTGGCTATAAAGCGGGCAACACCTACCCCCTGATTTTATATGTCCATGGAGGCCCGGAATCTCACGAAACAAATGGCTGGAAAAGCTCTTACTCCACTCCCGGTCAGGTCATGGCCGGCAAGGGATACCTGGTATTGTACCTGAATTACAGGGCGAGCACAGGATATGGCGTGGATTTTTCCATGGAAGGGTTTATGGACCCGGCCGGGAAAGAGTTTGATGATCTAGCCGATGGTATTGAATGGGCCACACGGGAGAAAGGAGCCGATCCCCACCGGGTTGGTATGGCCGGGGGATCCTACGGGGGATATGCCTCCGCCTGGTTCGCCACTTATTACACCCGTTATGTCAGGGCAGTCTGCGTGTTTGTGGGCATCAGCAATTCCATAAGCAAGCGGGGCACCACGGACATCCCCTACGAAGAGCTATATGTACACTCCGGGGAGAAACTGGAGAAACAGTGGCAGCTTGACCTGGAACGCAGTCCGGTTTACTGGGCCCACCAGAGTCAGACCGCCACCCTGATTTATGGTGGTGCTGCAGATACCAGGGTCCACCCCTCACAGAGTCTGGAACTCTATCGCAGGATGAAAATGAATGAGCACCCGGCGGTCAGGCTGGTGCAGTACCCTGGTGAAGGGCACGGCAACAGGAAGCAGGTGGGACAGATCGATGTCCTGTACAGGCAGCTGGAGTGGCTCGACTGGTACGTGAAGGACCTGAACCCGCTGGACGGTCCCATGCCCCGGCTGGATATCAGCGACCGGTATGGACTGGACTGGAGTTATTTTTAAGCGGGTAAACAGCGGGAACCGGCTCCGGCAGGTTCAGGCTTACAAACCCAGGTATTTGGTCAGCAGCTCCTTGCCCTGACGGATGGCATCCCTTCCGCTGGATTCAATTCCGTACCACCCGGTATAGCCCATCTTCCTGGACATCCGGATCATTCTTCCGGTCAGCTCTTCCGTTGGCTGGTTCCGGTAGGACATCCCTTTGGCATAGGGCAACATCTTCTCCAGGTAAGCCAGGTTATCGAATTCCGGCCCGGGTTGTCGCCAGTCGGGATAAGATCCAAACAGCGGATGATCCACCTTTTGGAAAAGCCTCTCCATCCAGGCAGGATCGTTGGAAACCCCGCCATGGTTTTCGATGACCACATTGATTCCGGCTTCCGAGGCATACTCCAGAAGCAGCTGGTAGGAATCCGCCGCCCATTCCAGATTCTCCTCCGGGCTGGCTTCCTCCAGGCCTCTGCAGTTGGTCCGGATGGTGTGGCAGCCCAGGTAATGGGCCACATCGATCCACTTCCGGTGGTTAATGGCATATTGCTTCCTGACTTTCGCTTCGGGGGAACAGGGATCTCCTTCCGCATCCACCATAATCAGCACCATGGTCACTCCATATTCCTCTGCATTGTTTTTCAGCTGGTCCAGATAGTTCATATGCGGGACCTCAAAGAGCGTATTTACAAACTCAATCCCGTTTATATCAAACTCTTCCCTGGCCAGCTTTGGGAAATCCAGGGTGGTCCACAAACCCTGACGGATCTCATCCACCAGGGACCACTGAGCAATGGAAATATCATCCTTTTTTGGCATCTGAGGCAGAGTAATTACAGGAGCCTGAGAGGCTGTTTCCTGGCCGTCTTCTTGGGATACGCATGATCCCAGCAGGGAGGTAGCCACTGCTCCGGCGGCTCCTGCTCCCATGGTTTTTTCAATAAATAGTCTTCTTTTCATCCGTTTTATATTACATGTCCCATCCTTCCCGATGGGTTCTGGTTAAAAATTCATTGGCCAGGTGATCAAAGCGGCGGCAGCATTGGTCCCCACAAACTCTCTCCGAGTAATCTTTCAGGATTTTTTCATGATGTTGCATTAGTAAGGTCACTAAATGTATGAAATTCCTCCATAGCTCACCCCCTGCCTGGCATGAAAATAGTCTCTTTGTGTAAACTTTACATAAAAGGAGTCTAAATTGCTTCTCCCCAGAGCCGGAATCCCGCTTGAAACGATGCTGCAGAGTTTTAACTATGGATAATTATTACTAAATTGGAGAGCGATTTTTCAACTTAGACAAAATACCTAACTTAAATCAGAACCATTATGAGTAAAGAAAAAAAGGGTGGAGTTTCCCGTAGAACATTTGTGGGAACTACAGCCGCTGCAACTGCAGGATTTACTATTCTTCCCAGCAATGTGGTCAGTGGAATGGGTCATGTGGCACCCAGCGATAAACTGAACGTTGCTGCGGTTGGGATAGGCGGCATGGGTAATTCCAATCTTCGGAATATCAAGGATCAGAATATCGTGGCCCTGTGCGATGTGGACCATGGATATGCAGAAGGCGTTTTTAAGAAATATCCCAAAGCCAAACAATTCTGGGACTGGAGGAAAATGTACGACAAAATGGGCGATGAGATCGATGCGGTGATTGTAGCCACTGCCGACCATACCCACGCTCTGATTGCGGCCCATGGGATGACTATGAACAAGCACATGTATGTGCAGAAGCCTCTGACTCACTCCGTGTATGAATCACGCTTGCTTACTAATCTGGCCGATAAACATCAGCTGGCCACCCAGATGGGAAACCAGGGATCTTCCGGCGAAGGGGTGAATCTGGTCTGTGAATGGCTGGCCAATGGCGAGATAGGCGAGGTAACCAAAGTGGAAGCCTTTACCGACCGGCCCATCTGGCCCCAGGGACTGAACGTACCCGATAAGGCAGATGCGGTACCCAGTACCCTTAACTGGGATCTCTTTACCGGTCCGGCCGAAATGAAAGATTTCAACAAGATTTACCACCCCTGGAACTGGCGTGGTTGGTGGGACTATGGAACAGGTGCCCTGGGCGATATGGCCTGTCATATCCTTCACCCGGTATTTGTTGGCCTGAAACTGACCTATCCAACCAAGGTCCAGGGTAGCTCAACCCTGCTGCTCACTGAATGTGCTCCCAATGCGCAAATGGTGAAGCTGACTTATCCGGCCAGGCCAAACATGCCCAAACTGGCACTTCCTGAAGTGGAAGTTACCTGGTTTGACGGAGGATTGCAGCCCATGAGGCCCGAAGGCTGGCCCGACGGCAAAGATATGAATGATGCCGGTGGTGGCGTGCTGTTCCACGGAACCAAGGATACCCTGGTATGCGGCTGTTACGGAGTGAATCCCTGGCTGCTTTCCGGCAGGGTGCCCGAAGCTCCGAAATTCAGGCGTCGTGTGGAGACCAGCCACGAGATGGACTGGGTGAGGGCCTGTAAAGAGAGTCCCGAAAACCGGGTTCAGACGGCATCTCCCTTCAGCGAAGCCGGACCCTTCAATGAAATGGTAGTTATGGGTGTAAATGCGGTGCGTCTCCAGGGCCTCAACAAGGAGCTGGAATGGGATGGTGTGAAGATGGAATTCACCAATATCAGCGAAAGTGAGGAATTGAGAATGGTGATCAAGGATGGGTTTGAAATCCACGATGGACACCCGACCTTTAAGAAGGACTGGACCGATAAATTCTCTGCCAAGGAGTTCGCCAGGGAACTGGTGAAGCACACTCCCAGAGAAGGCGGTTGGGAACTTCCTCCAATGCCCTGATTGACTGCAATTAATTTTAATCGACTATCCTCACGCTTGTGAGGATAGTCTTTTTTAAATCATAAGCTAATGAAACAACTATTTTATCTGTTTATTGCTGTTATATTCCTTGGAGTGTCGGCCTGTAATTCGGCTCCCAAAGCAAAGGAAGAGGCCAAAGAGGGTGAAGCTGAGGTGAAAACCGAAGCTGTAGCCGCCCTAAATACGCTTACAGAGCAGGAGAAGGCCGAGGGCTGGATCCTGATGTTCGATGGTGAAAGCACCCAAGGCTGGCGGGAGTATGATAATCCCGACTTCCCCGACAAGGGCTGGTATCTTGAAGATGGCAGCCTGGTGTGTGAAAACTCCGGGAAAGGAGAAGCCGGTTATGGAGGCGACATTATTTTTGACAAGCAATTCACCAACTTCCATTTCAAGGTGGACTGGATGATCGAAGAAGGAGGAAACTCCGGAATTTTCTTCCTGGCCCGCGAGGTACCGGGGAAAAAGATCTGGTACACGGCACCGGAATTTCAGATTCTGGACAATATGAGTACGCATATTGATAACACCCTGGGCAAGGACGGGAACCGCCGGGCTGGAAGCCTGTACGACCTCATCCCCCCGGATCCCCAGAATTTCAAGGGGCCCATGAAGTGGAACTCTGCAGAGATTATCTCCTATGAAGGAACCATCGCCTTCAAGATGAATGGAGAGACCACCCTCGAGTTTCATCTGTGGACTGATGAGTGGAATGAGATGATAAAAAATAGCAAGTTTCCCGATTTCAATCCTGAGTTTGCCGACGTGGCTAAAACCGGGTTTATCGGCCTACAGGATCACGGGCACGCTGTCTGGTTCAGGAACATTAAGATCAGAGAGCTGTAAGCAGCCTTCTAGAAAACAATGCCTTCCATGGATTTCTCCAGTTCCCTGGCATTGGTCAGGAACTCCTTCAGGCTCATCTCTTTGAAATAGAGCATTCCATGGGCCGACCTGGTTCTGGGACTTTTGCTCTGATAAAAGGTGTCTTTGCCAACCAGTAACTGGATCTGTTTCAACTGCTCCACCCAGATCCTCTTGGTCAGGTCGCTGAACTTTCCATCCAGCTGGTAGGACGGGAAAGAAGCTTCAACCTGACTGAGGTAGCTGTGCGTAAAGGAAGTGTCCATAACTGCCATGGCGTTCAGGGATACGGGTACAAATACATTTGCTTCGGCAGGATGGAACCGGTACCATACGTTTCGGTATCCCCAGACACGCAGTCCACTCAGATCCTCCTCTTCGCTCCACTTCCTGAGTGCTTCCGCAATAACCTGTAGAACTTTGTAGTGGGTATCAGGACCGCTGCCTTCCGGATCAAATGCCAGGCTTACCACCGTGGGTTTGATCCTCCTGAGCTCTTTCAGTACGGGTTCCACATCCCGGTCAAGCTTGGGCTGTTCGGTAAACACCTCCCCGGTATAGAATCCCAGGCGGAGGTGGCTCACATGCTTTGTCTCCACGCCGGAATATCCCCAGACCAGCTCCTCCTCAAACTCCCGGATCATGCCCTTAAGTTTCTGTATATCGGGCTGGTTCACCTCTCCGTCATAACTCTTATTTAAGGTATGTATAATCGTATTGATCTCATCCCTCAGCTGATCTGTACTTTTGATTTTGTAGAGCCCCACCATATCCCGGACAATCCGGTGTGCAAGCCCCCTGCGTAATTCATGTTCCTCCCCGGAAGCAACTTTATTCAGGTAGTGGCTCACATCCTTATCCCGCTTATATTTGTAGCCGGATTCAAAAAAATCCGGATAGCTGGTCATTTGTACCAATCCCTTGTCCAGGAAATACCTGGTATCCTTCAGGGCCTTGATCACAAAATCATTGGTTACCGCAGTAAATCCGGAGGTAAGCACGGAGAAATAACTGGTATTGGACTCTGCCCGCATAAGCCTGTTTATATGCGGATTGATCCCCAGCATGATATCGTCGTGGTGCGGACCGGTATGGTAGTAGACCTGATTTTTTTCCTGGGCCACCCCGCGTTCGTATTTTGCCTCAAAGGACTTGATCACCTCCTCTACCGTATTTTCATTGAGCCCGGGGATCATTTTGCAATAACGGTCTTCTTTCAGATCGCTCATGGTCAGGCGATGCCCGTATTTATCAAGTTTGGTACAGAGTTCGATGACCGCCCTGTCGGTTTTGGCCTGGTTCCATTCCCCCTCTTTAAAATATGCGTCAACCGATGCCTCCAGGCTCATGGCTGCTCCCGTGGTCAGATAGAAGCGGGCCTGGTCCAGTTTATTCAGTACACTGGCAGGATAGAGCACAGAAGGCTCGTTTTCCAGAGCATTTTTCACCACGGTTGCTTTGGCTTCCCCCGCAGCGAAAATCAGGGCTACTGCATCCGGGTTGTGGGTAATGGTGTCCAGTCCGATGGTGATTACCAGCCGGTTGCGGGAGATCTCGATACCCCCCAGGTCGCCTGCCGCAACAGCCTGGGTTTCAAAGTTGGTCTCAGTAAGCCTGGTGGTGGAGTGATGATCAGATCCCCGTACATTAAAGGCAATATGTCCATCCGGACCGATACCTCCCAGGAAGAAACCAATGCCACCCTTATCCCTGATCTTTTGCTCATACCGTGTACACCAGTTATCAATCATATAAATGGATTCCTGTTGCATCTTCTCAAACTGACTCTTGGGTTCTCTATACCTCAGTGAAAGGTCGACCTTACTGTCGGGAAAGGCCTCAGAAAAATGACAGGCTCCTGAAAGAGGGATCTCATCGGAATTGATCAGCAGGGCATTCTTCGGATCCAGACCAAATCCCCGGATGTAATACTTCATAACATAGTTATAGAAGCTGTTGTGCTGCCTGGAACTGATGGGATAAAACTCATCAATCTGCACAAAATGCAGCCCCTTCAGGGAGGGCTTCTTCTGATCAGCAATGCCATACTTGCTCCTTAAGTCCTTGATCTTCTTATCATCCCAGTTTTCCAGCAGGTGCGTGGTCCACTTAATAAAATATTCCGGAGTTTTCCCGGTGGGGAGGCTAATCACTCCATTGGGATTTTCACCGACCCACTCCAGGAAGCGAAGGGCTGTCAATAATCCCATCAGTGGAAAATTCTCAACAACGATATAGGGAATATTTGTATGGATCTCAGGCTCGCCTGAGATCTTGTAAAAAGCTGACTCTACTTTGGACGTAAATTGCATGATATGGATATTAATAAAATTTGTTGTTTCAGGAGAAGGCAAAAGTATTCATTTTGCTTTTCTTTATCAATGAGATAAAGAAAAATAACAAGAAATTAATCGACCTGATCCTTCCTGGATCATTTATACAAATCGCCCGAAGCAGTATGGCTTAAATCCATAAAAAGAGCGGCCAGTTTTGCGGTGACCTCCTGGAAATACTGTTTCCCCTTCTCCAGGGTGGCTTTACGCGGATCGCCCACTCCGGTATCTTCGCTGATGCTGGTCCATTTCCGTTCAGCCCAGGCCCAGGATTGGTTCAGGGCCTCCACACTGAATTTTTTAGCCTGACCGGCCCCGGCCCCATCCAGGGATTTCACCAGTTCAGGACAGGCATATAGCATCAGGCTGGTCTCCATCTCATCGGCATGTCCCCCGTCATTTTCGAAGATCCTGCCCTGATCCACGGACTGGAACCAGTTGCAAGTGGCCAGCAGCATATCCGGATAGGAAGCTCCCACTTCCCGGAGTATCTGCCTGAAATCATTCCCTCCATGCCCGTTTACCAGCAAAAGTTTCTCCAGTCCATGGCCGTAGAGGCTTTCTGCGACATCCTCAATGATGGACTGCTGGGTGGAAGGATTCATATTCATGGTCATGTAAATATCGGTCTGGCCGGTATTCACCCCCATGGGTATGGTGGGAAGTACAATTACTCTGGCTCCCTTTTCCCAGGCCATCCGGGCCGCTTCGTAAACCAGGGCTTCCGTTTCATAATTGTCCGTTCCATAAGGCAGGTGATAGTTATGTGCCTCGGTGGCCCCCCAGGGAAGGATGGCCAGATCAAATTCCTGGTCGCTCACATCTGACCAGTGGGTCTCTGAAAGAATGTATGGTCGCATATGTAAATTAGTGGGTTTTGATGAAATTATAAATAGCTAATTTTTACTCGTTTAATTCAATTCTGATTGAGAAGCCAGACGCATGGTCCGCAGGTGTTCCACCGGGGTGTTTACCGTAATCTCACAGCCTCCGGAAAGGATAAAGGGACGGTCCTTCTCCAGCTTGCACAGTTGCTCTGTTTCTTCCCTGATCTCTCCCGGCTTACGGTTCTGGATCACTGAAACCGGATCCAGGTTCCCGCAGCGGATAATAGCACTTCCCAGCTTTTCAAAGGCCTGGTCCATATCCACCATCCAGTCAATATCCACAATATCCGGCTTTAGCTCCCGGAGATCCTCCAGGAGGTGGGTGATGTTGCCGCAGATATGTAATTTTACCCTGGCTCCCAGCGATTGAATATACTCAAATAGTTCCAGGTGTTTTTCTTTTACGAATTCCCGGTAGGTCTCCACATCCACCTGCGAGCAGATGGCATCCCCTACCCCGATAATATCACATCCGGCCTCCACCTGGGCCCGGGCAAACTCTTTGGCCGTAGGCAAAATCTTATCCATCAAACGCTTCACGAAATCGGGTTCCATATAGATCCTGAGCAATACCTCCTGGACTCCTGCCAGGTCGCAGCTTTCGGCCAGGGGTCCCTCGATCCAGCCTATTACAGGCACGTCAGGGCCCACCTTCTTTCTGAGCAACTCTGCGCCCTTTATCCGGTCCAGGGTCCGCTCCTCCCGAAATACATCCGGATTCTTCAGCAGCCTGATATCCTCCATGGAACAAACCAGGATCTCCATGCACCGGGGAACCGCCTCATCGGGAAAGGTGACCTTTGCTCCAAAGGCAGCCGTCTCCCTGTAAGGATCCGATATAACTCCCACCGCATCCATTCCAAAATCCTCCATGCAGCGGAGATTACTCTCCACCAGCACCCTGTAATCAGAAGCAAAGCGTCCGTAACTGAACCCGGAATACCTGGCAGCAAAGTGCATCAGGATGGGATGAAAAGGAATGTTTTTGCTCATACCTGCCAATATACTGAAAAAACAAGGTCCTGCTCAGAGTCATTCATAAATCCCATAACGTTTCAGGATCTCCAGGGTTCTGTCTAAGGGCAAGGCTTCCTCCCTCCTCCCTTTCTGGCCGATCATATCCTCAGCCATAAAAAGAGAATTGTAGATGGCTTCCTCGGTGGCTTCCACCACCGCCAGGAAGAGCGGTGTCATCTTTTCATTACTCAGTTCGGGGGACCGCTCCGGGAGCGGACCGGACCGGTGATCGATCCTGCATTCCGGATGAGTGCTGAAGGCAATGGCATAGTCCCCGCTTCCATTGGACATAAAGGAGCCCACCCTTCCCAGGGCCAGAAAGGAGCGCCTGGCCAGGCGTTCCAGATTTCGGGCCGATAGTGGGGCATCGGTGGCGATGACGATCATACAGGATCCATCCACCCGGGGTGACTCCTTATTCGCCAGGTAGTGCCGCTCCAGCTCCTCTCCCACCGGGGCTCCCTCAATGGTGAGGATCCCACCGAAATTGGTCTGCACCAGTACCCCGATTGTGTAGGCTCCCTGGTCTCCGCTCCATACTCTGGACGAGGTCCCGATTCCGCCCTTGAAGCCCAGGCAGAGGGTGCCGGTGCCAGCTCCCACATTGCCCTCTTCCACGGGGCCCCCGGTGCAGGCTGAAAGGGCCTCCCTCACATGTTCCCCGTTTACATGACGCCCGCGGATATCATTGAGCCATCCGTCGTTGGTCTCCCCGACCACCGGGTTGACCGAGCGGACTGCTTCATTTCCCGGAAGGGAGAGCATATGGTCTGCCAGGGCATCGGCCACGGTAAACACACTTAAGGTGTTGGTAAGAGCCACGGGGGTCTCCAGGTTTCCCAGTTCCCGGACCTGGGTAAATCCAAGAGCCTTTCCAAAACCATTTCCAACGCAGACAGCTGCCGGGACCTTCTCCAGGAAGAGGTTTCCGGAATGTGGCCGGATCACGGTCACCCCCGTTCGTAGGGAGTCCCCCGCGATCAGGGTCCTGTGCCCCACTGAAACCCCTTCCACATCCGTAATGGCGTTCCATTTTCCGGGTGACAATATTCCGGGTTCTATTCCAAAATCCCGGATTCTGTTTCGTTCCTGGGCCCCTGCCAGAACCGGCAAGAACAGAACAAGGCAGCACAGGCTAAGGTAGCTCTTCATTTTATATCTTAGATTAGTTCTTGATCAAAGATACTCCACAATTACAGCTAAGCGGCTTCACTGGTTTCTGGGTAAGATTTACCTGAGTCAACCGCTCCTTTCGTGATCCGAAACAGTGTTCGCAGGTGGAAAAGCGTTCCAGGTCCCACAGATCCGCAAGAACCAAGCCCTTCTTCAATCCAAGGCCATAGTCCAGCACCTGTTCCAGGGAGTAAATGGAGGGTTCCCCGAAATACCCTTCCAGTGCCAGGCGGTCCAGGGCCCCGTTTCCTGATCTTACCGGGATCACCGAGCAGACCTCCACGCCACAGGAAAAGGCAAAATCGATGGACCTGCAGGCCCACTCCACCGCTTCGGCTTCGTTGAGAAAGGGAGGGCGAAGTAAAATAAAGGCACGGGTGGAAATCATATTGGACCTGAGGAAGTCTACACTCCTCTTGAACCCCTCCAGTGTCATCCCTTTATTCAGGAGGGGAAGCACCTTGGGATGTACCGTTTCCAGTCCAATGGCCACCTGCAGCTGTCCCTTTAGCATTTTGCTGAACTCCAGGCAATTCTTCCCGGTAAACCGGGTGTGACTCTCCACCAGGACCGTGTCGAAACCGGAAGAGAGGGAAGCGATCCCGGGATAATCCTCCAAAGGGATGGCGCCGGGATCAAAAAAGCTCCCGCTGTTAAAGAGCTTCAAATAGCTGGCAGGCTTTAACCTGTCCAGGGCATATTCGATCTGAGCCGGAATGGCACCGGCAGGCACCTTCTCAGCCGTAGTATGTTTCCAGAGGTCACACATCAGACAGTTAAACGAACACTCCCGGTTGGTCAGCAGGATGGCCGAGACCTCCTTCACTGCTCCCTCCGTATCAGGTTCCTGTTCATTGAACCAGCCATTGGGCCGATGGGGATCCACCGGGGACTTCGCTCCCCGAAGGGAACGGATCCAGGGGCCATCCATCCGGTACCCGGGGAACCTACTCATACAGAGAAAGAAACTCTTTCCGGTAGTCCAGTTCCTTTTCAGGGAAATGAGCGTGGAAGCCTTCTTTGGAAACTGCTCCATGCTGGAAACGCCTCTTTTCAAATACCGGCATCTCCATTCCGGTAATGGCCTTTACTCCACTGGCAACTACCTGTCCCTTTAGGGCATAAAGTTTCTCATGGTCCCATCCGGTCAGCTCGATAAAGGGAATGCCCTCGGCCACCTCGATCACATTGGCCAGGGTATAGGGACTAAAGCTCTGAAAGCCCAGGGTATCAGCGGTGGTATAGGTGCGCATATATCCCCTGCTCAGCCCTCCGCTGTAGGTGAGCGAGTGCTTCATCTTGCCAACTCCCCATCCTTCGTGGTAGAGCATCAGGTTATTCAGTACGCTGCGGATGGTCAGCTCGGGATTCTCCTCGATGGGATAATCCTTCAGGTTCTCATCTCCCCCGTCTCCGTCAATCATATGGATCCAGTCGGGATAGCGCTTGCGGATCCCTTCCAGCAATGCCAGGTTCATGGTGGCTGCCTGAATATCCAGGGGTTTATAGTCCTCCACCACCTGGACCGTCTTTTTCCAGTCCAGCCCCGAAGCACTCACCTCTATGGGCTCCAGGAAAAGCTCCAGGTTCACCGCCTTCAGGAACTCCCTGGCCTGTTTCAGATCCTCTCCGTCCCCCTCCACACTCAGGGTAAATGCTTTCAGCCGGGAGGGACTCTCACCCAGTTCCAGCAAGGCCTGGTAGGTTAAGATAAACACTGAACCACTATCGATCCCTGCCGAAAACGTGACTCCGACGGGCCCGCTGGTAGCTCGGTGCTTCAACCATTTTTTGATCTCTTCATAGAGCGCAGTCATATACTGCCGGCCAATCTCATCCACCGTGCTACCCTCAAAACGGTTCCGTTCCGGCGTGAAAAACCGTGCATGCACCGGGCTGGGATCCGGACAGCCCAGCAGTTCGATGGTGGTGATATAGTGGGCGGGGGCCATGCGGGTATAGGAAGGATGAAACTGGTCCTCCAGTCCCTCCTGCTCCAGGTATTTATATATGGTATCGATGCGTTCGGCCAGGACCAGACAGGGCCCTGCCTTCAGCTTGGCAATAAAGAAACGCAAAGGACGTCCGATGGAGCGGGCCATCCGGATGGTTTTTCCCTCTACCGCCACCAGGGCAAACTGTCCGTCAATCCCCCTGACACCCTCGCTGTCGCCTGCTTTCACAAGCCCGACAGCCTCCTCAAGCGACATATTGTAAATAATATTCTTTTCAGGATCGGTCAGATCCACCACCTGGTTCACGTATTCATGATTCATCTCTATCTCTTTAGTTATGAAATATATGGAGCAGAGCCCCATTCGTATAGTCCACCAAAGGTAATAAAATCAAGGCTTCTACTTCTATATGGAATTTTTCTAAATAATGTTAAATTAGTATTATAAATGTTAATTTATCTTAAATTAGCAGCAGCACACAAAATCATGTGTGAATGCCCTTTTGCTAAACAACTTACTAAGAACTAGACATTTTGTCATTCATTGCTAACTTTAAAACTACTTCAATTATGCGAAATTCTGCATGGTGGAAAAGCGGCTTTTTGACGCTTATCCTGTTTGGTTTTGCCATCAGCTTAACCTTTGCCCAGGAGATTACGGTGACCGGAACGGTCTCTTCCGACGCGGAAGGCCCCATTCCTGGTGTAAACATTGTGATCTCGGGCACCACTCAGGGGGCCGTGACCGATGTGGACGGTAATTACAGCATTACCGTTCCGGGTCCCGATGCCATCCTGGTATTTACTTCTATTGGTTACGCGGCACAGAATGTGACCGTCGGCAACCAGACGACTATTAATGTGACTCTGGTTGAGGATGTCATGGCGCTCGACGAAATCGTGGTTATCGGTTACGGTACCCAGAAAAAGAAAGAGCTGACCTCTGCCATCTCCAATGTAAAGTCAGAAGAGTTCAACAAGGGTTCCATTAACAATGCGGCCCAACTGGTCCAGGGTAAAGTGGCCGGTCTCTCCATCACCAAGCCGGGTGGTAACCCCAACCAGGGATACACCATGCGCCTGCGTGGGATGAGTACCATTGGTGCCAACACCCAGCCCCTCGTGGTTATTGACGGGGTGGTAGGAGCAGATCTCAACAACGTGGATCCCAATGACATCGAGTCCATGGACGTCCTGAAGGACGGTTCTGCTGCTGCCATTTACGGAACCAGGGGTTCCAGCGGCGTAATCATCGTCACGACTAAAAAAGGTAGAAGGGGAACCGCCCATATCGATTACAACGGCATGGTCACTCTGGAAACCGTGGGTAAATATCCCAATGTGATGAGTCCTGACGAATGGCGCGCTCTTTCCGCTGAGACCGGTGAAGGAACAGACTTCGGATTCGATACCGAATGGTTCAAGGAGACTACCCAGAATGCCATCCAGCAGACCCACAACCTGAGCATGTCAGGTGGAAGCGATAAGACCACCTACATGGCTTCCTTCAACTTCCGCGATGGCGACGGCGTGGCCATCAATACCGGGTATACCCAGTATAACGGAAGACTGAATCTAAGCCAGAAGGCCATAAACGACCGCCTGACCGTGGACCTGAATATCGGGGCCACCTCCCGCGAGTCTCAGCTGGGTTTCGACGAAGCTTTCCGCTATGCCAGTATCTTTAATCCCACGGCACCCGTAAGAAGCGAAGATCCCGCCTATGATATCTACGACGGGTACTTCCAGCAGGTGCTTTATGATTATTACAACCCGGTGGCTATTCTGGAACAGAACGTCAATGACCGGAAAGACCAGCGTGTAAATGTGGCTCTGAAGGGAACTTTTGAGATTATCGATGGTCTGAAGGTAGATGCATTCTACTCCATTCAAAGTCAGAATGAGAACAAAGCCAGCTACCGCGACAAAAACTCATATGGAACCGGCATGGACCGCAACGGTCTGGCCAGAAGATGGTATGACGAGAACTCCTTCCAGTTGTTCGAATCGACCATTAACTATGTAACCGATATCAGCGGGGCCAACCTGCAGATCCTGGGCGGATATTCCCACCAGAGCTTTAACTGGCAGGGATTCTCCGCGGAAGGCGGGGACTTTATCACCGATGCCTTTACCTATAACAACCTGGGAGCTTCCAAGGACTTTAACGAAGGCATAGGAAGTTTGTACAGCTACCAGAACATGGGTACGCTGGTTGCCTTCTTTGGCCGTGTCAATCTGAATGTGACCGACAGCTGGTTCTTGATGGCCAGTGGGCGTTATGAGGGATCCAGCCGTTTTGGTGAAGGAAATAAATGGGGTTTCTTCCCCGCCATTGGTGGTGGGGTGGACCTGGCCAATGTGCTGGATATTGCCTCCATGGACAACCTGAAACTGAGGGTCAGCTACGGGATCACAGGGAACCAGCCTCCCGATCCTTACATGTCACTGCTGCGCCTGAGTCCATCCGGAAACTTCTTCTATAACGGAGAATTTATCCCCGGATATGCTCCTTCCAGCAATGCTAACCCGGATCTGGGATGGGAGAAAAAAGGTGAATTTGACGTGGGTGTTGACTTCTCCCTTCTGGACGGAAGACTGTATGGTTCTTTCGACTACTACACCAGGACTACCACCGACCTGCTTTTCGAATACGAGGTGCCGGTTCCCCCGAACCTCTATTCAACGGCCTGGATGAATCTGGGAGAACTTGCGAACAGCGGACTTGAACTGACCCTGAGCTGGAATGCCATTCAGTCAGGAGATTTCTCCTACAGTACCACCATTACGCCTACTTATTACCTGAGGAACGACCTGGTCTCTCTCTCTGGAACATTTGGCGGTGCCGAGCTCAACTACGGCGTGCGTGACCTGGGCGCCATGGGTGCTCCCGGTCAGAGTGGTGTGCCGCTGGTAAGAGCCGAAGAGGGACAACCCATCGGACAGCTCTGGGCACACACCTTTGTGGAGATAGATCCCGATGGCAACCTGATCCTGCGTGACACCAACGAAGACGGTACCGTGGATGAACTGGACCGTTCCGTGGTTGGAAACGGGCTGCCCGATGTTGAATTCGGATGGAGCAATATGTTCAGATACAAGAACCTGGAGCTGAATATCTTCTTCCGTTCGGTGCTTGGGCATGACCTGAACAATACCTACCGTGCATTCTACGAAATGCCGGAGATGATCGGTTCCTATAATCTACCGGCAACCGCCACGGATTTGAGAAACTCTGAGACCGGTACCCTGGCGAACAACTCTGCAGGGATACTCTCCAGCTATCATATTGAGGATGCCTCCTTCTTCGCGCTGGACAACATGACGCTTGCGTACAACTTCGATGTGTCAGGAAGCAACGCTTTCAGGAACATCCGGGTCTTTGTGGCAGGAAACAACCTGTTCTTCCTCACCGCTTACAAGGGTGTTGATCCCAGCGTCCGGTATGACGATGGCGGTAATGTACTGATTCCCGGTATCGATAGAAGGAATACCTGGTTCAGGACCAGGTCTGTTTCACTGGGTGTAAGCCTCGGTTTCTAACCCTCTAAAAGCAGACGATATGAAAACAACAGATAGATATAAAATGAGAAAATCACTTATTCTGGTTATGGCAGTTATTGCAGTCATGCTGACGGCCACCTTTAACCAGTCATGTACCAACCTGGATGAAGAGCTCTACGGTGAAGTAACACCGGATAACTTCTTCAATACTGAGGAGGAAATTCTCGCCGCCCTGGGTGCTGCCTATACACAATTTGGCAACTGGGCCTCAGGCGACCCTTTCAGTCTTAACTGTGTTTCCACGGACGAAATGGTCGTGCCCACCCGAGGGCAGGACTGGGACGATGGTGGAGAGTGGAGAAGATTACATCTTCACTCCTGGACCCGCGAAGACGGGTATATCAATGGCGGATGGAACTTTGGATTCGGTGGGGTGAATACAGCCAACCGCCTGATCTACCAGTTCGAGGTCCTGGTTGATGAAGGATCTTTGGACGGAGATGTGGCAGCCGCTTTTATTGCCGAGCTGAGAGCCATCAGAGGCTTCTTCTACTGGCAACTGATCGATTGGTATGGGAATGTGCCCCTGGTTACCGATTTTGCCAACGCGGATGCGCAACCGGCTACGGTCCCCAGAGCTGACGTGTATGCCTGGGTAGTGGCCGACCTGGAAGAAGCCGTGCCCCTGCTTACCAAGGACGTGGACGGCACCACTTATGGCAGGATGAACTACTGGGCAGGAATGACCCTGCTGGCCAACCTGTATCTGAACGCTGAAATTTATACGGGAACGCCTCAGTATGCCGCAGCTGAAGCCGCATGTGAAGAAATAATCAATGACGGGGGATTCAGCCTGGCAGGTAACTACTTTGACAACTTCAGTGCATCCAACACGGGTACTTCTGAAATGATCTTTGCCATTCCCTATGACCAGGTATATTACGGAGGGTTTAACCTGGCTGCCAGGACCCTGCACTATTCCAGTCAGTACACCTATAACCTGACGGCCCAGCCCTGGAACGGTTTCTGTACTCTGGAGGAGTTCTATAACTCCTACGAAGATACAGATCTGCGCAAAGGAGATGTGGGTACCCTGGATGGACCAGCCATCAAGCGTGGTAATTTTATTGCCGGCTTCCAGTACAACGTGGACGGATCTCCGGCCAATGATGATGGTGCCGATGCCAATGATCCTGACGGAATACACCTGAACTTCGGAAACTTTGGTTCCGGCGAACCACAGATCAATGAGCTGGGTCCGCAAGCCTATCGTCAGGCCGGTGTCCGTATTGGAAAGTATGAATTTGAGCTGGGAGGCCATCCCGATGCCCAGAACAATGACTATGCCGTATTCCGCCTGGGCGATGTCCTCCTGATGAAAGCGGAGGCCATCTGGAGGCAGAGGCCTGGTGATGCTGAGATACTTACCCTGGTCAACGATGTCAGGGCACGTGCCGATGTGGACGACCTGCTCACTGTTGATGGCCCCCTCAGTTTTGATGTGGCTGGTGGAGACGTTGCCGGTGGAGAGCTCTTTAACGAGATCGGCCGTGAGATGTTTTCTGAAAACCACAGACGCCGCACACTGATTCGTTGGGGATACTTTGACGATGTGGCCCTCTGGGTCCTTCCCTTCAACAATCCGGGCGACGTACTTGTGGAAGGAGAGCATACCACCCTCTTCCCCATCCACAGGGACAAGATCGATGCTAACCCCAACCTGCAACAGAATCCGGGGTATAATTAGAAGTAGCAATATATATATAGTGCAAGGAGAGCAGGCAAGGGCCTGCTCTCTTTTTTTGTACCTTTCGGCATGGATTTCAGAGAATACAAGTTCCTTTTTCTTAGCCTGCTTTTAACAGGGCTTGCCTGGATACAGGGCTGTAATCCGGAAGCCGGGCCTGACACCCGTTTTTCCCTGCTGAGTGAAAAGCACACGGGAATCCGCTTCAGCAATGAGGTAGAGTACAGCGAGGAGTACAACACCTATACCTACCGGAATTTCTACAATGGCGCCGGGGTCGGATTGGGAGATTTCAACCGGGATGGCCTGGTGGATATCTATTTTTGCGGGAATATAGTGGATAACAGACTCTATATCAACCGGGGAGACTTCCGCTTTGAAGATATCACCGAACAGGCCGGTGTAGCCTGTGAGGGAGTCTGGTCCACCGGTGTCAGCATTGCCGATGTAAATGGCGATGGCTGGCTGGATATATATGTCTGCAAATCAGGCCTTCCGGATACCCCCCACCGGAATAATGAGCTTTTCATTAATAATGGGGACCTGACTTTTACCGAACAGGCAGAAGCCTACGGCATCAACGATATGGGGCTCTCCACCCATGCCTCTTTCTTTGATTATGACCGGGACGGAGACCTGGACTGCTACCTGCTCAATAACTCCTTCCAGTCGGTTACCGATTTTGATTTAGTGGAGGGAGGCAGGTTGGTGAGGGATACGCTGGGTGCCAATAAACTATACAGGAATGACGGAGGGTTTTTCACGGATGTTTCCGCAGATGCAGGCATCTACGGCAGCAAGATCGGCTTTGGCCTGGGGGTCAGCGTAGCCGACCTGAACCGGGACGGTTGGCTGGACCTCTATATTTCCAATGATTTTTTTGAAAGGGATTATCTCTATATAAACAGGAAAGACGGAAGCTTTGCCGAAGTGCTGGATGAGCAGCTTGAGGAGAGCAGTCTGGGTGCCATGGGAGCCGATATTGCCGATATCAACAACGATGGCTGGCCCGATATATTTGTGACCGAAATGACCGCCGAGGGAGAAGCCCGGCTGAAAACCAAGGTCCTTTTCGAACCCTGGCAAAGTTATCGGAATAAGGTGGACAAGGGATATCACCGGCAATTTGCGCGAAATGTCCTGCAGTTAAACAACCGGAACGGGTCATTCAGTGAGATTGGAAGATACAGCGGAGTGGACGCCACCGACTGGAGTTGGGGGGCCCTGATTCTGGACCTGGATAATGATGGCTGGAGGGATCTTTTTGTGGCCAATGGCATCTACAAAGATTTGCTTGACCGGGATTACCTGGATTTCTATTCCAATCCGAACCTGATACGTTCCATGATCCGGAGCGAAGAACAGGCCATCCTGAGCATCATCGATCGCATCCCTTCGGAACGCGTTCCCAATTATGCCTTCCATAACCAGGGAGATTTGCGTTTTAACAATCTGGCTGAAGAATGGGGACTTGCCACTCCTTCCCATTCGAACGGGGCCGCCTATGGCGATCTGGATAATGACGGGGATCTGGACCTGGTGATAAATAATGTGAACATGCCTCCCTTTGTTTACCGGAACAACACCCGGGGGCTCGAGGGCTCTAACTTCCT
>Ga0316201_10000423_pt1 | contig 23499 bp, 19 predicted proteins | sample CS6wburrow_MG_FD_204516 | JGI IMG/M metagenome (GOLD analysis project Ga0316201, IMG submission 204516) | Coastal sediment microbial communities from Delaware Bay, Delaware, United States - CS-6 worm burrow | ecosystem: Environmental > Aquatic > Marine > Coastal > Sediment | place: USA... | reverse complement strand
GGTGTAGCGCGTTTGGATGGTTTTAGGGCTATTTTTTACTGCCTTGCAAACATATTGCCCCCCAGGACAGCAAACCATGATGTTCAGCAGCGCCTGAGTGTGATATCCAAAGGCTTATCTTTTCTTCACAGGAGCGACCATGAAACTCAGAGTCCTTAACCTGCCGCGCGATTTTAGCGAGGATGATCTTGCAAAACTATTCAAAGCCCATGGCAATATCAAAGACTGCACCATCGTCATGGATAATGAAACCAAAGCGTCAAAGGGATTTGGCTTTGTGGAGATGGCGCTGGCGCACGAAGGCGAGGCGGCCATCACGGCGCTGCATGGCACCAAAATAGGCAAGACCAAAATTCGCGTTAAGCCGGCAGATTAATGAAGATATGGGTTGATGCAGATGCCTGCCCCAAGGTGGTCAAGGAGATGCTCTTTCGTACGGCAGGGCGAACGAAAATTGAGGTCCTGTTTGTGGCCAACCAATGGCTGCGCCTGCCGGAATCCCCGTTCATTCGTTTCATTCAGGTCGAACAAGGTCCTGATATAGCAGACGACAGAATTGCAGACGACTGCGCCGCAGGCGATCTGGTCATCACAGCCGACATTCCGCTCGCCGCGCGTATTGTGGCAAAGGGGGCACGGGGACTGGATCCGCGCGGGACGATCTATGATAAAAGCAATATCGGACAAATATCGGATATGCGTGACTTCATGAACACATTGCGCAATGACGGCATTCAGACAGGCGGCCCGAAAAATTTTAGCGCGCGTGATGGTGAGAAATTTGCAAACGCACTGGATAAGCTTATTGCGCGACTTCGATAAGGAGAACAGCCCGTTTATGAGCATAAGAATACCTTGAATGGTAATGGTTTCTTATCCTGCTCAACCCCTTTGCTCTCTAAATCCGCAGCATCTCATACGCGTTCCACGGCACATGCAAGGTGCCGGAGACAAACCCCACCAGCGCGATAAAGATCACCATGGCGGTCAGATACATAAACATAGAAGTGAAATTCACGAAGGCCTGCTGCGCAGGCGTCATGCCGTGGCGCTGAAGCTTGGTTTTCTGGCGGGTCCAGGATTGTTTATCAAGGCGGAAGAACACCCATGTCTTGATCGCCGAGCCCCAGATCTGGTTGTAGTAAATCAGGAACGGGTAATACCAGCTTAAGACCGGCCTAGCGGTGAGGAGCATCAGCGTCATGATCCAGCGCGTAAAGCCAATCCACGCGATATAAATCGGGAAAAAGACAATCGAATGCTTGATCACCAGCATCATGGCAAAGACCGGCCCGGCCAATGACGTCCACATGGAAATGCGCTGATCGAACACGCACCACCACGTGAACAGGCCAATGCGGCGCGGACCGAGCGCGAGGGCGCGGCCATTGGTGCGCAGCATATTGCCAAACCAGCGGAACATAAGCTGGGTCGTCGCGCGGAAGAAATACGGGGATGGCGGATGCTCCACCGTCAGAACCACCGTATCGGGCACATAGAGCATGTCATAGCCCTTCTTGAGCACCGAATACCAGCTCGACTTGTCATCGCCTGTCAGGAACTTAAACCGCCCCAAACGCCAGTGATTGATCGAGTCCTCTTCCACATGCGCGATAAATTCGGGGTCGGTGATAATGCGCGCGCGGAACATCGACATGCGGCCTGTGAGCGTCAGAACCTTGTTGGACAGTGCCACAGAGCTCATCAGGACTTGACGCTGCGCGAAACGCAAATGGTGCCACTCGCGGATAATCTTGCTGCCCTTTACTTCGCATTCTTCATCAGTGGTCAGCGCGCCCAGCTTGGGCATCATTTTGAAAAATGGCACTGTTTTACGCACCAGCCCCTTTTCAAGCACAGAATCACCGTCAATCACCGCGACAACCCCATCAGGCGGCGGGCAATCGCGGGAGATCGCACGGAAGGCCTGCGCCAGCCCATCGCGCTTACCGGTGCCAGGAATACGTACAATCTGAAGCTTCACATGATCGGGCACACCCGCTTGCCGAAACAGCTCCTTGACCATAAATTCATCAGCCAGCTCGACAATCGAAGCCACCACCGTACAGGGTACACCGCAATCAACCGCCTCATCAATGGCCGCGCGGAAAACCTGTGACACCGTATCGACATCAATACGAAACGCCGTGACTAGTAAATAAACATGGGAGGGCATCAGCTCGTCTTCGCGGGCGGTTGCTTCGGCGCGCAGCTTAGGGAACGCAACTTTGCGGTAAATGACAGAGCGGATAAAATGAACCAGGCCCCAGCTATAGCGCCAGACCGCCAGAAGACCAACCACAAGGATAAATTGCTTGGAGGCCGGGTCCAGTGCAGCGGCCGGAAGCTGCATCACCAGAACAACCAGCAAAACAGTATAAATCAGAAAACCGCCCAGCCCCTGAATACCAGGCGTTTTCCTCTCGCCCGGTGTTCTTCTTCCCATGTGCGTAACGGCTGTTCCTGTCATTGTTCACCCCGGCTATGAAATCAAATGATAAAGACGAAACCCCGGCTAAGCATGATCAGGCAATTCACCTAAAAATACACAGACCCGGGGCAAAGATTTTATCCTGGTCCATCCTAAGCAAAACCTCGCTCATGACAAGCGGGGTTTTAAGGATTCGTTCGACTTACCAGCAGATTCCTGTGTAAGTGCCGCGGCCTTCCGTTCCATTCTCTTTCAAGCGCACCAGATCGATAATCGGAAGATTGTCGTTGGTTTTTGCCAGAATAGCCGCATAGTCTTCGCCCTGATTCCCAACAACAAACAGCTCCGCATTGTTGAGCAGTTCATCCGGTGTTTCCACCAGACATTTGGAGATATGCGGGATGCCCTCGCGTATGTATTTCTGATTGGCGCCTTCCATATTTGAGGCTTCGAACACGCAAGGATCATAAATCGTCAGCTCATAGCCTTCGTTTATCAGCTTATCGGCCAGCGTCACCAGCGGGCTTTCGCGCAAATCATCTGTTCCGGCCTTAAAGCTTAAACCCATAAGACCGATTTTCTTGGTGCCGGATTGCTCGATCATCTTGTGAGCGCGGCGCACCTGCTCCTGATTGGCTTCAAGAAGTGCATCAAAGATCGGCGTGTTCAAACCTTTGTCCTTACCGCTGGCGCGGATTGCGCGCACATCCTTGGGCAGGCAAGATCCGCCAAAGGCAAAGCCCGGTTTCAGGTATGCCTTGGAGATGTTCAGCTTGGTATCTTTAAAGAAGATATCCATAACTTTGTGGCTGTCTACACCCAACTCTTTGAGAATATTGCCCAGTTCGTTGGCAAAACCAACTTTCATCGCGTGCCATGCATTATCGGCATATTTTACACCTTCGGACACATCGACCGGACAAATCACTTCCGGTGCTTCAATGCCTTCGTAAATTTTGGACATCATTTGCGCGGTTTTTTCATCCTGCGCCCCAATCACAACTTTTGGCGGGTTGAAGTAATCCCAAATCGCTGTGCTCTCGCGCAGGAATTCAGGGTTATTGCCAAAACCAAAGCCTTCTCCGGCCTTCTTACCGGAGGCTTTTTCCAGTGCCGGAATAGCCACATCGCGGGCTGTGCCCGGTACAACAGTCGAGCGCAGAACCACACTGTGGAAGCCCTCTTTATTTTTGATGATCTCGCCAATCTCGGCGCAAACGCCCTCAACATAATCCAGCTTCAGCGAACCATCTTCATTGCTCGGTGTGCCCACACAGATCAGGGAAATATCGCTGCTCATCACAGCTTCTTCTACATCCAATGTCGCTTTCAGTTTACCATTTTCAGTGTTCTTCTTGATCATCTCGGGCAGACCCGGCTCTACGATCGGGGAGCGACCCTCACCAATACACTTGACCTTGATCGGATCCTTATCAATCGCAATCACGTCAAACCCTGACTCTGCAAGACATGCACTGGCTACCGCACCGACGTACCCCAAACCGAAAACACTAATTCTCATGGCAAAACTCCAACTATAAATATGTAAACTGTCAAACTATTATGCGTAGGGTTTTTACGCCTTAATTTTCCAAAACACAAGAAAAATGTGTAGTAAAATCTATAATTTATGTTGGGCCTTGCCTTTTCTGATCCGACTCGCCTATATAGAAAAACTCCCCATTTAGACAACCACACTCACTCTTTATGGATCTTTAGATAATGTTCAAATGCGTACCCTCTACTCCTCTTAAACTTACCACCCTTATGTTGTGTTCTGCGCTGGCGCTTTCGGCCTGCGAGAAACCTGTGCCGCCGCCTACCGCTGCGCTCAACCCGCCCTTTGATGTTGCGTCTGTACGACAGAGCGTTCAAAAGCCCTATACCAAGTCCTTTGCGTGCACGCCGCCGCCTGCGCCGGTTAAGGATCTGTTTTTTGAATCGATTTATGGCAAGAAGAAAAAAGAAAACTCTTCGATCGTCTCCCCGCAGGCCTATAAGGATTACAAAGAGGCCACCAAACCGATCAAAGCACTGGAGAGCGGCCTTGCACAAACGGCCAACCGTTATGTGCGCACCAACCCGCCCCAACCGGAAATTGCACACTGCGTGATGAGCTGGATTGCGCACTGGGCAGAGGCTGACGGCTTTTTAGGCGAAGCCAATTCCGTAGGCGAGTTTGTCCGCAAATGGGTTTTGTCTTCAATTTCGCTGGCTTACATACAGGTTCGCGATGAACCTTCTATCCAGCCGCACCTGCACGAAACGGTTAGAGAATGGATTCACGATATTGCAAAAATCGTTGTCAGGGATTACTCCGAAGGCACGCACCGTTCTTCGCGGCAAAATAATCATATGTACTGGGCGGCATGGGGTGTTGCGACGGCATCCATGGCCATTGACAACCGAGAGATGTTTGACTGGGCCATGAACCATGCGAAAGCCGGCATAGAAGAGATACAAGATGATGGCTCTCTGCCCCTGGAGATGGCGCGTGGGCAAAAAGCCTACAACTATCACCATTATGCGGCAATCCCACTGTTCCTGCTGGCTGAAGCCGGGATGCTGAACGGAGTAAATCTATTTACCGAAAATGATCACGGCTTGCGGCGCCTTGCCCGCCTCATTTTGGAGAATATGGACGATCAGTCCTATTTTGTTGAAAAAACAGGGAAGGTCCAAAATCTGGACCGCACAATCTCCCCGTCTAACCTGTCATGGATGGATATTTATCATAAGTATTACAAAGACCCAGCTGCTGTGTATTGGCTGGATCAATACCGCCCGATGAAACAAAGCCGCGCCGGGGGTGATGTGACACTTCTTTATACACTACAGGACGTTCCGAAACGCAAGGCCGATAAGAAAAAGAAGTGACGGCGCTAACCACCGACAGGGCCCGGGGGGCTTTGGCTGTTATCGTCCCGGGAAAAAACATCCAAAAGATCTGTACACCCTTTTGCTTGCGCCATAATAAAAGGCGTTCCGTCGTAATCATCTCTCGCATGGGGGTTTGCACCATATTTGTATAGAAGTAACGCCATCTCTATTTCGCCATGCTCTACCGCATCGCCAAGAACCGTCATGCCCTCGGGATTCAGAACTTCCGTATCAGCACCCATCTGAAGCAGCAGCTCAACCTGACCAAGTTCTCGTCTGGCAACAAAGACCATAAGCGGCGTGAAACCTTCTTCATTCTTTTCATTAATGGTATTTCTTTGGACTTTATCACCCACATCTGCCACTTCAGTTCTTTGAAACTTTGTCATGGCTTGCTCTGGATCATCTGCAAATCTGGCTTGAAGAATAAACCTAATTCGTAATACATCCAAACTGTCATCAGAATTTACCATCATCTTGCCTCTGATCAATTCTACAGGGCGTTTATTGAGCAGAGCTTTGCCCGCACGGTTAAACCTTCAATCCCCTTAGCGGGATTGAGGGCAATGTCGGTCAGATATTTCCCCTGATCAATGACAGGCATATAGAAGAACGTCGCGCCATGGCCTTCGCGGCGTTTTGTGAATTTGAAATAGCGGTTTTTCTTGTCGCTGGTTTTGAACGAGACCGAAAAATCCCTTTTGACCGGCGCATCAAAAGTAAAAGCGATATAGGCTGATCCTTGCGCAATCTTTTTGCTTCCTGCGCCGCGCACCATGTAAAGCCGCTCCTTTTTCACTTTCTCGGGGCCAAAGCTGACGATCGGCTCATCACAATAGCCGTAAACGCTGGCGATGCCCTGACGCAGCGCATTTTCCATGCCCTCCCCGCCAAGATTATAATAGCCCGGAATTTCCCAGACCAAAATAGCAGGCGGATTGTCCCGGAATTCTTTAGAATCCAGATAGGCCACCAGCGAGTCATCCATGCCGCCGCCGGAAATGGCCGCGTTATAGACATCAGCCTGAAGCTCCTGTTTCAAAAAGCCGCTAAAATTGGCCTCGAAATCATCGCGCAGGGAATTGCTCGTCCCAACAAGAACCACTTTGGGCGCGGGCTTATCACCAAACAGCGCGTTTTCATCGGCGCCGTCTTGCGCAAACACCGTTTTCACTTGTGTGTCTATTTCCATGGGCGGGCGCAGATCATCGCACAAAGCCCTGACGGCTTCTCCAAAACGCCCATTATATTTTACTGTGTCGCCTGAGAGTGTTTCAAACGCTTCACGTGGCAGCGCCTCCCAGACCGGCGTACCCTTGATCGCAGCGGCCACGGCCCTGCCCATATCATGCGCACCTTTGGTGCTCCAGTGCTGGTCGGCAATGTTAAAATACGCCGCGCCGCTTTCAGGATCAGGCGTACCCGCCGCCAGCACGCCAGCTGTGTTCATTTTCGCAAGCATCTCGACATAGCTTTGCTTGGCCTTGGCAGGATCAAAGCCTTGCGCGACCTTATGATCCTTGGGCAATTTATCCGTTGCCACAATGCCGCGGGTTGGAATGACCGCCAGAACCAGCGTTGTGCCGCGCGTTTTCAGCGCATCGGAAAAAGCCTTGTAAAGCCGGGTATCCTCATCATCGAGCTTGAATTCCTGCCGGAAATCCTGCTTGGAGCGAAACACCCACCCGTCATGACCAGGCACCATATAGGCATAATCCTCCCAGCGCTTGCCGTAGGCATTCTTATCTTGTAAAGCATCGCAGGCCTTGAGTTTTTTAGAGATTTCTGCCGTTTCCTGTGCGCGTTTTTTTTGTTCTTCTGTCAAGGGCTTCGGAGCCTCTTGTTTGGCCACAGACTCCGCGCTACCTGTATTTTTTATCTTCTCTTCTTTGGTTATCATTATTGCCAATGCCGCAATAGCCACGAGGATCGTGGCTGTCCCTGCCAGTATTTTTGTTTTCACAGCTAAAACCTCTTATTCCTGTTAATGTGCGTGGTGAGAATTATTACTACTCTTGTTTTCCATGCCCGGATCGCTCGTGATATAACGCTCCGGTATCTCCCAGATCACCATTTGTGGCGGCGTATTTTCTATGGCGTCGCTTTCCAAATATTTTTCCATCACGGTAAAAGGCCCGCGCCCTTCATCCGACATATCAAGAATATCAACGCCAAAGGCTTGTTTGAGAAAACCCAGAAAGTTCCATGCCGGATTGGCGCTATAGCTTGTACCGACCAATGTCATGGGCGGAATATCATCACCAAACAAGCTCATCGCTGAAGCTTCGCCATCCTCAGAATCCTGTTCCTGCGTTTCATAAGCCTGAAGATAATCAGCAGCAATATCTTCTTCCGATACACCGGGCAGATAGCGCTTTAGATCGCCATCATGTTTTATTTTCTCACCCTCTTGCGTGGCATAGGCCTTGCGCGTTTCAGCCGAAAATGCAATCGTTTCAGCTGCTTTTTGCGCGGCCTTGCGCGCCCCTTCCGGCGTCCAGTGCGTATCGGTTTTCAGGAAGTACGACTCTTTGTCGGGCGATACCGCCATGGCGGAGAGGAGATCAACCGCCTTGATGTCCTTGTCTTTGAGATGCAGCATCGTTAAGGAATACAGCCCATCACGACAGGCAGGAACTTTATTGTCGCCCAAATGCTCAGCGTACAGCCGTACTTTGGCGGGAACAAGGATAACCGCCAGCGCAATCTTCTTTTTTTTAAGCGCGGTGCGTACCTCTTCTATATAGGAGAAGTTCTCTTTTACGCGCTCTTGCGCCTGCTTCGGGCACTCGAATTCCTCATCCGTGAACAACCAGCCGTCAGAACCGACGACAACACCCTTGCGCCCTTGACCGAACAGCGCATATTCACTGCGCCCCCAGAAATTCTTACTTGGATCAGAAGCTGGCAGAGTCTCATTGAGAGTCTTTTCAAAACCCGGTGCCCAACTCCCGCGCATCAGGCCGTCGATTGTCGGGTTCTCAGATTCCTTGACCACTTCAGGCATATAATAAAAAGCCATGGCCGCCGTAACGACCATGAATGCGATCAAAAATATCCCCGTCATCCTCTTTTTTATCATCGGAGTTGTGTAGCGTAGATGTGAACGAAATGCAAGATTTGTGGTCCACAAGTGAGAAGCGCTGATACTATGGTGAATGTTTGACGGTCACTTCCAGCAACGCATTCTTACGTCCAAGAGCCGCGCGCAGAGCCTTGTTATCATACACATATGAACTTGGAAAAAGATGCGTAGCCGTACGCACATCCAGATTTTTAAATGTCATCTTATCGGCGCCGTTCATTTTGAATACAGCGACGCCTTTGGCCTGAATTTTTGCTCCTTCGATATGCAGGTCAGCCTTTTGCGTGTAAGGGTCCAGTTCAAAATCGCGGGTTTTCTGCCCTGTAATATCCGCTGCGTAGACCTCAATCGAGGCACCTTCATTGCCGGCAATATCATCGTTATACATCTTGATATTCCAGCTGTTGCGAATGCGTATGCCGCTGCGTTTGTTGTTGTGGATGCGGTTGCCCCAGATGATGTTGTCTTCGCTTTCAAAAAGAGTTAGGCCGTCCTGCCCATTATACACGCTGACATTATTGGCGATCACATTGTTGACGCTGGTCCGGTCGATCATAAAGCCGGAGCCTTTGTTGTGATGCGAGTAATTGTTGAAAATCCAGCCGTCATTGACTTCACGCGAGACAATAATGCCGTGCTTTTCTTTCGTCCCATAGGCCTCATTCCCGGCGATAATTAAGCGGTTTGAACGATCATGCGGATCAATCCCGTATACGATATTGTCAATATAGGTGTTGCCGATAATCGCAACATCATCGGCTTCGTATGAATAAAACCCGTAATACATATCAATGAACTGATTGCCAACAACAACCCCGGTGGGCCTAGGCAGGTCGGGGGTTATCTTCAGGCATGGCGTACAGTTCGAATAGCTCAGGCCATAGGACTTTCCTTTGAGATACCCCAGACTTTCAATGACACTGCCTGCGATATAAAGATTGCCACCGCTCCATGTGGTGATAAAGGGGCGGTATTCCTTTTTGTCGCCGCTGTATTTCGTTGGCGCGTTTTTCTCTTCGTTCCAACCGACAATCTTTGTGCGAAGAATAAAAAAGTCTCCGGCATTGAGTAAAAAGGCATTTGCCTGCTTGGATAAGCGCAGCACCTCGACTTGAGGGCTTGATATTGTCAAAGAAGCCCCGCCATAGACCAACAACGGAACGCGCAGCGTATAAATATTGCCCTCCTTGCTGATGAGTTTCCCTTCAGGGTCTATGGCCTGCACTTCGCGGTAAAAACTATCCCAGTCATAATGGCCTTGCTGCACCACAAGACCGCGCGGGGTGATGGTGCGCTGAATCAGCCTGAGGCGGCGCGGGGTATCGCCTTCCAGAAACTTACGAAATTCAGGATATTCTTTTAATTTACCCTGTTCAATGCGGCCCGGTGACAAAGGCGGCACTTTTGAGGCAATCATGCCGACCGTGAAGCCGCTAATGTCCGGCAGGAAGGGTTTTTCCGGTAACGGGGTATTATCCGAAGTGATTTTAAAAGCCAGGCGATCTTTGTGCGGCTGCGCGACTTTCATGTAATAGACGTAGCCCAACCAGACCAGTACAATGCAAGCCAAAACAAAAAGGACCTTGCGCCCTGCATGCCCGGATTGTTTTTCATCTGCCTGCGGGTCTTCGTCTATATACTGCCTTTGCATATCCGTGCCTTAATCATCCCTTGTGGTTTATTTGTCCCAATCTGGATCATTAAGAGATTTTGTTCAATGGCCGGATCGAACTGAAGGTAATATTTTCCGTTATTATCCACACGCCGTGAGCGCGAGATATCGACCTCTTCTGCATCGCCGTTGGCATACAAGATGCCCACCTGCATTTTCTGTTCATTTGGTTCTGTGGCCTCCAGATACAGATAGCTGCCTTTGCCGGGAATTTGTTGATCTTCGAGATCTTCAAACACCAAAACATCATGCAGCGGCGCATCTTTTGCCTTTGCCTCGCTTGCAGGAAAAGCCCCTTCCAGATTGATCGTTGTGACAGCCAGCGCCTCTTCATCCGTGCACGCCCCTTCAATGGCCGGGATGATCTGGCGAAAACCGACATAATCGTCAAAATCATGGTGCGCGAGAAATTCCCAGATTATGATTTTAGGCGGATGATTGTGGAACTCGTCCATTGCATAAAATACCAGTGATGATCCGGAAAATGCACCCGCTGACAGCGCGCGATTACGAATATCCGTGTTGAGTTCCTGCTTCAAAGCCCCGACAAAGTTGAAATCTTCGTCATGCGCAGTATTACTGGTCCCGACAATAGCAATATCCGGATAGGTTACATCCCCAAACAGCGCCGATTCATCCAGATCACCGGCCAGCACGGTTGTGGCCCATTGCGGACGGCGCTCCGGTGGCATTTCAACATCACAGGTTTTTTCGATAAACTCGTCGAACTCGCCTTTTTCACTTTCCAGCCACCACGTCACTTCGTTCGAAAACTCTTCATACTTCACATCTTTATACGCAGGATATTTACGGATTACGCTTGCCAGACGCTGCGCCGTCCAGTGTGCTCCTTCACGACGCCAGTGAGGGTCGCCCTTAAAAAAATAAACCACATCGGAGGGCACATCCGAAAGATCCGGCGATTCTATACCAACCCTGTTTAACTGTGAAATCAGTGCCCTGTAGCTCTTCTCCGCTTTGGCCGGATCGTAATCATCCGGTTTGTTGTTCGGATCAATAAAGCTCCGCATCAACATACCGCGCGATGGCTGCAAGAGCACAACCAGTTCTATCCCTTTGGCTGCAAGACGCTCATTCACTTTCTTCATATAACCTAAAACCTGATCCGGCATGGTAAAATCGGTGCGGAAATCCACCGAGCGAAATAGCCAGCCATCCTTACCGGGATAGATAAATCTCAAGATCTTGCGTTTGCCTTTGTAGCTGGCCGGATCTCTGAGCTTGTCCATGCACGAACCCAGATCGGGATAAGTAAAAGGCTCAGCCTCAACAGGGGCTTCTTCCGCTGCCCAAGATGGCACCGAGGGGATGAATATTCCAGCCAATGCCAGAATCAAAGCCGCCGGGAGTATTTTCCCGGCAGTCTTTCGTGGCTTTATTGAAGCAAACATCAGCGTGCTTTTCCTTCTCTTAATTCCGGTCTTCTATTCCTCAGAGGTCCGGGCGCGTTCATAAGCTGTCACGCCTTTGCCTTGCGTGTCTTCCATAACCGCAATCGTGTAGCTTTCACCACGCTCCAGCGGCCAGTCATTCAGATCAGCAAATTTCTCATCACCGACGAAGACCGCAAAAGACACCTTGATCGGGTTGATGGCCCGGTCTTGCATCGCCCCGGCGTCCAGCGGACCGGCAACAGTAATCTTGCCATCGGCGGTGCGCAGGGAAATATCATCGCGGCCTGTCAGGTTGTAGAAAATGATCTGGGCTTTGAGCGCATCTTTTGGAGACGGGTCTTGCTCAAAACGCAGCTTGCCGTCTTGCAGGATCACCGAGTAATAGCCATCGGCCTCGGCTTCGAATTCACCTTTATATTTGCCAAAGCCAACTTCAACCTTGCCGTTGTCGGTCACGCCATAAGGCTTCACCGCGCCAAAACGCGCACCATCGCGTTCACGACCATTGATCTCGGGAATAATCTCGGAGGTAATATCGGCCTGCGCGTGGATGAAGCGTACAAAAATAGAGCCTTCCGGCGGCACAGGGTCATATAGCCCCTCGTCGCCTTCTGCCCAGACGGGAGACACAGCAAAAACCATCAGAAAAGCTGCGGCTAAAAACATTGTGCGTGTGAATAAATGACGTGACATGAGTTTACCCTTTCTACTCAATCAGGAATAAAACATAAGCGCCTCGCAAGGCGTTGTTTTTGTTACCGTATGTATAGAGAAAACCCTTCGTAAAAAGCAAGTTTTTTGTGAAATAAAACGCCTTATCCGCTTGGTGTAAAACAAAAAAAGAAAGTCTTTTTCTTTATGCCGCCTTGAGCTTCTGGTCGTACTCACCCACCTCCGGGTAGTTTGAGAGAAAACTATCCAACGCTTCAAACATCGCATGCATACGCTCTTCCGAGACCGGGCTTTCGACCACAACCACGAGGGACGGCTTATTCGATGAGGCCCGCACAAGCCCCCATGTCCCGTCTTCCAGCGTGACACGCACACCGTTCACGGTGACAAGGCTCTCGATATTTTGTCCTAAAAGCTGCTCATCCCCCGCCTTCATCTCTTCTAAATATGCAGTGACCTTCTCGACAACGCCGTATTTCACTTCATCGCCGCAATGTGGAGACATAGTGGGCGAACTCCAGGTTTTGGGCAGCGCGTCGCGCAGCTGTGCCATGCTCTTGTCTTGCTGACGATCCAGCATGCGGCAAATGGTGATCGCTGTCAGGATGCCATCATCATAGCCACGGCCAATCGGATCGTTCAGAAAGAAGTGCCCGCTTTTTTCAAAGCCCGAAAGCGCATTCAACTCATTCACGCGGCGTTTGATATAAGAATGCCCCGTTTTCCAGTAATCGGTGGTCACACCCAACTCTTTCAGAACAGGGTCCATCGCATAAATCCCGGTGGATTTCACATCGACAACAAAGGTCGGGTTTTTGTGAATGCGCGCCAGATCACGAGCCAGCATCACGCCGACCTTGTCCGCAAAAATCTCTTCGCCGGTATTGTCGACCACACCACACCGATCGCCATCACCATCAAAAGCAAAGCCAACATCTGCGCCTGTTTCCTTGACCTTGGCGCTTAGAACATGGAGCATCTCCATATCCTCCGGGTTCGGGTTATAACGTGGGAAGGTGTAATCCAACTCGCAATCCATAGAAATCACTTCACAGCCAATGGCTTCCAGCGCTTCTGGTGCATAAGCGCCCGCTGTGCCATTGCCGCATGCCACAACGACTTTTAATTTCCGCGCGATTTTTCCGTCCTTGGTGAGGTCCCCAATATAACGCTCTTTAATACCGTCAATGTATTCATAAGAACCGCCGTCACGCGTCTTAACATTGTTGCTCAGGCACATTTCTTTCAAACGGGTCATCAGCTCAGGCCCGAAGGTCAGTGGGCGCTCTACGCCCATTTTTACTCCCGTCCAGCCATTTTCATTGTGGCTGGCCGTGACCATCGCCACGCCGGGGCAGTCCAGATCAAACTGCGCAAAATAGGCCACGGGCGAAAGTGCCAAACCGATATCCTTGACCTGACAGCCTGAGGCCATCAGACCAATGATCAGGGCGTTTTTGATTGTGGCGCTGTAAGAGCGGTAATCATGACCCACGGCAATCGCTGGCGGCGTTTTGCCTTCCTCATGCATGATCGTGCCGATGCCCATGCCGAGCATTGTCACACCGCGCAAGTTTAGCTGCTCCGGATAGAGCCAGCGCGCGTCATATTCGCGAAAGCCGCTGGGGGCCATCAAAACATCACGTTCAAATTGTTCCGTGTTCGGAAGTATCTTTTCTTCTGACATGTTCACACCACTTCTTCTATTGTTGTTGTTTTTATTCTATGCAGGAAACCAGATAAATTAAAGGGCCGTTTCCGGCCCCTTGTGTTTTTGCTCTCGTTTTCTTTAAAACCTGAAGCGCAACTCAACCTGCCCGCGATATGCAGTTTCATCCTCGCCCAACCCGTAAGCCTCACCAGCTTTGAAGGCGCCAAGTGTTGTCTTCAGCGCAACGCGGTTTATTGTCTCATCGGGAATCCCGAATTGCTTGGTCAGGTCCATGTTGAGCATGACATCCAGCCCATGGCCCAATTCGCTATCCGTGCCATTCAATGGGGCGTCAATACCGCTTGTTGGAATAGAGGCATCTTCCTCATCCAAATGGTAGTAGTGATACATGGTTGTCAAATCCGTTGCGGGGGTGAACGGTATGGTCAGCCCTGCGGTCACGATATGGATGTTCGACAAATCCGGGCGCAAAATAGAGCCGTAGTTGTGTAGAGATCCCGTCGCAATTCCCGGACGGCTGGTATTTCCGTCCAGTCCTGTTTGACGGAATGCATCATCATCTGTGTCGGTTGAATCTTCATCCCCGCTCCCAAAAGCATAGCCCAAAATCAGCAACGGCTTTGTGGGCACCGGCAGAGGCACACTCAACTCTGCATCCAAACCCCAGCCAAAAACATCATTTTCCTGTAAGGCAGAAACAGTGCGGCGATCGCCCGGACCGGAGGTTGAGGTTTGCACATCGTCGCTTCCAGCCACAGCCATCAAATCAACGCGGTAATTCACACGAGTCTTTTCCAGCTCGGGACGCAAACCGCCGATATCGCCTTTCACGCGCACACCACCCCAGAACAAATCAGCATCGCTCTCATCACGGTCTGTTCCATTAATAATGCTGCCGACATTTTCCATTTCGGAATAGTCGTGCTGGTAAGCAAAGCGTGTTTCGAAATACTGGCCGTATTTCCATTGCCATGATGTCTCCGCCAGAACACGGAAAATATCCTGATTATCCTGATTAAAAGTATCATTGCTGGTTCGGTATTCGGCCAGGTTCTGACCAACGGTCAACTTACCTTCAAAAAGGGAGGCATCATAGATCACGCTGATGGCATCAAAGTCACGGTTCCACCACAGACCACGGTCTTCCTTCACACGCTGGCGACCAAAGCGCACGCTGAGCGGGGCGTAGCCCGCAACATTTCCAAATTCGATCCATGACTGGCGCCATTCCAGAAAATCATCGCGCCCGGCAACTTCGCCTGTATCCGAATCAACCGATCCACCTTCGCCCCAGTTCTTTACACCACGCCCTTGCAAGTAAAACTTCACATCATCAGCCAAATTGCCTTTGACTGTTAACCGCGCTTCGACAAGCTGGCTGTCTATCGGGTCATTGCTCAACTGACCAAAATCAAGGTGATCTTCCCACAGGGCCTGTGTTCGTATATCCGTGCGCACTTTTATATTTGAAGGGTCGGCATTGGCCCCATTTGGAGAAACAACCATTGCCAAAGCCACGCAAGCCCCGGCAAAAACACAGTTTTGGAATCTTTTCATCGTCTTAACGCCCCTCAGAAATCTCTTTTGCTTTTGCTGTCCTTTTTGGCCCGAGAATCCGCTCCAACTTTGCGATTTTCTTCTCTAGCCCACTCACACCTTGGCGTTGTGCCGCAATGTACCATGATAATGCCGTCACCAAATCCCTCTTGTGCCCTCTTCCCTTTTCGTAAAGCACTGCAATCGACTTGGCAGCCTTATAATACTTACCATTATATGTGCGAATGTAAACCTCTTCTGCCGCTTTATATTTTTTTTGTTTCTCCAGCATGCGCCCGACATAAAAAAGCCCACGTTCATAGCCTAAATCATATGCTGTTTGATAATGCGTTTTGGCTGTCTCATAATTGCGCCTAACCCCGCGGCCACGCTCGTAAAGCTTGCCGAGGTCGAAATGTGCACGTGCATATTCCTTGCTTGCTGCTGTTTCCAGCAAAAGCCGGGCCCGCTCAAGGTCAGCCTTGGGCGCACGCTTATTCGCCAGCAACACACGGGCCAGCTCGACTTGTGCCTCGGGAAGACCAAATTCCGCCATTGGCTCAAGATGTTCCTTGGCCGTTTCATAGTCGCCACTCTGGCGGGCTTGCTTTGCTGTTTTGATGTCCGCAGCACTATTGGCACACGCGACAAGTGTCATACTGCACAAGGCAGCAAACAGAAAACCAGTTATATTTTTCATTACGCAACGTTCCTTATTTGTGTGGATTCGTCTATCAGGGTTTTTTCTGCGAAAGTTTTTTCAACTTCGATCATTTCAAGCGCTATGGCGCTTTTGTTTTTTACCCTGTAGACCTTCCCCGCTTCAATAAACAGATTGTCACCAACATTCAACTCTTTTTGGCCATCTAACGTTGTAACGAGTGCTTTGCCCTGCATCACGGTCAGAAAACGGCGTGTTTCACCTTTTCCTTCGAGCGATAGAATTTCACCCGGCGGGAGAACATGCTCGGTTACCTTACATGCTGATGCCCCTTCTTCCTGCACCTTTGTTCCGCCGTCTACAACGCTCAAAATATTCGGCTTTGAAGGCATCTCACGGGCTTCCCTTACCCCAGAGGCCTTCAAGGTCTTCACAAGCTTTTTCATCGCATTCCCATCGCTCCGATCAGCGATCAGAACGGCATCTTCCGTTTCGATCACGACGATGTTTTCTACGCCGGCACAGGCAATCAAGCGATCCTTGGCCTGCACAAAACAATTGCGCGTTTCCACACAAGCTGCGCGGCCTTCCTTGACATTTCCGTCTTTATCTTTCTTACGAATTTCCCAAAGACTTTCCCAAGACCCAATATCCGACCATGCCGGGTTGCTCGGCACCACAGCCACATGCGGACTTTTTTCCATGATCGCTACATCAAAAGGCTCTTCAGGAATAACCGCATAGCGCTCAAAAGACGCCTCGCGCGGATCTACAACACCCTCAACGGCGACCAGAACAGCCCGCAGAATCTCGGGGGAGTATTCCTCGAATTGCTGCAAGACCCGCCCCGCGCCAAACAGAAACATGCCGCTGTTCCATAGATATATCCCAGAATCGAGATATTCCCGTGCCATCTGGATGTCCGGCTTTTCGACAAACGCATCCGCCCGGCGCACCGAGTCCCTGCTCAGTGTTTCGCCAACGCGAATGTAACCATACCCTGTATCGGGGCGGGTTGGCTGAATGCCAAATGTCAGGAGATAGCCTTCCTGCACTACGTCCAACGCATTGCGCACTGACATCGCCAATGCGTTCTCATCACCGATATGGTGATCCGCAGGCAAAACCCACATAATCGCATCTTCACCAAAATGATCTTTGACATATTTTGCAGCCAAAGCTACAGCAGCGGCTGTATTACGAGCACATGGCTCGGAGAGAATATGCTGCGCGGCGGCTGGGTAAACCTGTGCCAATTGCTCTTCAACGCCATCGCGCAGACTGCCGAGAGTCACGGTCACCAGATGATCAGCTGGGGCACCGGAAATACTCAGGGCGCGGCGGGCTGTATCTTGCAAAAGCGAAAGATCGCCCATCAAATTCAAGAATTGCTTCGGATTTTGTTCCCGGCTGGCTGGCCACAGTCTTGTGCCGGAACCACCACATAGAATAACCGGAACAATGCCGGCTCTCGAAATTGTTTTACGCATTAGTACACCCTTCTCTTTTTTAGTTACGCGCCTTGCCTGAAATTCTGTTGTTTTTTTACAATCTCTTCAGACAAAACCAAAAAGTAATCCACTACTTCACTTCAAATACCACCTGCGCCGGACGTCCTGCCATTGCGTTTGGTTGTTTTTGATCTGGTGCAATACGCACAAGAACAACATTGGATACAAGGCCTGCCATTCCGGCTTGTGCCTCTTCCGCCATTGCTGATTTCATATCGACGATCTTTCCCGTCACTTTTGTTTTGGCACCGGCGATCGCAATACTGACCTTGCTGTCTGCCCCCAGCTTGACTGCATCTTGCGGGCGGATATTGGCAATTACCCAAGGCTCTGCATTTGTCGGAACAAGTGTTGCCAACGTTTCTCCTGCTGTAACGTATTCGCCGTTCATTGTGGCGACTTGCGTTACATTACAATTACAGGGGCTCTTGATATCATCACCATCAACGCTTCCCAGTACCTGCCCGGTTTCAACGACGGTTGTTTCGGGCTTGATTTTGGATTTAAATATGCCATCACCAACAGAGCGAAGCTGAACCGTTTGGGTTTTGACAACGGCGCTGGAAGCTTTCAATGTAAAGAGACTTTCATACACATTACCGACAATAAAGGTCGCCGCAGCAAGCCCTAGAGCACCAACAACCAACAAGCCGGGAATTTGACTCTTCGTATTCACAACCGCCTCATTGCTACAGGCTTTTTTGCGGGGCTTGGTGTAGTTATCACGCGCCACAATATTTAAGAGGTCTGTCGTCGCCACGACTTCTCCGGCTAGAAATGATTTTACGACATGATTTAACAACGCAATTTGTTCGCGGTTCAGATCAACAAACTCACAGCCCAAAACACCATCATTTTCCAGCGCATAGACAACCTGCGCATCCAGTGTCAAATCCATGGCGAACGCCTGAAACGGAAGATGCAAAATCAAGGAAACCTTTGTGCCGACAGGATACAATTCGCTGACATCTTGTACACTCACCCCGCCCGGAGAGATATCTTTTACATCATATAACTTACCATCAATTGCGACCTGGGCTGGAACCGGCAGTCTAACATGCTGTCTTTGTGTTTCAGATTCATGGACAACTTGTTGATTCATAGCTTTGCTCATTTGGATATTACCTTCTCCGCTCTCTCAATTTCTTAGCCGCAAAAACCCCTCTTCAGAGGGCCGCAAACTACAGGAATGTATGGAAAATTACAAGAAAATTTTTGCCTTTAATTTTTATATGGAAATATTTTTTTGTTTGACATATAATCACTCGACTTTTGCGATAAAAATAGTTTAATACCGATTTGGAATCAGCCTATAAAATGCGTAAAAACATTTGCGTTCACACTTAAGGAGTAGAGTATGCAGACTGCACAAGTAAAAAGTGACCTTGACAGCTACAAGGTTGGGGATAATGACCAGCGCCCTTGGGGAAAGTATGTTGTTACCGCCGTTGGAAAAGATGAGTCCGGTGAGGAATATTGCGAAAAAGACATTACGGTGAACCCGGATCAGATATTATCCTTGCAGTCTCACAATCACCGCCGTGAAATCTGGACGGTCATACAAGGCACGCTTACGGTTGTTGTAGACGATAAACGCCTGACATTAAAAGAAGGGGAAAGCGTAAATATTCCGCTTCAGGCCATTCACTGTATGGCCAACCTTGAGCAGGATCCTTGTGTTGTGCATGAACGCCAGATGGGCCTATGCAGCGAAGAGGATATTATCCGCTATGTTGATGCCTACGGCCGCGCCGGAACCTTGATAGATTCCCGCATCCAGGCCAGCGTTGACCTGTTCAATGCCACTTTGGATGAGATCAAGGCGAAAGCTTAAAAAGAACCTCTTTGATATCACGCAACTTATAAAAAAGCCCGGCGATATTACCCGGGCTTTTTGCATTCGAACTGCCAGCGCATAATTTCAATGCGGATCAAAACGCCCACGCCCACCATAATTTCCGTGCCATTCCCCTCCACTCTTGCGCCCACGCACAGATATTGTCGTATTAGGCACATTAAATACTATACTTAAATTGCTAATGCCTTTATTCCCGCCTCTTGCCCCAATAGTAATGCACCCACTTAAGGCTGTTGAAGCAAAAAGAGTAGCAATCACGCCTAATCTTCTTCCTGTTCTCGCTTTCATCATTTTTCACCTTACTTTTTTTGAGACATGACGCTTACCATAAACGCCCCCTGCTGTCCAATATTTCCCGCTTAATCCAAAAAATCAAACCACAAAACTCTGAAATTTATTTTTATACCAAAAAACCCAATACCGTTTTGACATATCGCGGTATAATTGTTAGTTATTTCTAATAATAGATTCTTCGTTATGTCACTGCTTCAATCGCCTTAAGCAATAGCCATAACGTTCAGTCTGACTTTAATGTAAATGTGATTAAAACAGGATAACGACATGGCCTTCACACTTGACAAACCTAACTGGTGGAATGAGCTTGCCAATTATTACGGCTTTAGCAACGATTCTTCCTCGACGATTGCTTCCGATGATCTTTTTGATAAGCTGAATGATAATGTAGCGGCCGATGTCTCGGACATGCTGTCTTCGACATTTTTGTCCAGCCAGCCCAATATCATCCGCGCCAGCACTGACTCGTCGCAAAACGGGCCCAACAGACTGATTTCCGACGACAGCAGTGATGACATGCTGATCGGCTATGGCAGCGTTGATTATCTCTCTGGCGGTAATGGCGATGACATTCTTTATGGCGGAAGCGATAGAGATTATATGCATGGCGGACGCGGCGTTGACTTTATCGTTGGTGGCCGCGAAGGATCAAATGACAATGATACGGCCAGTTACCTGGATGCAACCAGCGGTATCGTTATGATTCCAAGGGAAGGCTCTCCTGAAGGAGACACAGGTGGTGATATCGGAGGATATACAAGTGATGATGAAGGTGGCCTGAACCCCAATCAGGATATCTATACGCTGGACTATGATGACTGGATAGACCGCGTGGTGCCCCAGATCAATAATTTTGAAGTTGGCCCAGGCGGCGATTTTGTTGATATTTCTGACCTACTGGATTCAATTGGCTACACGGGCAGCGACCCGGTTGCCGATGGTTTTATTTATCTGAAAAACCTGAGCAGCGGCATGAAAATCCAGTTTGATGCCGATGGCTTCGGCGGCAGCGGCGCCAAAGAAGCTGTAAAATTGTCCGGGATCAGCGTCAACGAATTTTCGGTTGCAGACAATCTTTTGATTGAGCCCTATAGCGGTGGTGGTACACCTCCCCCACCGCCTCCTTCCGGTGGCACAGGCGATTTCGGTGCATTCCAGTTGGTCTCTGATGACGGGCACGGCGATTATGACGTGCTGTTTTCCATTGAGAATATTATCGGCTCCGATTATAGCGACCAGATTTACGGACAGGACAATGTTGAAAACATCTTGCTCGGCGGACTGGGTAACGATACGCTGCACGGCGAAAGCGGCAATGATATTCTTGTTGGTGGCGCTGGTGACGATACGCTGCACGGCGATGAAGGCGATGACCTTCTTATCCTTGGCTCCGGCAATGACAGCGCTTATGGCGATTCAGGTCGTGACATCTTCAAAATCACCCGCGAGGTACTCGGTGATCTGGGCAATAACGCGCCGACCATCAAGGACTTTGAAACCGGCTCTAATGGTGACAAGCTGGATGTCAGCGAAGTGCTGGATTTGATCGGCTATAGCGGCTCCAATCCATTCGGCGATGGGATTCTTGACTTCTCGCAGAACGGAAGTGACCTGCACCTTAAAATTGATATAGATGGCAGCGGCAGCGATGAATCACCGCAAACACTGGCGATTTTGGAAAATGTTGATCAAGGCGATTTCTCAACCTCCAGCAATCTGATCCATGATGATAGCACCACGCTCTTTGTCGGTGTTTTGGGCCAATCCAACGCTGAAGGCCTGCGGGTTTTTGATGGCGACAGTGAATCCGGGCTAACGCGCCTGCGTGATGGTCTGCTGGATGATACGGATTTTGATCAGATCATTATCCCGCCCAATGATGAATATGGCAACGTGATCCGCACGGCCGTCGGCGGCACGCAGGTCAATGGTGATGAAGGCGGCGATACCGATAATTCCTGGTGGTTCCCTGACAGCAATAGCCCCGGCGAAATCCTCTTGCGCGCCGTGGATATTATTGGGACGCAAATCGCCGAATACCGTGAACAAGGGGCTGTGAAGCCTGTCCTGGTCTGGGGACAGGGCGAGAGCGATGCTTATTCCATTGGCTCTCAGTCCAGTGCTTCAGCCCGCGAAGAGGCGAAAGATGCCTACAAGGCCGCAACACTGGCCGTGTTTGATTACATCAAAGACCGTCTGGGGCACGACATTGTGTTCTACATCATGAAAACCAGCCGTTATAATGAAAATGGCGCGCAAAACAAAGGCGTTTCGCAAAGTACCATTGATGATACGGTGCTGGGCGTGTCCCTTGTACGTGAGGCACAGGACGAAATGGCGTCCGAGCGCTCAGATGTTAAAATTGCAGCGGATTATATTGACCTGCCGATGATTGCTGATATAAACCCCGGCTCCGACGACCTCTGGCACTATGAAGGCGACGAGCGCGAAATTATCGGTGATCTTATCGCTGAAGGTATTGCCGAGGACATCAATAACGGCGACACCCTGCCCTCTGGTGGTGGCGACCCTGATCCTGATCCTGATCCTGATCCTGATCCTGCCCCTGATCCTGATCCTGATCCTGACCCCGGTTCTGATCCCGACCCTGTGGATACGGACAGCAACCTTAAACTTTCCGGTGACACGGGTGACAATACGCTTGTCGGCGGGCGTGGGGATGACACGCTCAAGGGCCGTGAAGGCGGCGATGCCCTCTATGGCTATGATGGAGACGATACGCTCTGGGGCAATGACGGTGATGACACTCTCGTTGGCGGAGCCGGGTCTGACTGGATCAAAGGCGGCAGCGGCGCGGACATCTATGTCTTTAACAGTGATTCCCTGCTGGGCGGTATTGATACGATTGCCGACTTCCGTCCAAACAAGGGCGATGCCATTGATTTCTCAGATATTCTCTCCGCTTTCGATCCGTTGAGCGATGCAATTTCAGACTTTATTGAGATAACGACCAACGGTTCAGATAGCCTTCTGGGCGTTGACACCACTGGCGGCTCGAACTTTACGCAGGTGGCTGTGATTTACGGAGTGACAGGTCTTGAGAACGAGCAAGATTTGTATGATTCAGGGAATATTACCGTTTAAAATATTGCGCCAATAGCACAGGCATAATGCGCCCTAAATTTCGTCAGGAGGCATTCTTGCTGAGCTGTAAAAACGACAGCCAGAAGCTCTGGTTTTACAATAATTTCGATTATCGAAAAAAAGCTTGTGATCCTTCTTGTTATGTCTTATGCAAGTAGGATCACTTTTCGTTGGTTTTTTTAAATTGCATGGTGCCAAACGCGCCAGCATAAGCACTCGGGTACTGTAAAATGCGTTTAAGACTAATTCTTCCTTCTCTTTTTCTTGTTTCCCTCACTTTGCCACTCTCTTCCTGCTGCACTCATGTCAGTTGTTTTAAACGGAGCGCGTCATGGATATGGCCCATAGAGCGCAGTGAAATCATCACGGCAGAAGAAGAAGCTGCGCGCATAGCAGCAGAAGAGCGAATGATTGCACATGCCAAAAAAGAGCAAGAGGGGAAAAAGAAGGACGCAGTCCTCGTCGCACAGGATAATCCTCAAGGTCTCTTTAAATCCATGAGCCTTCAAAACCCCGCAAGTGAAGCTGAGTTTTTAGAAAACATGGATGTCTCTACTGAGATATCTCAGCCGCCTAAAAGAATAGAAACCCCCGTAAAGGCAGCCTTTAAAACACCTGAGATTCCTGTGGTTCAAAAACAAGAAAGGCTTATTATCACAGAAACCGTGAGGGATAAAAACATCACTGAAATTCTGGTAATCGAACCT
>Ga0316201_10000422_pt1 | contig 23532 bp, 22 predicted proteins | sample CS6wburrow_MG_FD_204516 | JGI IMG/M metagenome (GOLD analysis project Ga0316201, IMG submission 204516) | Coastal sediment microbial communities from Delaware Bay, Delaware, United States - CS-6 worm burrow | ecosystem: Environmental > Aquatic > Marine > Coastal > Sediment | place: USA... | reverse complement strand
ATTGTGCGATATGGTTAAGCATCATGGTCTTACCGGCCTTGGGCGGCGACACGATCAGCCCACGCTGGCCTTTACCGATAGGAGACATAAGGTCGATGATACGCGCCGTGATGTCTTCTGTACTGCCGTTACCGCGCTCCATGATCAAACGCTCGTTCGGGTGTAACGGTGTCAGGTTTTCAAACGCGACCTTGTTACGTGTATTCTCAGGCGCCTCATAGTTGATCTGGTCAACTTTGAGCAAGGCAAAATAACGCTCGCCATCTTTTGGTGGTCGAATCTTTCCGGAGATAGTATCGCCGGTGCGCATGCTGAAACGACGGATCTGGCTGGGTGATACATAGATGTCATCCGGGCCGGCCAGGTATGAACCGTCCGCCGAACGCAAAAACCCGAAACCATCCTGCAGAATCTCCAGCACACCTTCACCAAAGATATCTTCGCCTTTCTTGGCATGCGCTTTGAGGATGGCAAAGATAATATCCTGCTTTTTTGATCGAGAAACATTATCAAGTTTCATCGAAGCAGCAATCTCAAGCAATTCAGGGACGGGTTTTAGTTTTAGTTCGGAAAGATTCATAATTAGGATGGTTACTGGATTTGGTTTTAAGATTTATTATTGATGCCTGTCGTCAGGTTTAGAGAGGCCGACAGACGGCAATGCCTCTTTAGGATTTGTTCTTATTTGATACTGGCTCCAGGCCCTGGTTAGAAGCCTGGAGCCCGGAGATTATAAATTACTATCGATGAACGCGGTTAACTGTGATTTTGACAAAGCGCCTACCTTGGTCGCTTCGACATCACCGTCTTTGAAGATCATCAATGTCGGGATACCGCGAATACCAAACTTTGGCGGAGTTGCTGAATTTTCATCGATATTCAGCTTTGCCACTTTTAATTTTCCGGTATATTCGCCAACTATTTCCTCGAGGATGGGCGCGATCATCTTGCATGGGCCACACCACTCTGCCCAATAATCAACCAGCACAGGAATTTCTGACTTTAAAACGTCTTCTTCAAATGAATCATCTGTAACGTAAACAATGTCGCTGCTCAACGTGTAACCTCATTTATATTGTTTGTTATGTAAAGAATTATCGTGTTCAACGATGTAAGGATTTGTAATGAATAATCTTGCTTGTTAATCTTATCGGGTTCGAAGTATTCGGGAATCAAGATATTGACAACTCATATGATAGACTATTTTTTAACTTTGTACACCCCCAATTCTGCTAATTTACTGTAAGCTACGGCCCCATGAATCATCACCTTACAGAAATACGCTTTAGAGACTTCGATCTTGACCCCAGTATAATCAAAGGGCTGGACGAAGCCGGCTTTGAATTTTGCACACCTATCCAGGCACAGAGCATACCAATCGCTCTAACCGGAAAAGACATCGCAGGTGAAGCGCAGACAGGCACAGGTAAAACAGCAGCATTCATGGTCGCCTGCCTGGACCACTTATTAAAGACGCCCGCGCATGAACAACGCCAGAAAACAGAGATCCGCACCATGATCCTGGCACCGACACGCGAGCTCGCCATCCAGATACATAAAGATGCTTGTGTGATTGGCAAATATACAGGTTTAAGCTTTGGCCTGGCCTATGGCGGGACCGACTATGACAAACAGCGTCGCATCCTCGAGGATGGTATCGATATCCTGATCGGCACACCCGGTCGCACTATCGATTTCTTCAAACAGAGAGTATTCAGCCTGAAAAAATGCGAGGTCGTAATACTCGATGAAGCTGACCGTATGTTTGACCTTGGCTTCATCGATGATATGCGCTACCTGTTACGCCGCTGTCCCGACCCGGACAAACGTCTGAGCCTGCTATTTTCAGCAACACTGTCTCATCGCGTAGGCGAGCTCGCCTATGTACACATGAATGACCCGGCAGAGATCCGTGTCGAAGCAGATACAAAAACGGCAGACAAGATAGAACAATCGATCTATTACCCGGCAAACGAAGAGAAGATACCCCTGCTGCTCGGCTTGATGGAGAAGTTAAAACCAACACGCAGCATCGTATTCATCAATACCAAACGGGTAGCTGATAAAGTCTATGCCTGGCTTGAAGGCAACGGTTATAAATCAGCATTATTATCGGGTGATGTGCCACAGAAAAAACGCCAGACCCTGCTGAAAAAATTTCAGGATGGAGAATTCAATACGCTGGTGGCCACCGATGTTGCCGCTCGCGGGTTACATATTCCCGCAGTCAGCCATGTGTTCAATTTCGACCTGCCGCAATCCGGAGAGGATTATGTTCACCGTATCGGTCGTACTGCCCGTGCCGGCGCCAGCGGCTCAGCCATCAGTTTTGCCTGTGAAAATTTCGCGCATTACATCATGGACATCGAAGAATATATCGATCAGAAAATTGGCAGAGAAGCGGTGACCAGTGACCTGCTCACCAAACCGAAACCACCGATCAAGATGGAAAGACGGGAAAGACCAAACCGGCCGAAATCAGGCAAACCAGGTGGCAACCGGAATCAGAAACATGGTCGCGATAACCGGCATAAAGACCGTAGACGGTAGTAGAAAGTTATATGTTGTAAGTTGTAAGTTTTTCAATCATATAACTTACAACTCGCCTCTACCGACTGAGCTTTTCAAAAACCTCTTCAGCCACGTCTAATGCCGAGCCAACATCGCTCGACAGAACATTAAAGTGCCCCATCTTTCGACCGGGACGCGCCTCTGTTTTACCATAGAGATGCAGCTTGATGTTATTGTGCGTGAATATATTCAACCAGTCGGGCATCCATAGATCACCCAGCATATTGACCATGACAACCGGTGACATAAGACGGGTATCACCCGGTTTCAATCCACACATCATCCGCACCTGCTGCTCAAACTGTGAAGTGACACAGGCATCCTTCGTATAATGGCCACTATTGTGCGGCCGCGGCGCCATCTCATTGAAATATAGAACATTGTCATTGCTGACAAAAAACTCTACGGCCAGGATGCCGACATAGGACATGGCATCAGCGAGTAACGATGCATTCTCGATAGCAAGCTGTGTAATAGCATCGCTGACACGTGCAGGCACGATACTCATATGCAGGATACCATTCCTGTGCTGGTTCTCTGAAACCGGGAAGCTTGCCATTTCTGCGTCTGCATTCCTGGCCACGATGGCAGATACTTCACAGTGGATATCGATCTTTTTCTCCAGCACGCAGTCGACTTTGCCGACATCAACATAGGCATCCACAAGTTGTGAAAAATCATTGACTACATACTGGCCCTTGCCATCATAACCCAGGGTGTTGCTCTTCAGGATGGCAGGAAAACCGACGTCTTCCGCTGCCTTTTGTAATTCGCTTTCCTGAAGGATGGCATAATAAGGCACAGGCTGCAGACCGGCTTTTTGTGCGAACTGCTTCTCGAGATTACGGTTCTGCGCGATCTCCAGCGATTCAGCAACCGGAAACACCGTGGTTTTATCGGCGATAAATCTTACGCTCTGCGAAGGGATATTCTCAAATTCCAGGGTGATGGCATCGCACTGTTCCGCCATCTGTTGCAGTGCTGCCTGGTCGGTATAACCCGCCTCGATATGAACGTCGGCGATATGACCGGCACCGCAGTTCGGGTCAGGATCAAGCACTACAACCCGGTAACCCATGGTACGCGCAGCAAGACAGAACATGCGGCCCAGCTGGCCACCGCCCAATACACCCAGTGTTGCACCCGGTAGAATCTTCTTTGCACTCATCAGTTATTCCGACCTGGAAAACAAAACCGTATCACTCAGACTCAGGCGGCAGGGTCATTGCGAACACGCTCTGCTGCTGTTTTTCTCTGAACGCAGCTAATTTATCAGCCAGTGAGCTATCTGTCACCGCAAGAATAGATACCGCGGATAACGCTGCATTCGCCGCTCCTGCCTCACCGATGGCATAGGTTGCCACGGGAATCCCTTTTGGCATCTGCACTATCGATAACAATGAGTCCATGCCTTTTAGATATCTCGTAGGCACCGGCACACCGAGTACAGGCAGGGTCGTTTTCGAAGCCAGCATACCTGGTAGATGTGCAGCCCCGCCAGCACCGGCGATGATCGCAGCGAAACCGTTATCTCGTGCGGTATCTGCAAACTCATATAACAGTTCAGGGGTACGATGCGCAGAAACGACTTTAGCTTCATAGGGAACACCGAACGCTTCGAGCTGTTCGACCGCATGTTTCATAACCGGCCAGTCGCTCTGGCTACCCATTACTACAGCAATCTTAGCGGCGTCACTGCCACCCTGGTCTTTTTGCGACATTATAATGTCTCCAATATTTCCACAGAAAAACAGCCGATTTTATACGAATTCATACACTAATAATACAGTAACAACTGCCTCATATACTTTCATAGTAATGATGCCACTAAAGAGAGAAGTGCCTATGTAACTCATAGACGACATCATCCAGTAATGTTTTTATCTGCACAGATCTCAGGTTTTCGATATATTTAACCAAATATCATGTATTTACCGAATTTTTGTCTAAAGTTAAGAAATCAGCTTTTCGCTGTAGATTTATATGTTTTTTAAATCCGGGATGTCCATGCATTGGCGATATAAGAATTTCCGATATTCTCTTTTATATATCAACGCGAACACAAGGTGCCGTAACCTGTTTTTCGTGACGATGTTGCTCTCACCTACAACAGGCGTATTTGCCGAGGAACCGCCTAACCTGGCGAAACCCCGGATCGTGGTACCTGAAAGCATAGCAGGAGTTAATACTGTCAAAGCCGAACAGGTCATCGAAGCTCTAAGCTCTGATACCCCACCATTACTGATCGATGCCCGGATCAAAGATGATCGCGAGTTCGGTTATATTGAAAGCAGTATCAGTCTTGCAGATGTCGATACCAACTGCGACTCACTCGCCAGTGTCGCTGCTGATAAAAAACAGCATCTGCTGTTCTACTGTAACGGTGTGCGATGCGGTCGCAGCGTGGTCTCTGTAAAAATTGCACGTTCCTGCGGCTACCACAATCTATCCTGGTTTAAAGGTGGCTTTGCCGAGTGGAAAGAGAAGGGTTACCAGTACATAACAGACAGGTAACCCTTGTTTCAACAAAATTATTATGATCAGCAAATACCTGACACTACAGAAAACATTAGCGATTACTATCCTGTTGATCGGTATTCTCGGTATCGCCCTGGTAATAGCAACTGATTTCACCTATCGTAAAGTTGTCTACGGGCAACAGATTGATTCTATAAACCAGCTCATCGCCGTAAAATCCGCTGACCTCATAAAAAAACTCTCTGAGCGCCATAAAGAACTGGGAGTTCGACTGCAGAGCGAGCCAGATTTCGTTAAAGCATTTACCGCCAGGGATACGAAAAGCATTCGCACCTGGTTAGACCAGGAGTTTAATCGTTACTATGTGACCATCGGTCTCATCAAACTGGAGAAAGTGCTGATCTTTGATCAGGATTTCCAGATGATCACCAACTCCGATCGTGGCATAGAGGTCGCAAATAACAAAACTCAGCCATGTGCACGCATAATCTCACAACTGAGACAGCTACCCGATACACAGAGAACCCGTCCAGTATCTCAGTTATGTGAATACAACAAGCGCCCGCTGATGACCACGGTTATTTCTATAGGAAGCATCAAACCCAAAGGTTACATTCAGATAATTACAGACCCTGCTCATATACTGACACAGATAGAAACTGAGCTGGGACTACCGTTGAAGATATTCAACCGTAACGATGAGCTGCTACACCAGTCTATTAACTGGCCAGTTGATAATAATGTCAATAAATACCTGGTCAGTAGATACATGATTACAGGTGACAACGACGAAGTCTCTCTTATCATCAGCGGTGCATCAGACATCAGGACCTTGATCAGTCACCTCGACGAGACCCGGTACAAGGTCATACTCGGCGCAACAGCACTGACACTGATCACACTACTCATCGCACTGATCATCCTGCACCGTGGCCTGATGCCTCTCAGATACCTGCGCCGGGCAGCCGACTGTAGCGCACGCGGAAGATTCACCTCTGTCAGTGAGACCGGCTACAACGAGATCAGTGCACCGATTCACTCCTTCAACCTGATGGTCAGAAAAATACAGTCATTGATCGACGACCTCACTAACGAAGTCAAGGACCATAAAAAAACAGAAGCCAAGTACAAACAGGCAAAAGAAGTGGCTGAACAGCATGCACAGCATGCAGATCAACAGAGCAACTTCCTGCACATGACATTACAGTCGATCGTCGATGGTGTTATCACCACCAGTATCGATGGAAACATAAAGTCCATGAACCCGATGGCAGAACAGCTGACAGGCTGGAGTGAGAGCGAAGCCATCGGCAAACCGCTGCTCCAGGTCATGCATGCCCTTGATGAAAACAGCCATAAACGCATATACGACCCGATAGCAAATATCGAACATAAATCCGTGCTGGATGAACCTGTCGGCGCCACGCTCATACAGAACAACAGTAATATCGAAACACCCGTGGAGTATGTCGTTGCCCCGATGCGCGATCATGAGGACAGCATCGCCGGCATCGTGATAATCATTCACGATGAGTCAGTGCAACGTTCGCTCAACCGGCAACTGACTTTTCAGGCAACACATGATGCCCTTACCGGTCTGATCAATCGCTATGAGTTTGAACGCCGGCTAAAGAATGTGCTTTCAGTACATACGGTACACGAGTCGGTCAATACCCTGTGTTATATCGATCTCGACCAGTTCAAACTGGTCAATGATACCTGTGGTCATACCGCTGGCGATGACCTGCTAAAGAAGATCACCTTGTTGCTGCAGGACACACTCGGCGATGTCGGCACACTGGCACGTCTCGGCGGTGATGAATTTGGCCTGCTACTGGAAAACACCGATATCCATAAAGCACAGTCAATCGCCAATCGCGTACTCGATGTCATCAAGAACTTTCATTTCAACTGGAATGAAAACACCTTTACCATCGGCGCCAGTATCGGTATCGCACCTATCGCGATAAACGCAATCTCCTGTGAAGAGATACTGAGTAACGCGGACTCTGCCTGCTACCTGGCAAAAGAAAACGGACGTAACCGAACCCAGGTCTACACTGAAGAAGATGACAACCTGTTAACACAGCAACGTGAGATGCACTGGGTATCACGCATCAACCATGCCCTGGAAGAAGGTCGCTTCCAGCTATTTTTTCAGGAGATAGTCCCACTCAGTGGCCATGAGCAGGCCTTTATCATGCATGGTGAAGTACTGTTACGCATGATAGACAAAGAGGGTGACATCGTTTCTCCCAATCAATTCCTTCCAGCAGCAGAGCGCTACAATATGGCGACACTCATCGATGAATGGGTGGTCGAGAAATCGATACAATGGCTGGCCACACGAAAAGAGAAAGTATTAATCTCTATCAACCTGTCAGGCATGTCTCTTTCCAATCGAGACTTCCTGAACTTCGTCGTCACCATGATCAAACAACACCGGGTTAATCCTGAACTACTATGTTTCGAGGTAACCGAAACTGCAGCGATCAACAACCTGAGTACAGCCATCCACTTTATGAACGTACTGAAAAAACTGGGCTGTTCATTTGCACTGGATGATTTCGGCAGCGGACTGTCTTCTTTCTCGTACCTGAATAGCCTGCCGGTGGATTACCTGAAGATCGACGGCACTTTCGTCATGGATATCGATAAAGACCCCATGCACTACGCGATGGTAAAATCGATCAATGAGGTCGGACAGGTGATGGGCATCAAGACTATCGCTGAATTTGCAGCATCCGAGAGCATCATCCATTGCTTGCGTGAAATCGGTGTAGATAATGCCCAGGGCTATGCGGTTGCCAGACCGGTATCGCTTGCTTCAGTTGATTTCGACGACAGCAAGACGGTTCTGACCAGCGTTGCACTAGATCGTCCAGCCGGCTAACAATCATGAATATCTGGGTAGACGCAGACGCATGTCCAGTGGTCATTAAAGAAATATTATTTCGTGCTGCCGAACGCACGAAGTTAATAGTCACGCTAATCGCTAACCAGCCGATAGACATACCGGCTTCACACTACATCAAATTCGTACAGGTAAGACAGGGTTTCGATGTCGCCGACAATGAAATCGTAAAACGCATGAGCCAGGGTGACCTCGTCGTCACCAGCGATATACCACTGGCGGCAGACGTGATCGAAAAAGGCGGCACAGCTCTCAGCCCTCGTGGTGAACTGTATACCGCCAATAATATAAGAGCACGACTGAACATGAGGGATTTCATGGAGACCCTTCGATCAAGTGGTGTAGATACCGGCGGTCCGCCCGCGTTAAACCAGAGTGACCGCAAAGCTTTTGCCAATCACCTGGACCAGATACTGACGAGACATATCCATAATAGTTGAATAGCAGCTAGCGAACAACGCTATCGGTCATTAGGAATACTGCTAAAACCACATCTGGCCTCTCAGGCATCAAAGGCCTGATACTCGAGCGTATCAATAAAGATCAGGCGTTACTGCCGACTGAAAACAACGGTTAATAAATACCCTATTTTTAATAATTCTATTCGACGATATTAGCAATTTGCTATATAATGGTGCGTTAATATTTTTCCAGCAATAATGCAGGAAAACACAGCTGCTTAAGTCATGATGGAAGAGCCGGATACCCCTATACGGTAGCACATTCCAGCCCACTAGCACTTAATGATGATGACGCTTCAGAACAGATACTCTCATCTATCCGCAGCTACAAAATAATACTGTACCTGGTGAACGAAGAACCCACCAACCCGATTACGAACGAATACATAATCTTAAGAGAGGTTGCATGAACAAGCTTGCAGATGAAGAAAAGACTATCGCCAAACCGGGAATAGTTAACATGAAACAGATCATCGCTGCTGTGATCTTTGCCGCCTTAGCTTTATACGTGGCCAGTGTCGTACCCACGATTCAGATCGCCTGGGTTAGCGCAATACTGATATTAACCATCTACCTGTTTGCTTTTGAAATCGTCGGGGTTGATGTTGCCGCTATCAGCATCATGGTGATACTGGGGCTAACGTCGTTACTCGCACCATTCATGGGACTGGAACAGGGGCTGGTGGATAACAAACATCTGTTTGACGGTTTTTCATCGAATGCGGTTATGTCGATCATCGCAGTAATGATTATCGGCGCAGGCCTGGATAAGACCGGCATCATGAGTAAGGTTGCTGGTTTCATCCTGAAGATTGGCGGTACCACAGAAAAGCGCATCATCCCGATTATTTCAGCGACTGTCGGCTTCATCTCATCATTCATGCAAAACGTCGGTGCAGCTGCCCTGTTCCTGCCGGTGGTCTCCCGAATCTCGGCACGTTCCGGACTACCGATGTCGCGGCTACTGATGCCTATGGGCTTTACCGCCATCCTCGGTGGCACCATGACCATGGTCGGCTCCAGCCCGTTAATCCTGCTCAATGACCTGATCCTTACTTCCAACAGGGCACTGCCTGCTGACCAGCAGATGGACACCTGGGGTCTGTTTTCTGTCACACCCGTGGGCGCGGCGCTGATCATCACCGGTATCACCTATTTTGTCGTCGCCGGACGTTTCGTGTTACCAAAAACAGAGAGCGAGAGCAGCACCAGCGGCTCAGACTCCATGCAGTATTTTCGGAATGTATATGGCGTCAATTATTCACTCTCGGAAGTCGAGGTCACTGAAGACAGCCCGATGGTCGGTAAACTTATCGATGAAGTCGAAAGCGTCTGCCGTGTCCGTATCATTGCAACCAAGCGCAAGACTTCTGAAATCCGCGTCGGTCCGGGCGCACTGGCGCGTGATATAGAGATCGAGGCCGGTATGATCCTCGGCATCATCGCAGATCCGGAAGACCTGGATAACTTCGTCGAAAAAGGACATCTGCTAAAACATAACAAGATGACAACCTTCTCCGACGACCTGTCTGCATCGAAAACAGGTGTCGCTGAAGTCGTTATACCGCCAGGCTCAAACCTGATCGGTAAATCTGCACGTGATGTGTGGATGCGTAAGACCTACGGCCTTGCCCTGATCGGATTGCATCGCGATGGAAAAACCCTGCGTGAAGGCGATGATATCCGTAACATGGAGCTGATGGCGGGTGACACTTTAGTGGTACACACGCCATGGATAGCTTTAGAACGTATAGAGAAAAGTCGTGACTTCGTCGTCGTGACGACCGAATACCCGCGTACCGAAGAAGTGCGCCCACACAAGATAGTGCCTGCCCTGGTGTTCTTTGGTATCGCACTTTTCATGGTGCTGTTCACCGATATCCGGCTTTCAGTCGCACTGTTAACCGGCGCTATGGGGATGGTGTTATCGGGCGTACTCAACATCGAAGAAGCCTACGATGCGGTCAGCTGGAAAACCGTCTTCCTGCTCGCTTCTCTTATCCCGCTGGGTCTCGCCGTTGAGACCACCGGTACTGCAAAATGGATCGCAGACCAGGTGCTACTGGTTGTCGGTGATATGGACATATGGGTCATCCAGCTGGCTATCGCAATGCTCGCCACTTTCTTCACACTGGTGATGTCTAATGTCGGTGCAACCGTACTGCTGGTACCTCTGGCGGTGAATATCGCCATCGGCGCTGGCGCAAATCCTGCTGTATTTGCACTTACCGTGGCGATCGCAACCTCTAACTCTTTCCTCATCCCTACTCACCAGGTCAATGCTTTGATCATGGGTCCAGCGGGTTACAAAGTTTCTGACTTCATGAAAGCCGGTGGCATCATGACCATCCTGTTCCTTGTGGTCATGATGCTCATGATGAACCTGGTATTTTAAGAGCTCACACATATGAAACTTAAGGACTTACTGATAACGCTCATGCCTGTGTTACTGCTCATACCCTTACCGGGGCTGGCGATGACTGCGGATACTGCTACCGAACACATGGATCTGACAGGACACTGGGTTGGCTTCCTGTCGATCGCCATATTCATCGTCGCCTACCTGCTGGTGATGGCTGAAGAATTTACTCACCTGCGTAAATCTAAGCCCGTGATCCTTGGTGCCGGCCTGATCTGGGGCATCATCGGCTGGTTCTATGCAAGCAATGGCATGCCACACGAAGCAGAACTCGCAGTGAGACATAACCTGGAAGAATATGCCGAGCTGATGCTGTTCCTGCTGGTGGCGATGACCTACATCAACGCCATGGAGGAACGCCGGGTGTTCGATGCACTACGTGCATGGCTGGTCCGTAGCGGTTTTGGTTTTCGCGCACTGTTCTGGATAACAGGCACACTGGCCTTCTTCATCTCGCCAATCGCAGATAACCTCACTACCGCATTATTGATGTGTGCGGTCGTATTAGCCGTCGGTGGAGACAACAGCCGTTTCGTTACCCTCGCCTGCGTCAATATCGTGGTCGGCGCAAATGCTGGCGGCGCATTCTCACCATTTGGCGACATCACCACGCTGATGGTCTGGCAGAAAGGCATCGTTGAATTCTGGACCTTTTTCGCGCTGTTCATCCCGTCAGCGGTTAACTACCTGGTGCCTGCTGCGATCATGCACTTTGCCGTACCCGATTTAAAACCGGAGGCATCAGGCGAACAGGTAGAGATGCAACGCGGTGCCAGGCGCATCATCATCCTGTTCCTTGCAACCATTGCAACAGCGGTCTCGTTCCATAATTTCCTTCACCTGCCACCGGTTATCGGTATGTTGACAGGCCTGGGTTACCTGCAGCTATTTGGTTTCTTCCTGAAGAAGACACATCCGAAGCACCTGGACATACCGGATAACGTTATGCACGATGCCGACCTGGGCACTAAAGCGTTTGACGTATTCTCTCCTGTCGCGCGAGCGGAATGGGACACCCTGTTTTTCTTCTACGGCGTCGTGCTGTGCGTCGGCGGCCTCGGCTTCCTCGGCTACCTGAGCCTGGCATCAGAGATGATGTACACTGGCTGGGGCGCAACCAATGCTAATATCGCTATTGGTGTATTATCAGCCGTCGTCGATAACATCCCGGTGATGTTCGCTGTCCTCACCATGAATCCAGAGATGTCTACAGGCCAGTGGCTGTTAGTGACACTCACTGCCGGTGTCGGCGGCTCTTTACTCTCTGTCGGTTCTGCCGCCGGCGTTGCGCTCATGGGACAGGCTCGTGGAAAATATACTTTCTTCGGTCATCTAAAATGGACGCCAGCAATCGCTGTCGGTTATATCGCCAGCATCTACGTGCACATGTGGGTTAACAGCGCCTACTTTACCTAGCGCTGGTCACGACAGATACAGTCGCTGAAACAGAAATGCATGGATGCCTGGTTTGATCTAAGTACCAGTGACGGATTATGCGACAGGCTCACTCCAGCGCGGCCACACAGACATAAAAGTTATTTCTATAGCTGAATGACGACTTTCAAACCACTTCCACTGTCAGCCTGGCATAACTTCATCGATCCGCGGTGCATCTGCACGACGCGTTCAACGATCGAAAGACCTATTCCACAACCGGGAGCCTGGTGATTATTGACTCGATAGAAGCGCTCGGTTACGCGCTCACGATCTTCCTCTGAAATCCCCGGCCCACTGTCTTCCACAACCAGAACGGTATGTTGCTCCTGTTTACAAAGCCTGATGCTTACCTTACCCTCAGCCGGTGTATAAGTGATTGCGTTGGTTAACAGGTTTCGGATCAACAGGCGAAGCGAAGACTCATGACCGTTGATGGGCTCAGCATCTATCTCATCGAAAGAGATATCTATATCTTTTTCGATCGCCAGTGGTGACAGTAATGAGCATTCCTCGACGATTACCGCGCTTAAATCTACGTCGGTAAAATCATTGACCAGTAACTCTGGTTCCAGTCGCGCTAATGTCAGTAACTGCTCGACCAGGTGAGTCGTCCTGTCTACACCTTGAATCACCTGGTCAAGAGATTCATTTTGCTGTTCACGATTCTTCGCATTCTTGGCCAGCTCGGTATGTAAGCGAATCGCAGCAAGCGGCGTGCGCAACTCGTGCGCAGCATCTGAGGTGATACGTTTTTCACGCGCCAGGGTTCTATTCAGTCGATGCAGTAACTGGTTGAGCGCATTTTTGATCGTCACGATTTCAGTATATTTATAGTCGTTCGTTATCAGCTCAAGGTTGTCGCCACCGCGTCGATCGATCTGTGCAGCAAGCCGTTGTAACGGTTTCAGCCCCCTGTCTATAGAGAGATAAAGAACCAGGGATAAAGCGGGCACCAATAAGATAAACATATAAAACAGGTCGTTATTGATCTTGACGATCAGATCATTACGCACATCTATACGTTCGGCCGTTATGCAGCGGTATTGCTGGTTACTGCTGAGCAAGCTGAACGTACGCCAGTTATATTGACCGATAACGATATTATTAAACCCTTTCTTCGTTAATGTAAGAGGTTCGAGCGGTGCATTATAGGATTTTACGACCAGGTTACCTTCATTATCCCAGATCTGAAACGCCAGTTTTGTTTCATAGATATGAGCATCTTCAGTCAGTGGTTTATCGTCTTCTCCGAAGTCGATATACATGACCGACAGCCCGTTCTCATCCAGGTATTCCTGTATCCTTGAAAAACCGGCATCGCCATTTTGCGCCTGGGCGATACTCAGTATCAAGCGCGCGGAACGTGCAAGCTGAGCATCGAAGAGCTCTCTCGTCTCCTTGCGTACATCATGATAACCAAGCCAGGCCGTGCCACCGACGAGTAAGATAGACAGAATGATCAGACGCAGTAACAGCTGTGAGCGTAATGACATGATCACTCTTTGGCAACGATATATCCGATACCGCGGACAGTCTTGATAAGATCGCTATACAGCTTTTTACGCAGGTGATGGATATATACCTCGATGGTATTGCTTTCGATCTCGTCACCCCAGCTGTACAGCTTTTGTTCGAGATGCTGTCTCGATAATACCCGACCCTGGTTTGTTATCATCTCGATGAGCAAGGTGTACTCTCTCCTGGATAGCTCTACAGGCTTGCCGTTATATTCTACATTGTGTGCCGAGGTATCGATGTTGATATCTTTATAGCGGATACTTTCAGATGCTTTGCCACGTGTACGCCGTGTCAATGCGCGCAGACGAGCACATAATTCAGCAAACTCGAAAGGCTTGACCACGTAATCATCTGCACCCGCATCGAGCCCCTTAACCCGGTCATCGATACCATCCTGTGCAGTCAGTATCAGAACAGGTACGGTATTATCTGATTTGCGTACATGCTGGAGCACCTCCAGGCCACTCATTCTAGGTAGACCAATATCGAGGATGACACAGTCATACTGAGTTTCTGCGATGGCAGATAATGCAGTTTCGCCATTCTTCACCCAGTCAACCGTATTATCATCGCGGCGCAGGCCAGCACATACACCATCACCCAGCAGGGCATCATCTTCAACAAGTAATATTCTCACGATCTACGCCAATAATTTCGTCGTTACTTTTTAATGTCTTATTCTTAACGTTTTCTTAAAAAGCGGTTGTATCTACGTTTTTTAAGATTCATTTAAGATACACAGGTTACTCTTCTAAGCTAATTAAAACAGAACATATTTACTATGAAACAGACGATATCATTAATTATATTCGCTTTCATACTGTTAAGTCAGAACAGTCTTGCAGCAGCCAACAGGGCACCAGCCATAGATCTTCCAGGAACCGATGGCAACGTAACACTTGAAAGTTTCAGAGGCAAGGTCGTCTACCTCGATTTCTGGGCATCATGGTGCGTACCCTGTAAAAAATCGTTTCCATGGATGCACGAGATGAAAGCAAACTACGCAGATCAGGGATTCGAGATCGTGGCCGTCAACCTGGATAAAGACAGAAAACTGGCTGATGAATTCCTCAAGGCACTAGATGTGAATTTCAAGGTGGCATTCGATCAGAGTGGTAAAACTGCATCCAGCTACAAATTAAGAGGCATGCCAAGCAGTTACCTTATCGACCGTGAAGGCAATGTGCATGCATCACATATCGGCTTTCGAGATAAAGATAAATCGGAATTAGAGCAGGCTATCAAGGGCCTGTTAAACAAATAACGAGTATTCCTTAGATGAGATCAGTTTTACTACTTACTATTGTCACGCTGCTAGCTGGCTGCAGCTCTATGGGTGTCGAACCCTGGGAACGTGACCTGCTGGCGAAAGACTCCATGCAACTCGTACCAGATTACTTCGATAATTTTTACGATGAGCATATCTATTTCAGTAAAGAGGCATCCAGCGGTGGCCAGGGTGTTGGTGGCGGAGGCTGCGGATGCAACTAAGAAACATCAAAGGCAGGGTAAGCCTCGCTACCTGCTCACTCCTGCAGGTCGCTACACCGCTGGCACAGGCGGAAGGTTCTGACTGGGATATAGATACCGCTTTTCTTTATTACAGTGAAAGCGATAATCGGGTGCAGGCTGCCGAGCCAGCCATTTATGCAGGACGTAACCTTGGAGAGGATAACCGTATCGACCTGCGACTCGTGGTCGATGTGTTAACAGGTGCCACACCCAACGGTGCTCATGCATCTACCGTGCCACAGACTTTTACTACACCCTCTGGAAGCGGCAGTTATACGACACCCGCCGGAGAAACGCCACTCGATGATTCATTTCATGATACGCGTGTTGCCGGTGCTGCCGACTGGACGATCTCACTGGACCGCTTATCTAAACTCATACTCGGTATAAACGCATCCACCGAATATGATTATATGTCGGCTGGCATCAGCGCGAAGTATACCCGTGACTTCAATAACAGGAACACGACTTTAACCGCCGGCATCGCCTACAATAATGACACGATAAGTCCTGTCGGCGGAGTACCGATCGAGTTTGCACCGATGGTACAGCAGAACCTGCCGTTGAACCGCGACGGAGCAAGTGAGACAAAAACGATATCGGACTTTATCATCGGTGTCACACAGATCGTAAACCGAAAGACCATCATCCAGTTAAATTACACATTTGGCCTGACCGATGGTTACCAGAACGATCCTTACAAGATCGTTACTGTGGTAGACCCGGTAACAGGTCTGCCAACGCTGCCTGCCATGGCTGCTACCGGTGATCTGCCTTATGTCTATGAGAAAAGACCTGATTCACGGCAACGTAACGCACTATTTTTCAACTCCGCTCATCACCTGACGGAAGATGTCATCCATTTCTCATACCGCTACTTCTGGGACGACTGGGGCATCAATTCGCATACGCTCGACCTGCGCTACCGTTATCAACTTGCTAGCAGCTACCTGATGCCGCATGTTCGCTACTATTCACAGGACGCAGCGGATTTCTACACGCATAACTTGAAGCTGGGAACCGATATCGATGCTGCAACAGGGACAGTGTCCAAACAATATGCCAGTAATGATTATCGCCTGGCGAAGTCAGTTACTACGACGCTTGGCCTAAAGTACGGCATACCGCTTAGCAACAACAGTGAAATCAGCATGCGCGGCGAGCTCATCCAGCAGGCCATAAGCAATGACGGTGTACCTGCAGGAGAAGAAACACCTGATCTTGATGCGCTAGTATTGCAGCTTAATTATTCTTTGACCTGGTAATAACACGGCACAGGAAATACCCAATAGCCGGGAGTCCGGACAATCTTTACTGAGACCCGGACTAACCAGCCCTTGCTCAAGGCCATATCCCGCGCATCAACGTCGCGTCTGCTACACGCTTGATCGCTACGATCAGCGCAGCTGTACGAAAATCCGGAACACCATCCACTCTGATCGCATCGTTAACCTGTTCAACAGGGTTATCACCAACGACACAGCCCTGCCAGTAATCGAAAACAGCGTCGACAGCAGCATACATCCTTTTCTGCATTTTACTGTTGACTAACTCCAGATCCCACTGTTCATTGGCGCTGTTCTGTACCCATTCATAATAACTGACGGTAACACCGCCGGCATTGGCGAGGATATCGGGTATGACATAGATACCCCGTTGCTGCAATATCTCATCAGCCGCAGGCGTGGTCGGATTATTTGCGGCTTCGACGACCAGCTTTGCCATGATTTTCTTAGCGTTCCCCCGGTTTATCTGTAAGGCTGTCGCTGATGGAATCAGGATGTCACAGTCTATTTCCAGCAGCTCTTCATTAGTTATGGTCAGTGTATCCGGCATACCGACCACTGACCCATGTTCAGCTTTAAAGGCAGCTACCTTTTCAGGATCCAGCCCGGTTTTTGAATAAATTCCTCCTTTACTGTCACTGACAGCGACAATAGTCGCTCCCTGTCGGAAAAATTCATCCGCCGCAATAGAACCAACATTACCATAACCCTGTATCGCGATACGGGCGCCAGCGATCTCCTGCTGTTCCGGGATCAGCGCTTTAGACAGGAAGCGCTGGGTGGCCAGCATGCAGCCTTTTCCTGTAGCTTCATGACGCCCTAGAGAGCCCCCCAGGCTTATCGGTTTACCGGTGACTACCGGGCGATTATTTTCGCCAGGGTTTAACCGGTCATAAGTGTCAAAGATCCACGCCATGGTCTGTTCGTCGGTATACATATCCGGTGCGGGAATGTCTGTCGACGGACCGATGATACTGAACAGCTCTGAAGTGAAGCGCCGGGTAATATGCCTTAGCTCATTCAGGCTTAATTCTTTGGTGTTACAGACAACGCCGCCTTTAGCACCACCAAACGGCAGATTAACCAGGGCACATTTCCAGGTCATCAGCTTGGCCAGTGAAGTTACTTCTGCCACGGTCAGGTCTGGGTGGTATCTTATGCCACCTTTACTGGGGCCAAAAACACGGTTATGGATCACTCTGAAGCACTGTATGGTTTTAACTGAACCATCATCCAGTTCCACTGGGAAGTGGATGATGTGGATACGATTAGGTTCTTTCAAATAATCGATAAGACCGGTTTTCAGATCAACGATATGTGTAGCAGCCTTATCAAATTGCTGCTCACTGATCACGATGGGGTCAAGTATCTCTTCGCTCATCACTCGTTCCTGTTGGCGGCAAAGCCAGTCTTATATATCGATTTAAACGTAAAGCCACAGCCAGAGAGTCTGCAATGCTTCTACATTGAGCCTCTTATTTTCTTATAACCTTCACGAAGCTCTTCAGCAACGAGTTTCAGAGCCTCGCCTACATCACCGGCTGAGTCTTCTGCCACCTCAGCGACTACCGAAGCCTTCGATTTGAATTGCTCATACTTTTTCTCCAGCTCACTCCACTCTTCTTTAGCATCCATACTCAACAGATGAAGCTGCACCTGAAGATTACCTCTTTCGGCTTCTAGTTCTTTGAATAATTTATCTGCTTTCTCAGTAATCTGTTCTTTGATACCCATGATACTAACCTCTAGTAGTGTCTAACAATCAGTTACACGATGCGATAAGGATTAACGACTTAAACTGATTCTTTTAAAAACAAACCTCCATTAACCGTTAATGTATAAAAGGTTAAAGACCAGCGAATTGATGTAGGTCAGGTCTATGCTATTTTAAATGGATGATTGCCACAACTCAGATCAATTTAATTGCCTGTAAGCATTTCGCCGTAATGATTACTATTTAATTCCACTACCCCTTTTAACTATACTCCCCTATTTCCCGCTCTTCACTGGCAGGCTTATTGCCGAACGTTGCTGAAATAGCTGCCGGTCTGAAGACACTGCCCTCGCCCATAATATGACGACCAGCGCCATGATCCCTAGTTTTAATACTACCAGGGAACCGGTAACTGCCAGAATTGTAAGCGTACCTAGTGTCATGATCTTTTCCTCCTTATAGACTTATAGAAAAAAGTGATTTGCAGCATCTCGTCAGGCAACAGCTTTAAGTCCGCACTGACGATTGCTTGGAACCGCGATATCCATCAGTTGTGGATCTTCAAGCACCAGGCCGTTCATCAGGTCGATATAGGCCTGCTTATCGGCCACCTGCAACCGAGGACTGTAGCGCTTTTCTTCACCGATGGTGCTTACCGTCATACCGTTATAATCATGCGCCGGGTAGACCAGGGTTTCATCAGGTAATGTCAATAACTTGCCAAACAGGCTGTCGTACTGTGCCGCAGGGTCACCGTTTTGAAAGTCTGTCCGGCCAGTGCCCCGAATAAGCAGGGTGTCGCCGGTGAACACACGATCCTTCATGCGAAAACTATAGGAGTCACTGGTATGGCCAGGGGTATAAAGAACGTCAAGATGCAGGTTATCTGCGGACAGCTTTTCACCCTCGTTGAACCACACAGAAACACACTCCGTTTTAGTCATCGCACCCATCGCACTTGCACAATCAGTACGTTGACGTAATGCACCAATAGCAGTGACATGATCGGCATGGATGTGACTGTCTACAGCCAGCACAAGCTTGAGATCGAGTTCATCGATCAAGCGTACATACTGTTCTGTATTTTCCAGCACCGGATCGATAAGCAGGGCCTCACCACCACTACGCTCGGCCAGCAGGTAAGTAAAGGTGGACGATTTATGATCGAATAATTGACGAAATATCATGATTGATTCTCCTCTAATATAAGCCAAATGATTAGGCCGTTGCCTGTTCAGAACAGTTACGGTTTTGATTCCACGGCATCAAAGCAATCAGGCGTGACATACCACACCAGTTTGTGATACCGGCAACGATCAGCCCAGCTCCGATAACAGGAATGGCAGCGAAAAACAGTTCGTTCACAGTAAAGCCGAAAATAACTTTCAGTAGTAACAACATCCCGATCGCAATCTGAACCTGACGCTCCAGTGATATCGCATAACCACAGCGATTGATCGGCAGGCCCGCATTCTGCCAGCCCTGTGTACCACCTTCGAGCACGGCCACGTTGTGATAACCAGCATCGATCAGCCGCTCTGCGGCCTGCTGAGAGCGCAGACCAGCCTGGCAGGTAAGGTAGACAGGAAGCTCACGTCCAGCTTCTTTATATAACTCATCTGAAGCCAGGGTCTCCGCATTGAGTTCATCAAGAGGAATAAGTGTGGCACCGGCCACATGACCTGCGCGGTATTCAGCTGCACTGCGTACATCGATGAGGTTAAGCTTTTTACCCTTTTCCCTCATTGCATGTAGTCGTTGCGGGGAAATTGTAGTGATATTTTTACTCATGGTTATCTCCTTCAAGATATAAAGCTTGTTAGACCATGAAGAAAATATACATCAGAAAGAATGTATTATAAATACGAATTATTTATATTTATTGTTCGAGTTTATCGATGTATTGATAATTAAAAAAGATACTGAGTTTGAGAAGGTTTATAAGTGAACAATATAAGATATTCAAAGGCAAAGATTAAAAGAGATGAGAATGTTTGGACTTGTTTAGACTTAACACCTCCATGACTCCTTATGCTGTATCAGTAACCAGGGCTTTTCTATGGTGCGGCATGAAGAACCCTGGACCTGTTTAGGTAAGGTCTACTTTTGATGATGTATCTCTGCTATCACTTTTCTATATTACAAACGCATGATGCGGATACATACATACTGGAATTTAGATCTCTACTATGCAATTCATATATCCCCAATCTGTTGTTTGGCAGCCTTGCTTTTAGCTGCATCCTCAGCAGCCTGTAATGCAGCAGCTACTTCGGGGGGCATATATTTTTCATCATGTTTGGCCAGCACTTCATTCGCGACAAAATGTCCATTTGAATCAAAACGCCCCATGGCGACGATACCCTGACCTTCGCGGAACAGGTCAGGCAGAATACCAGTATATTCGACCGTCATGCTTTCTTCATTATCCGTGATATCAAACTGTACCATCAAACTATCAGGCTCACGTCTGACACTGCCATCAACGACCAGGCCGCCAACACGAAAGGCATGTACCTGTGGTGCCTCTCCCGTTTTCACCTGGGTTGGACTGTAGAAATATAGTAGATTCTCTTCGAATGCAGTTAACCCCAGGACAGTTGATGTAGCTACGCCAAAAACTATAGCTAAAACCAGGACTTTACGCCGACTTCGCTTATTCATAACTTTAACGTTTATAGTTAGAAGCGCGCGTTTTTCTATTTACGTCATACTGTTGATGATTGGCTGGCTGTTTTACAGGTATTCTGACAGGACGTCTGTAAGAAATGATGGTAGCAGCAGTATTATCTAGCCACTGTGTAAGTACATCAACAGATTTCTGGTATAGATTGATCAGCATATAGGTCTCTTTTACTATTATTTGATCTCAGTAAACGACATATTAGCTTTATTCGATCATCGGCATAAGTCGAATATTATTTGACAACTATTCGACTTATTCGATGTTTTACAGACAGTTTATATTCAACATAACTCAGCATCCTCATATGTAGAATCAACTACTCGCAGTTGCTTCTATTTCATTAGTAGAGGATATTCATATGAGGACAGGATTTTCTCGACCAGCAAGAGCGAACTTAAAAGCATGTCTACATTTACATTCATGCGCCATACTCCAGTCCTGAGCATTAAGTCGCAGATAATTATATGTTGATAAATATGAACGCAGAACTGCTCAAGCTTAGCCTATGTATTTGAGATATCTTGCTAGATTTCTGTTGTGTCGTCAGAATCGCTAAACTTGACCAGACGGGTAACCTGAATGTCTGAAACAAAAACCACACCTGAGTGCTCGTTATAGAAAGGAGCAAAACCTTGCATAATTGGACCGACGAGAGATTCTGGAACCGCAGCTATTATCATTATCAGCACATCATCTTCATTGAACATGACATGACCATCATGAAAACCATGACTACCTTTACCCGATAAATTATTTAATATGGTGTACCCCTTTACGCCGATTCTGTCGAGCAGATCGGTCGCGAATTCCCGGTATTCACCCTCGATGATGATTTCGAGTTTTTTCAGATGATTAAATTTCATATTTTTCATAAAGCAAGAGCCTCTTGGTCTTTTACCGTATCCGGTTTGTCTGGTGCTTGATATTCATGCCATTCACCATTTGAATACACATGTGTCACACCTGTTTGTGGATCACGTATCAATATGCGTATCCAGCCATTATGCATTAAACTTTTTACGCTCGAAACACGATAGATCGCATTAACTACATGGTCGAATGGCGCTTCTATAACCGTTATTAAGCGCATGGGTTCATGATATGGCCGAGCATTAGCCAACACAGTTTGTGCCGGCAAGCCTGTCCGTAGATCACTCAGGTTTCCGGTCATTACACCAAACCGACCTGCCACATTATGATAAACCTTACTACCGCTACCATAATGCTCGTTATCAACCGTAGAAAAATAATGCTCCATATTGATCCACTGCCCGACGACTAATGGCCCGGTTAAAATATTTTCCAGCAGGAGTAACTTGCTATCTACACGATAATCGTAGGAATGTAAGAAAGCCCGGCCATCTAGTGAAAAGGTTTTTGTTAATGAACGCCGCCCAATAATAAAATAAACATTACGTGACAATCCCCACTCTGGCCTTACCTGTGACCAGTCCATTGCATTGCGTAGAGCTTGTTTGTCCGCATTATCGGTCGTTGGCATATCTGAGATAAAATCAAGACTGGGAACCCGCTCTTGTGCACAGAGACGACTGGCTGCGAGTAAATTAGTACGTAATCGATCGAGATATATCGGGTGTGTCGAAGGCAATAGATCTAGATCATGTAAAGCTACTTCATCTGTGGTTGTGTTATGTGCAGCAGGAACAAACCAGCAGTCGTCAGGGATATTTACGCCCTGTTTTTTAAGTCGCTGCCTGACCGCAGGCTTGTTTGCCATAAGCGCTAGAATTCGCGCGTTAAACGTACCTACGTTACCGCCACAGGCACCACAGTCAAGGGCTGATTCATAAGGATTATTTTCTGACTGACTGCCGTGACCGACCACGAGAATGAAACGAGAAAAGTTTTTAACCAGACCGATCGCGTGTAATGCTTGCGAAACAAAGACCACTTGCTCTTCCAGGCTAAAACCTATGCGTCCGAGGCGTTCCATCTGCAGTCGAGCATCATATGAGTTGATATGATATGTTTTACGTAAGCGTTTAATAAAAGAGCGTGCCTGATCGTGATCCAGTTGTAGTTGCTCTAGTAACAGGGGTGTTACTACATCATGTCCTAATGCTGCTTCACGTAACTCTCGAACTAAATCATCTTTAATCTGCTCTGGTGGTACCTCAAACTCGAGCTCTACCGCTTGAGCAACAACTGCACGCTGAACAGCACGAACAATTGAATCAGCTTTATCACGACTTAACTTATCAATCAATAGGTGCGTGTGTGGCTTATGTTGATGCAAACCTGAGCGCCAACGATTATATGTTCGTGGCGCAAGCGTTTTACCCACCATGTCAAAACCAAAGACCCAGCCAATCGCTTCAACCGTCACAAAAGGCGAAAGGATCGTTTCTTTCAGTTTATGTACCGCTTTTTCCATGACAGTGAATGCAACAGTATCTTGAATCTCATTCACCGTCATTTCCATTGCCAGGTTTTTCGGTGTCAGCAGTACCGGACACAAGTGCGCTTCCGTGCCTTTACCCAGCTCGACAAAACTAACAGGAACACCAAAGAAACC